>Ga0256833_1002387_pt1 | contig 13173 bp, 14 predicted proteins | sample 356284metaG_FD_190535 | JGI IMG/M metagenome (GOLD analysis project Ga0256833, IMG submission 190535) | Hydrothermal vent microbial communities from Mid Atlantic Ridge, Atlantic Ocean - 356-284 | ecosystem: Environmental > Aquatic > Marine > Hydrothermal vents | place: Atlantic Ocean: Mid...
TTAAAATATAAATTTTATACAAAGGAGGTAGTACGATGAAAAAAAGAACGTTAAGTTTGCTGCTTGTGCTGTTTCTCGTAGTATCCGTACTTGCAGTGGGATTTGCGGGTTGTGCACCGAAAACATCGAACAACCAGCAACAAAACAAACCTCAAAAACCGGCATTCAAACCGAAAGCCGAGTACAATTTGAGTGTGGTGGTGGGGCCAACCTTCTGGTGGGGTGAAGCGGCTCAGAAATTTGCGGACGAAGTAAAACAAAAAACGAACGGTAAAATCAATATCAAGGTGTATTACGGCGGACAGCTGTTCAAAGGAAAACAGACAAACGAGTTCCAGCTGATGTCTCAGGGTGTTATCGATTTTGCATGGGGTTCGACCATTAACTGGTCTCCGACAATACCGCAGTGTAATATCTTCTCGCTTCCGTTCTTCATCAATAATTACAAAAACCTTGACGCACTTGAGAACGGACAAACCGGAAAAGCAATTTTTGCTGCAATGGAGAAAAAAGGCGTCGTAGGGCTTGCCTGGGCTGAAAACGGATTCAGGGAAGTTACGAACAGCAAACACGAGATCAAAGAACCTGCAGATCTGAAAGGTCTCAAAATAAGAGTTGTCGGCTCACCGATATTCATCGACATCTTCAGGCAGTTAGGCGCAGATCCTGTAAGTATGTCATGGGGCGATGCGGTAACGGCATTCCAGAACGGAACAGTTGACGGAGAGGAAAACCCGATGGGCGTCCTCATTCCCGTAAAGATATGGCAGTATCATAAATACGTAACGCTGTGGAACTACCTTGTCGACCCGGTAATAGTCGGCGTAAACAAAAAAGATTGGGATTCGTTCCCTCCGGATATTCAGAAAGCCATCAAAGAAGCGGCAATCGATACGGCAAGATGGGAAAAAGACATGTGCAGAATCGGGCTTGACGACGGAAGCGCATTAAAAGACCTTAAAGATCATTACGGTGAAACACCTAAAATCACGGATTATATCAAATATCTTCAGGACAAAGGAATGGTCGTGACAAAGCTCACGCCTCAGGAAAGACAGGACTTTATCAATGCAACAAAACCGATTTACGACAAATGGGTGCCAAAGATCGGAGAAGACCTCTACGAAACCGCCAAAAAGGATATGGGGCAATAGAGAAGAGCAATCAGAACAGACAAGTAAAATCCCCGGAGCTGCATTAGAGCGGCCCCGGGTTTATTTTAATTAAGGAGGACTCCACTTGAAAGCTCTCAGCGGAAATTTAAGCGACGTAGAAATATTGGATGTGATTCAATTAATCAACAAATCACGTGCTTCCGGAAAATTGGAAGTGCGGGGAAAAGGAATGAAAGGCGAGATTTTCTTTAAAAACGGAGAAATCATCGGAAGTAATTTCGAAAACACTCACGGATTGGAAGCTTTAAAAAGCATATCACTAATCCGAAACGGTTTTTTTTCGTTTAACAACGAAAGGATAAACGTTCAAAACGAGATAAACCTCAAAATTAACGAAATCCTTGCAACCCTTTTCCAAACTCAAAACGAATGGCTCTCTCTGATGAATAAAATAAAATCGATAGACGCAATACCGGTTCTTAAAAGCAATACGAGTTCCGAACAAATCAAACTGACCAAAGAAGAACTGAAAATTATCCCGCTTATGGACGGCAAAAACAGCATACGAGACATAGCGGAAACTTTGAAAATTTCATACTTCGATGCAAGTAAAGTGGTTGCATTGCTTATCGATAGTTCTCTTGCGGAAATAGCCGGAGAAAAGGAACGTTTTAAGATAAAACCCGTTAAACTTGTCGTAGGGCTTATGAGCAATCCGCTCGAAGGCGAAAACGGCACGTGGATGAGCAGAGTTCTTGCCATGGCACCGAGAAGTTTGCTTGACGAATTCGAAAACGAAAGCGTCGTATGGATCGACGTAAAGCTTATCGCCCGGTGGGAAAAAGAATTGGACAAAGAAATAAATTCGATTCTCATAACGACTCCTGAGTTTGAAAACATCGTTGTTCAGGCAAGCCCTCAGGTTTCCCTGTTCGACAACATCGTTTTTCACGACAAGTTAGCGAAAAAATTTAACCTTAAAAAAGGTGATATTGTTGAAGTTCTGCCAAATGTATAACGGAGGTGATGAATTGTGAATGATAAATCGGGAAAAAGAAGGAAATTCGGTATTGACGAGATAATAATGGGCTTACTGCTCCTTATTATGGCAACAATCGCATTTATAAACGTTTTGGGCAGGTACATTTTCCACTATTCTCTCGCTTTTACCGAAGAAATCGGTGTGAATTTCTTTGTATGGGTTACGGTAATCGGTATCGGAATAGCATTTGAAAGAGGTGCCAACCTCGGTATGGTCAGTATATTCAAAATGTTTCCGAAAAGCGTAAAAAGGATCGTTTTGTGGCTGAACCTTGCACTTTCCGCATTCTTGTTCGGTGTTGTGGATTGGTTCACCATTAAAACGATTTATGACGAAATAACAATGTTCCACTCCACTTCTCCGGCACTCGGCATACAGATGTGGATCTATTACATCGGAGTCCCAATATTCTCAATTTTTGTTTTTATAAGGATGTGGCAGGGACACGTGAAAGCGTTGAACAAATTAAAGGAGGAGAAGTGATATGAACGGACCTGCATTATTGCTTATAGTAATGTTTGTTGCGCTGCTTCTCATCGGCGTACCGATAGCAGTTTCTTTGGGATTTACGGCAGTTATCACGATAATGCTCTATCACATGGGCATATTGATGATTTCACGAAACTTTTACGCAAGTATTGCGTCCTTCCCGTTACTTGCAATACCGTTCTTTATTCTTGCAGGCATGATTTTGGAGAAGGCACGGCTTGCCGAAAAAATAGCCGATTTTCTCGAACTGGTCGTAGGACGTGCCACAGGCGGGCTTGCAATTGTCGCCGTGCTTACCGCTATGTTCTGGGGCGCAATTTCAGGCTCCGGGCCCGCAACAACCGCAGCCGTAGGACTCATACTTATCGTGCCGATGGTAAGAGGCGGATATAGCGAATACTTTGCCGCAGGCACAATAGCAACCGCAGCAAGCCTTTCGATTGTCATACCGCCAAGTATCGCATTCATCATATACGGAAACATTACGTCAGTTACGGTAAGCGGATTGTTTGTCGGAGGAATCATACCCGGCTTGTTAACAGGCCTCTTCCTCGTTGCAGCAGCATACTACGTTTCAAGGAAGAGAAACTACAGGGGCACAAGAAAGAGGGGAACGGCAAAAGAAATATGGAAGGCCTTTGTCGAATCCATCTGGGCAATTCTGGCGCCGGTTATCATACTCGGCGGTATATACGCAGGTGTTTTCACTCCGACTGAAGCAGCCGTTGTCGCCGTTTTCTACAGCTTGTTCGTTGCAACCCTCATATACCACACTCTGGATTGGTACACATTTATGGATATCCTTATCGAGGCTGCGGTAACAAGTTCCGTAATTATGGCAATCGTTGCATTTGCAGGTATATTCTCTTGGACCGCAACGGTTTCCGGAGTAATCGATCAATTCGCTCACGGAATGATGAGAGTCGCAAAAACACCGATCATGTTCATTCTACTCGTTGACTTACTGCTTCTCGGGCTGGGTATGATTTTGGATGCAATCTCCATCACATACCTCGTTGTTCCGCTTATTATGCCCGTTCTTGCGGCATTCCACATCGACCCGCTCTGGTACGGTGTAATATTTGTCGTTGCACTTGCAATAGGCCAGGCAACGCCGCCTGTCGGTGTAAACTTGTTTACGGCAGCAGGGCTGATACACAGCGATTTGGATCCGATTGCAAAGGAAGCGGTGCCATACGTAATTGCGGCAATCATCGCACTGATCATTATATCCGTAATTCCCGCCTTGTCTCTATACCTACCCGTTCACGCAGGGCTTTACAAACCGATACCGTAAATATAAATGGGCGCCTTTCGGCGCCCGTTTCAGATATCTCCCCCCAGATTTTCTGTCTATATTATACAACCGTTAGTATGCAAAATGTTTGCATCAGAGAGCCGCACCGGACAGCACGGCAAGGAACCAGATCATTATAAATCCGAAACGTGCAAAATCTGAAAGCGGAATGAATAGCCATACGATAAAGAAAATGTATGCAATCACGGTAAGAGTGATGTGCAAATACGGTACTTTCCCGCTCTCAGAAAATTTCATCCATCCGGTAAATAGCGGAAGCCAATCGAAGAATGCCGCGATAAGCCCGTAGTAAGGCTTGTTAAGAATCGCTGCGGGCAAAAATATCAGCCCGGCAATTGCAACACAAAGAAGCGTTAATCTCTTTTTGCTCATAATTTATCTCCCCTTCAAAAAGTATCTTTGAATTTTTGTTTTGGTCTCCCACGGTTCTCCGTCAAACAGAACGAGATTTGCCTCGGCACCCTTTTTAATTATTCCGGTATTTTTCAATCCGAGAATTTTTGCAGGCGTAAGCGTAACCGCTTTTAACGCTTTTTCCGGCTTTATTCCTTCCGCAATTACAAGCCCGAGTTGGATGCGAAGAAATTCCGCAGGATAGAACGGATGCCCGGAAATAATCGCCGTCTCTATGCCGCTCTCTATAAGCGCCGCAGGGACTTTCGGGGAAAGGTGCTTCAGCTCCCTGTCAAAGCGCGAAAGAATAATCGGGCCGAAAGCAACCGGTATTTTGTGCTTTTTCAAAAGCTCAATCACAAGATCCGCCTCGGTCGCAAACGTAATCACGGTATTCAAATCGAACTCCTCTGCTATGCGGATGCTCGTTGCGATGTCATCCGCACGGAACGCCGCAAAGAACGCTTTTTCTTTTCCTTTTACAACCGGAAGGAGCGATTCTTCGAACAGGGAAAACTTTTTATCCTTTTTCTTATTTTCGTATTCTTTTGTTTTGTAAAGCGCATTTCTTATAATATACGCATTGCCCATTCTCGTCATCGGCATCTTTTTCTGTTTTCCGTAAGTCATTTTCGGTGCGTTGTTTATCGAAAACCTCATGCCGCAAGGAGATTTTATAAGCATCTCTTCAACCGTTTTTCCAACGGTTTTTATCAGCGCGCCTCTTCCTCCGATCGGATTCGAAAGCCCCGGAAGAACAAGCGTTTCAAGTACTCCGCCTTTTACCGCCTTGGGAAATGCTTCGTCAAGCGGGTTTATTCCGTCAAGCGCAAGGAGTTCGGGTGTTGCGGGATTCGTTTCCTCGTTAAAATCGTCTCCCTCTACCTGCCCCAACGATTCTTCCTTCAATCCTATCCCCGAAGAAAGGTCAATAAATCCCGGCGTAAGAAATTCCGCTCCGAACGTTTCTTCGGCACCCGCTTTATCGTCGTCACCTACGTATTGAATTCCCTTTTCGTCAAACAGAACGATTTTGTTCTCAAGTATTCTGTTTCCGTCAAAAAGCTTTTTTGCAATGATCTTTTTCATATCAATCACCTCTTAAAAATAATTTTTCCTTCCGCTACTACGGTTTCGCACCGCGCAACGGAAGAAAAAGGATGTTTGTTCCAAACAGAGAGGTTTGCGACTTTCCCTTTTTCGATGCTGCCGTATTCTTTGTCTATCCCGAGAATTTTCGCGGGGTTTATGGTTATCATTTTGAGCGCTTCCTCTTCTCCTGCCCCGCCTTGGTATGCAACGAGTCCCGCTTCAAGAGGCAAATACTGAATCGGCATAACGGGGTGGTCTGTCATAAGGGCCGTGAGCACGCCTGCTTTTGCAAGCAGAGCCGGTGTTTCAAACGAAGAAGAGCGCGTCTCCACCTTCGGAGAGACGTCAAGGAGCGGCCCGGAAATAACCGGCACTTTTTTCTTTGCAAGCACGTCTCTGATTACCGCCGCATCCGTTCCGTGTTCTATCACAACGTCAAGCCCGAACTCTTCTTTTGCAATTCTCACAGCCGTAAGAATATCGTCCGCCCTGTGCGAGTGAATTCTAAGAGGCAATTTGTGCTGAAAAACGGGAACGAGTGCCTCCATATCGAGATTAAAAGGCGGTTTCTTTTTACCTTTCTTCGCCTTAGCATACTCTTTGGCTTTCGCAAGTGTTTCCCTGAAAACCTTTGCCGTGCCCATACGTGTTGACGGCAGTCTGTGCTGAGACAAATAAACACGCTTCGGGTTTTCTCCGAAGGCACACTTCACGCCGACAGGATTTATCACAATCATATCCTCTACGGTTTTTCCGTAAGTCCTCGTAAGGACGCTCTGCCCGCCAATCACATTTCCGGAGCCCGGCCCAGTAAAAACGAGCAGAACACCGGCACTTACAGCATCTTTAAATGCGGGATCCTGCGGGTTGATTGCATCGATCGCCCTCATTGCGGGCGTTGCGGGATTTGTCATTTCATTGCCGTCCGCATCTTCCATTCCGCCTTCGAGCGCAAACAGCCCCAAATGCGTGTGCGCATCGATGAATCCGGGGAAAATCAATTTTCCTTTGGCATCAATCTTTTCGCAATTTGCCTTTATCTTTTTGTCGGATACCTCTTTAATTTTTCCGTCGTTCCCTATGAGAACGGAACCGTTTTTGATAACGCCTTTTGTCACGGTGTATATCGTACCGTTTTCAATTAAAATCATGCTACCTCCTATGCAGAAGATTTTACTCCGGATTCAGTATACAATAAAAAACGCTATAACGAAATAGATATAAAATTTTATACTTGACTTGAATAAAAATCAGCGTATAATATGACTGACCAGTCAGTCGAAAAGAGGCGAGAAATGAAAAGAGAAAAAATAAAAAGCGTTGCTCAAAAACTGTTTTTGCAGAAAGGCTTTGACAACGTATCGGTAGAAGAGATAACAAAGCAAGCGGGCATCTCAAAAGGAAGTTTTTACACGTATTTCAAATCGAAAGACGAACTGCTCAAAGAGATTGCACTCGGTTCGATAGACGCACTGAAAGATGAACTCATTAAAAACGCCAAAAAGCTGAAAGATCCCGTCCGCTCGATAAAAACATTTTTGGAAACGAACGTTCACCTATCGGAAATGTACATATCCGGAATACTCGTAACGCTCAGGGAACTGAATTTCATTCAGATAAAAGACGATAAGCTCAGCGCACTGATAAACGAAAAGATAAAAGATACTCTGCGGGACTTCATTAAATCTCTCAAAGGAAGTTGCTCCGAGGAAGACGTTTTGCTCCTGTGGAGCGTGATGCTTTCCGTGTGGATTCAAATCGGAATAGAAAAGAAAGAGGTCAACACGTCAAAGCTTGCTTTAACGATATGGAACGGATTGGGAGGCGAGAGAAAATGATAAATGCCGTAATAGGTGCAACAGGGCATTTAGGAAACACGCTTGTAAGGGAACTTTTGAAAGAGGAAAAAGAGGTGAGGGCAGTTGTCCTTCCAAACGACAATTTGGCACCTCTCGAAGGGCTGGATATAGACATGATGTTCGGTGACATAACAAATTACAGGTTTATAAAACGTGCGTTAAAAAATGCGGATATTGTCTATCACATGGCGGGTGCTGTCGTAATTACATCCGGCAAAAGGAAACTGCTTGAAAAAATAAATGTTGAAGGGACGGAGAACGTTGTCAAAGCAGCAATGGAAAATAACGTAAGGCGGCTCATATACACAAGCTCGGTGCATGCGTTAAGGGAACCTCCGAAAGGTACCGTAATAGACGAAACGCAGCCTTTCGATCCGGAGCAGGTTTTCGGCGACTATTCCAAAACAAAAGCAAAGGCATCGCTCAGCGTTCTGAACGCCGTAAAGAAAGGGCTTGACGCCGTGATACTATGCCCGACGGGTATTATCGGGCCGAACGACTTTTCAATATCACAGATGGGACAGTTCATCATCGATTTCGTACAGGGAAGGTTAAAGGCATACGTGGACGGTGCATACGATTTTGCAGACGTAAGGGACGTCGCAAAGGGGCATATCCTTGCCGCAGAAAAAGCAAAGAAAGGCGAAGTCTATATACTTTCCGGAGAGAAAGTCACGGTGGAAGAACTCGTAACGTATCTCAGGGAAATTACAAAAAAGCAGGGCCCGACAGTAAAACTCCCGTTTTTCATAGCACAACTTGCAGCTCCGCTCACTCCCATTTACTACCGTTTTACACATACAAAACCTCTGTTTACAACGTATTCCCTGAGAGTCCTCGCATCGAATTCTCTTATAAGCAGCGAAAAGGCACGAAAGGAATTGGGTTATAAGAGCAGGCCGGTTAAGGAAAGTTTGAGAGACGCATACAACTGGCTTAAAGAAAGAGGGTTCATATAAAAAAAGGGGCTTTTTAAAAGCCCCTTTATGATTTTTATGAAATTCCGGGAATTTTTGCGCGCACTTTAAGAAGTTCGGGCACTTCCTTAACCTGTTTTTGGAAGTTTTCCTCACGCAGCTTGTTTACATAGTGAGGATCCTGGAAAGAATAGGTAAATTTCGTGTGAATGTCGTACCTTCCTTCGAGCAGGGCAACGGTATCTTCCGTCATAACGAGTTCTTCGTCCGTCGGTATGACAAAGACTTTCACTTTGGAATCCTCTGCCGTTATATCCATCTCGGCATTTCTCGTATGTGAAAGTTCGTTCTTTACCGGATCTATCTTTACGCCGAAAAGTTCCAATCCTTTCAGCATTTCGTTTCTCATAATCGGAGACATTTCGCCGACACCTGCGGTAAAGACAATCGCATCGACTTTTCCCAGCGCCGCCATGTATGCCGCAATATATTTTCTTCCCCTGTATCCTTCGATTTTAATTGCAAGTTCCGCACGCTTATCGCCTTTTTCTGCAGCAATTTCTATGTCCCTTCTGTCCGTGTATTTGCCCGTTATACCGAGCACTCCGCTCTTTTTGTTGAGAATCGTATTCATTTCTTTTGTCGAAAGCCCGAGTTTGTCCATCATGTATAGGTCGATTGCCGCATCGTGGTCGCCTGCACGTGTTCCCATAACGGCACCCTCAAGCGGAGTAAAGCCCATGCTCGTATCCACGGACAAACCGTTCTTTACGGCATTAAAACTCACGCCGTTCCCGATATGTGCGGAAACAATGTTTGTTTCAAACGGATCCTTACCCAAAAGCACGGCCGCCCTTTTTGCCACATATAGCAGAGAAGTGCCGTGGAAACCGTATCTCCTGATGTGATACTTCTCGTACCATTCGTAAGGCAAAGCGTATATGTAGGCAAAATCGGGAATCGTCTGATGCCACGCAGTATCCATAATTGCCATGTGCGGAACATCGGGCAGAACTTTTTTAGCCGCTTTAATGCCCAAAATGTTCGGAGGGTTATGCAGAGGCGCAAGGTCAACGAGTTCTTCGAATGTTTTCATTGCTTCGTCGTCGATTATTACGGATTTGTTAAACTTTTCTCCGCCATGCACGACTCTGTGCCCGACAGCCTTTATGTCTTTTATGTCCTTTATTACTCCGTGTTCGCTGCTTGTAAGCGTGCTCATAATGAGCTCGATTGCTTCCTTGTGTGTGGGGCACTCTTTTTCTATTTTTACGGTGTCCCTTCCCGGAACTTCATGCTTAATGAAAGAGCCGCCAACGGTAACCCTTTCCACAACTCCTTTTGCAAGGATTCTTTTTTCTTCCCATCTGTAAAGCTGGTACTTAACAGAGGAACTTCCGCAGTTCAACGTTAAAATATCCATTACTTCATCCCCTTTCCTCGTTTGATTAGATATGTCATTATATACAACTTTTGCGCAAGGTCAACGTCAATAATGAAAATTTTTCGCCTCGTTTTGAAGTTCAACGTAACAGGGACAAAGTTTATAACACCGCGAATACTACTCTTTGCTATAGCTTCTTCGAGTTCGTTTACTGATTCTTTGGGAACTGCGGCAATTGCAATCTGGATATTTTTCTTTTTCACCGTATCGCCGAACTTCTTGATATCGACAACCTCCACTCCGGAAATCTTTTTGCCGATTTTTTCCGGATCGTTATCAAAAAGCACCTTTATGTCGTAGCCCGACTCCTTGAACCCCGGATAACGTGCAAGCGCGCTGCCCAACGCACCGGCACCGATAATGGCAACGTTCCACTTTTTTTGAGTTTTCAAAATGGACTCAAGCTTTCTTGCAAGCTTTTTCACATCATAGCCCGTGCCAGTTTTCCCGAACCTGCCGAAATAAGAAAAATCTTTACGCACCTGCTCGGGCGTTGTTTTGGTATGTTCGGCAAGCTCTTTGGAAGAGATCACCTTCACCTTTTTCTCATCAAGCCTTTTCAGGCACCTCAAATATTTTGCAACTCTCTCTATTGTCGCAAACGGTATGTTTTTCATACTCACCTCCATTTGCACTATTTTATTACAAAACACTCCCGTTACAAAATTTTTTCACAATCAAAATACGGAAAACTCACAAAAAATTTTTGAAAATCGTTTGATTTTTTTGAAAAAGTTATAAAATGAAAAAAGGAGGTAGGTATGGAAATTTCGAAAAGCGTAAAATTCGGACTGAAGAAAATGGGAGAAACGTCTCTCTGGTTCACGGCGCTTCTGCTCTACAGGCAGATTATTTCTTCGCTCTACTATTTTGCGGGGTTCACCGCCGCACGTTGGAGCGGGAATCCGGACATTCTCGGAAAGCTGAACTACAGGACATTCCAATCCGCATTGAACGGACGAACAGGTATTGCAAATTGCATAATCGCATTGCTTATTATGTTTGCGTTCTTCTATTTTGCCGCAGGGTATTTTCCAGCAAAAAGTGCGGCGAACAAAAACCACAGCAGCCTGATGCTGAAAACAATGATCTGGTTTTTTATTTTGAGCGTTCTGCTCCGATGCGCATCCGTCTTCATACTCCGCCTCAGCGCACATCAAACGTTCCGCATCGTAATGATTTCAAATGCATTCTCCGATATTGCGGAAAGCACATTCGGACTTTACGGAATCGTTATAATTTCGCTCGTTTCCTACATCTACGAAAAATTCTCCGAAAAAAACGTGTTTCAAATAGTTTCGATACTGTTTGTCATGCAGATTATTTCGTTTGCAATTACGCTGTCGCTCGGAGTGAATGCCCCTCATTTCTCAAAATCGATCCCGCCGTATCTGGGAATTATCGAGGCGATAGTCACGGCTTCGATTTTCATACTTTCCATTTTTATCATTCCGGAAACCGTTCTTCAAAACAATTTCAAAGACGGTTTTACGCGCGGAATGTATTTGATGAAAATGAGAGGCGGGATAGTCGGAATATACTTTATTATTTACGGAGTGCTTTTTGCAATTTCCCTTTTCGCCGAAAAAACGGGCATTGCAATGCACGGAAATATGTTTGTTAATTCCATAGTTATTATAATTAACGTCCTGATTTCAGGATTTACAGAGGCATTCATTACGCTTTCTTCGTTCAGGCTGGCATATCTGTTCGAAAATAAGGACGCAATATTTGAGGAGGAAGAATAAAATGGGCATATCCATAATAGCAATAACCGTTATCGGATACCTCATCGTTGCAATTATCACGGCGAAAATCGCAGGCGAAAAGGGGTATAACGGCACAGGGTGGTTCTTTTTGGCACTGCTCGGAAGTATTTTTATGCTTGCGCTGATTATAGTTGCACCGAATAGAAACAACCGTTGTGCGGTTGAAAATATCGAGTCTGCCCTTAACGAAACGAAACAAAAATTGGAAGTAATGGAAAGCAAAATAGAATCTTTGAGCAAAATGAAAGGAGATGAATGAAATGAACGGAATGCCGCTTCCTGACGAACGGATGGAAGAATTTAAGTATCTTGCGTTCCTATCCTATACGGCAAAACACGGGCGGAAAATTTTCAAAAACAAAAAAGCGAGAATAATTTTGATAATTATCATCGCTGCTATCGTTGCGGCAATTGTCTTTTTTTACGCATTTTACAGGCCGTTTGCCGAGAATCCTCAAATAAGAGTTATAAGCGGAAGCGAAAATAACGCCGTGCTCGAAACGGACAGAAAAGCGTTTAACGAAATCGCCGCAAGATACGACGTACACCCGACATTTTCGATACTAAAATCAAGCAATGCCGTAAAAGTTGCAATACCGTTTAATCCGAACAAAAATCCGAATATCCTTATAAGCGGAGTGATAAATACGATTTTGGCAAATGGCGATACAAAAAGGATAACAATGATTCCTTTTGACAACGATGTTTGTTATGAAATGTGCGGCGCATCGCTCATCAAAGGCAAAAACGGCACCTACCGCTTAAAAATCGTATCCGTCGAACTGCCGCACAATGCAGGTATAAGCGGATTGCTCGTTTTCCCAGAAGGAATTCTTACAAGCGAAACGATAAAAAAGCCCGTAAAAAATCCGTTTTCCGTAAGGCTAAACAAAATTTCCTCGCTTTCCGATATCTCCAAAATTTTGCTGTATGAAGACGAAAAACCGCTTTCAAAAAATACCATTTACGTTTACGACATGCCCGAAATTACAATAAAAGCATGCAAACTGAAAAACATCATGGTAAATTTCTATGCCTCGATTTCAAAAGCGGATTTCGAAAAGCATTTTGCAACGGATAACGGTTCCTTTGGCGCCCGTGGAATACTCATAAGGCTCATAAATTTCGAACCGTAAACAAAAGAGCGAAAGATTTTATATTCTTATTCGAACGTTGTTTTTGTTTTTAAAATGTTTAAAAAATCTTCCGTATTTCATAGATATAACTTGACAAATAAAAAATCGTAAGGTATACTTTATATCAAAAAAAATTTAAAAGGGAGGTGAAAACCGATAATGGACATCGAAAATGTGAAAAGAAATATCGAATTTTCCGAAGAAGATAGAAACAATTTAAAAAATTTATTTCCCATAATTTCAAACCATGGGCACGAAATTATAAACGAGGTAATAAGATCGCTTTCAAAAGACGAAAACGTAGTAAAACTTATGGAAGCAAACTACGGAAGTTTGGAAAGAGCCGAAGAAAGCTGGTACCAATGGCTTGAGATAATTTTTTCATCGGATATAAACGAGCAATTTGTCAAAGAAATATCGTCAATCGGACTTTCCAATGTGGATACGGATGTGGAAGAAACAATTGTCATACAGGCCGCATCCTTATTCTTAATAAAGATTCTCGAAAAAATTATGAGTTTGCAAATTCCTAACAGCGAAAAGCTAATACCTTCAGCGATAAAAGCTTTTTCGATATCGCTTATGATAATGATAGAATC
>Ga0256833_1002388_pt1 | contig 13173 bp, 16 predicted proteins | sample 356284metaG_FD_190535 | JGI IMG/M metagenome (GOLD analysis project Ga0256833, IMG submission 190535) | Hydrothermal vent microbial communities from Mid Atlantic Ridge, Atlantic Ocean - 356-284 | ecosystem: Environmental > Aquatic > Marine > Hydrothermal vents | place: Atlantic Ocean: Mid...
CGTACTGGAGCGCTATAAGGTACCCCGAGTTCTGGGGCCCAATCTTCGAGGCGTACTTCTCGGCCTCGGATCCGGAGGTGTTCCTCAAGTATGGGGGGTGGTAGGAGGTGCCGGAGAGGATAGATGAAGTATTAACCCCCGAAAGGGCGGCGGCGCTGGAGAAGGCCCTCGACCTCGTAGTGAAGCTCGACGAGATGGGCGTGCTGGAGGTAGTCGACGAGGTGCTGCAGCCAGAGGTGATAGGCTACCTGATGAAGTATATAATGCACCCAGGCCTCCTCAAGGCCGCCGACAGGCTCGACCTCGTGCTCGACGCCCTGGGCCGCGTGGACATAGAGGCCGCTACGAAACAGGTGGAGCTGCTAAACAAGGCCGTGAAGGCGGTGCCCGAGAAGGCGGAGCCGGTGGGCATAGGAGGCCTCCTTGGCGCGCTCAGGGACCCGGACGTACAGCGCGGCCTAGGCTTCCTAGTGGAGTTCCTCAGGAACCTGGGGAGGGCCCTAGCCGGGGAGGAAGAGGGGAAGGCGGAGAAATAAACCACATATTTTTCTACACGTTGCCGCGTTGAGAGGTTCCAAGGGCGCAAAAACCTTTTCTCCCATAGTTTACGTTGACATATTGTGGCCTCCACAAAGGGCCTCGTTGAAGCGGTAAACCGGTATCCAAGGGCGGCCGCCCTGGCCACGTGGCTGATAGCGTTCTTCCTCCCACCCTACGTCCAGTATCCCCGTAGGAACCCGTGGGCGGCCACGAGCGAGGCCCTAAGCTGCTCCCTGGCCAACCGGAGCGTAGAGGTGGTTTGGCCGAGCCTGCTCCTCCACGTGACCATATACTACTCTCTCTACCAGGCCCTCATCCGGGGGAGGAGCAGGGCCTTCCAGCTCGTCACGGCGCTTGTCTACCTCTACGTAGCGTTTCTCCAGAGCACCGCCTTTACCCCCACCCACGGCCTAGTCGTGCTGACGTCGAACCTCGTGGTGTCTATTATACTGGCCCTCCTCTGGCTTCGGGGCGGGGGCCCGGGCGTGGAGGGCAGCCCCCCGCGCCTCCTCCTAGGCCTGGCGCTGTTCGCCTACGTGGCGCCCCTCGCGAGGACGAGCCTCTCCGCGCCGCCCTGGTGGTGGATGTGGGAGAGGGCCCTCGGCGGCGCTCCGCTTTTCGCTGTGCCGGCCATAGCCCTAGACGCCGTGGCGGGGTACGGGGCGGTGGCCTACTGCCTCTACACGCCGCTCGCCCTCTACCTCGCCTTCAGGTTTAAGCCCGTGCCGGAGTACGCGGTCAGGCTGGCGGGCTTCACGGGGGCCGCGTACGCGATAATCATAATCGTCAGGACGGCCATGGCGGTGGCCGGGGGGCTCACCGGGTTCGGGGCCTTCATGGCCGCGTGGAACTCTCTCCTCCACTTCCCGCTCCTTGTGGCCTCGATATACGCCGTCTCCGCGGACTACTAGACGGGGATGTTCCCGAACACCCTGTGGACGAGCTCGCCGAAGTAGTACCCGACTACCACGACCATCACTATCACGCCGGCGTTTTCGAGGTAGTCGCGCAAGAAGGCCCTGTCGAATATAACCGAGCTGTAGAATGAGAAGAACGCTAGTATGCCGAAGGCCATCACCAGGCTCGTCGCGAAGGCCTCAAGGAGCGGCAGCGCGGTGAAGAAGGGAGACGTGAGCGCCACCACGGTCAGAATGTAGGCCAGCCCGGTCGCCCCCGCGGAGACCAGCGGCTCCTTCCCGTGCTCCTGCTTCGCCTGTAGGTAGGAGGCTGCGGCCATGGACATCGCCGCCGAGACCCCGACTATGAGGCCGGCTATGCCGGTGAGTATCGAGGAAGAGGTGAACCCTATGAAGCCCGCGTGCACGCCGGTCAGCTCTATTATAGCGTCGGCCATCCCCAGCGCTATCGAGCCCAGGTGGCGGACGGCGAACTCGTCCAGCTGGGAAGCCAGGTAGGCCTCGTGCTCCTCCTCGTCCTTGATTATCCTCTCGAGGAGGCTCCTGTCCTCCTCATCCACGAGGCCCTCCTCGAGTATCCTCCTGTACTCACCCACCACGCCGAACTCGTGCCTCTCGAGGAACTTGACGGTGAAAACCTTCCCGAGAACCCTGCTCGCGAGCAAGTACAACTTGAGCCTGACCCTGTCCCACGAGGAAAGCCTCACAGGCCCAGAGTACTTGGACCAGAACCTATAGTGCCACTCCTCCTGCTTCGACATCTCCTCCAGTATCCTCCTGTTCTCGCCGCCAGCGCGCCTAGCCATCTCCCTATAGAGTAGGGAGTCGAAGAGCTCGTCCTTGGCGTACTCCTCGAACCTCGGCTTCTCCGACACATCATATAATGTGTCTAGGCCCCCGTTTTAACATGCCCCTCGCCGGCCAGGCCCCTAGCCACATCCTCCAAGCTAAATAGGAGCACCCCCTCGCCCGCCTCAAAGGCGAACCCCGCCCTGCTGTAGAGTACATACGCCCTCCTCCCCCTAAACGGGAGATGCTCCGCCTTCTCGGCCAGGGCGCGCAGCGCCTCCTCCCCCAGGGGTTCACGCGTCCACACGGCCTCGCCGACGTACACGGTGCCCGGCCCAAGCGCGGCTAGGTCTACCTCGACCCCCCTACCCCACCAGGCGCCTATACTGTAGGCCTCTACACGCCCCCTACGCGCCATCAACCCGAAGTGTTCGCGAGCTATATCCTTGAAGGCCTGCGCCGCGTAATCCTCGACCCTACGCCAAGCCTCCGCGAAAGCCTCCTCACGGCGCTCGAGCTCCAGGAGGTGCCACCTAGGATACACCTCACCGAACCAGAACCTGAAGAAGTTGTCCGCGAGGTAGTAGCGGGCCCTCCCCCTCCTCCCCTCCTCGAGGAGCGGGTAACGCCTCTCCACGAGGCCGATCCCCCTGGTGAGGACATTCATATACTTCATGAGCTCGCCCCTCCTCACGCCGGCGTACAGCGAGATCTTCCCTATAGTGTGGGCGCCCCTAGCAATAGCCTCTAGTATACGCATATACCTCGCCGGCTCCCTAAGGGAGTATGAGAGCACAGCGAGGGGCTCCTCCCTCAACGGGGCCTTCCTCGAGAACACTAGGCGCCAAACATTGTCACGCAGCCCCTTCTTCGGGTCGAGTAGAGATATATAGCCGGGCACCCCGCCCAGCACGCCGTAGGCCCTAACCCTCTCCTCCTCCGGGTAGCCCTCGGCGAACAGCCTGGCATGCCTGTAGGGTAGCTGTCTCAGAAGCAATTTTCCAGTAGCTATGCGGGCCAGCTTCCCAAAGGATCTAAGCGGGATCTCGCCGATCAGTGGAGGAGAGCACACGACTACGAGCATCACGCCGGCCCTCTCCAGGAGAACCCAGTTTTCCCGGAGCGCCTCTACCGCATCGAAGCTCCTCAACAGGCGCTGGAACTCGTCTACGACTACTAGCCTCAACCCTAGATCGGCTATAAGCCTGTAGAGCTCGCCGAAACCCCTGAAGCGGGGCGCGCGCCGAACCACGCCCTGGGCCTCAAGCTGCTCCGCGAAGTCTGCTAACGCAAGCCCGGGCTCGGAATACCTGGCTATTAGATAGACGGCGCGTCTACCTTCGAGTAGACGGGCCACTAGGGCTGTTTTCCCCACTCTTCTCCTACCGTAGACTACTATTAGCTGCGGTTCCTCCGACTCGTATGATTCCTCGAGTAATCGAAGCTCTTCGTCCCTGCCTATGAGCAAACCTCACTCGAAGAATGTTTTCCAGTATAGTATAATATTGTGGACGTCCGAAAATACACATAAAAACATAAAAAATGGGTAGCTAGATTACAAGCCCAGAGCCTCCGCCGCCTCTGGGAGGATCTCTATGAGCGTCTCAGTGTCCTCCCGCAGGGCCCTATACACCTTGACCTCCACGCAGTCGCCTATCTCGGCTACAGCCAAGGCCTTCACGTCGCTCGAGTACACCCTGAAGTATGCCGCCCTGGAGGAGCTGAGCACTACGACGTACGCCATCCCCTCCTCGACGACGTGCCAGTACTCCCTCGCGCTCTTTATTCCGAGCCTCTTGGCAGCGGAGGCGATGAGCGAGAGGAGCTCGCCCAGCAAGGCGAGGTGGTTCTGGGCGTTGAGCGCGAAGCGGTACTCGCAGGAAATATTCTCCCACCGCTTCATGCTCCCTAATCATCCCCGATGAAAAGAGAATTGAGAGCCCCTCCCACATGCGCGCCACCCTATATGGTTAAAAATATATAAGTTTTACTCATCCACGTTTCTCCACGCTACCACTCCCAGCCCCTACGGCGGAGAAACACGGCAACGGCTATAGCAGCCAGCGCGGCGGCGAACACCACGGCATAAACAATCGCCGACACGGGCTCCGCGGCCCCCTCGACGCTCAGCGTGCCCGCTTTCGACCGAGAACCCCTACCATGGCCTGGCACCCGGCCCTCACGGCCGCCGGAGCCCACGTTCAGCGTGATCCGCGAACCATTCATGCTCCAGTAAACGACCTCGGCGGGCAAGGCCGCGTCCACCACCCTGAGCGTCTCGGCGTCGCCTAGGCCGGGAACCACTGTGAGGGATCCACCGTCACCATACTCGAACCACATGTACTCTCCCTCCACGCTGGCCCCCTTCCAGCGGGATAGAACCCATATCACGGGCACGTAGCCGTGGGCGACGAGACGCCCCCCGCTGGCCTCAAGGTAGGAGTCGGGGCAGGAGGCGGTGGAGCCCTTATATTTCTCCGCGAAGGATTTCGTCAACGCTAGGTATTTGAAGCCGTACTCCAAGCTGGGCTCTATCTCCGTCCCCTCGTGCCACTCGTTCCAGCTTATAATAGCGACCATGTCGGGCTCCGTAGAGGAGGCTGCTAGCCAGAAGCTCTTATACACGTCGCCGCCCAGCCTACTATACCTGGGCCCGTCGGCCTTCGTGGAGTTGAAGCCCGGCATAACGGTTGCGACCCAGAGCCTGGGCCTGCGGGAATGGGAGGATAGCTCTTCCCTGGTGGCGTACACCCTCGTCATCACGGAGAGGTTCGAGAATAGCTGCAGGGGGCTCTTATAGACGTCCAGCAGGAAGTATGTGTGGAGGCCATCGAACACGGAGAGCATATTCGCGTCCCTCGTGTCAGCTATAAATAGCGCGTCCACGCCGCTCCTCTCCTCAGCCTCCCCGAGAACCCTCCTCCAGTACTCTACTCCACCCTCCGGGTAGTCCGCCGCGTAGACGAATATGACGGGCTTCCCGCCAAGCTTTAGGAAGGCGGGGTGCCGCGAGTATTTCACGAGTATGTATGAGAGCTCCGAGGCCGCATCCTCGACGCTCAGCCCCCTCTTAGACTCGTAGTACACAGTGACCCGGAACCCCTCCCCCTCAGCTATGGAGAGTATCTGGGCGAAGGCCTTGTCCTCGTAGCTCCCCACGCCCCACCACGAGACTATGAAACCGTCTACCCCGTAGCACTTTGCAAGCTCTATATGCGTCCTAACGACGCGCGGGTCAAGGGACGAGTAGGGGCCCAGCAGGGGGAAGTGCGTTGCAGCCTCCGCGTGCCCCCAGGAGTACCTTCCCCAGTGCCTATCTCCGCCGGTGAGCCTGTTGCCGTACCAGGGATAGTAGAATGCCAGCACGAGCTTGGGCCTATACTTCACCCAGGTGGCCATGTGGTAGTCGGGCTCGCCCAGCTTGCCCAAGTCAAGCACATAGTACCTCCTGTTCTCCCCCGTGTCTCCGGGGACGACGCCGCTGTTGTTGAAGCTTGCCGCCAGGTTTCTGCCCCTGTAGAACTCGACGCTCGTAAAGCCTATGGCCCCCTTCTTGACTTCTACCCTTGGGGCGTGGCTTAATGCGAAGAGGAGGCCTGACACCCTGACCGCTACGGGTCTAGCATCGTTCTTCCCCTTAACCATCTTTATCTTATTTGACGACACCCTTACCTTGACCCCTGTATGGTGTGGATCCTTCACGCTATACGCCACGTCTCCGAGGAACGCCCCGCTGATTATCACCTCCGTCCAGTCCGACGTAGTGGCAACGACGACGTCTACCGTGTATACAGGGTACACGTGTGGGGGCGTTGCCGCCGCGCTCGAAGAGAAGAGCGCCAGTAGCGCCGCAGCAAGCACCTTGTACCTCAGCTTCTCCCCCAAAAACATGGGGGCTTAGGGTAAAAATATCGAACCCTAGCCAGGGGCAATAATCTTCTTATACAATTCTCGTGAGAACTCGTAGCTAAACTCGTCGAAGAACCCGGGGAGCACGCTTTCGATCTCCTCCTTTGCCGTATCCTTGGGGACATATATGCCGGCGATCTCCGTGTACGGGTCTCCGGCAGAGAGGGATTTTGTGTTCCTCGCGTAGGTCACCCACTTGCCCTTCCCAACAATTAAGGCGTATACGTTGCTTGCTCCTTCATATGCGCCCGCCGGATAGATGGCAGCCTTTTTTCCAGTTTTTATGCCTTCGTCCCATGGGGAGTGGGGATCCCTTACCCTGTACAGTATAAAGGTCTTGCCATTTACCTCGCGGGTCTCAACTATGGTTTCTGGATCATTGCCGCTAAACATGTACCACGCGCTTCTACCTAGGAGCTTTATAGATGCCGGGGATAAATCGAACTGCTCTATCTCCTTCTCGAGGCGGAGGAGGTAGGCGTGCCCCATCGCGTAGCCCCACTGGAAGAGTCGGCGCGCAGCCTCCTCGTAGCCGTAGGCCTTGGTCATCTCGACGAACGCCATTATGTAGACCCTGTTAAGGGTGTAGGTGTCAACGGTTGTAGAGGCGAACCTCTTCCTGAACTTTGTAACAATCATTGCGAGGCTTTCTGGTATAGGCAGGTCTACCACCTCTCCTATTTAGACTAAATGGTATTATTTACCCTTATATCTCTAGCACTACCTCCTCGAGGTACCCCCGGCTCCTCAGCCTCTCTGCGAGAAGCCTTGCCTCCTGGAAGCTGATACCCAGGAGGCCCGCTATCTCCCTTATACTCCTCCTACCATCGCATAGCGCCAGAAATTTCCACTCGTCCCTGCTGAGCTTTCTCGGGTCAGGAGGGTTCTGGCTGGGAATCGGTATCTCCCTGAACTCCTCCACCACGGTCTTCTCCTCGGCCTCTGTGCACGTGACGCCTCTCACGTTGCCCTCGGCGTCCACGTAGACTATGGCCCGCTTCCCGGCGTGGGGGACTATTACGGCGGTGACCCCGCTGGGAGACTTGGAGGCAGCCTCGATGATATCATCCGTTATGTCCACTACTATGGGCGCGCCACAGTGGGGGCACTTAAACCTCTTGGTAGCCAGTAACACCATCTCTATCGGACCTCGGGGAAGTAGGGTGTCCCTCCCCCTGTGAGCAGGGAGAAGAGGGGGCGCGACGCCTTTAACAGTATCCTCAGGGAGTCGCGCAGTGGCGTCGCGGAGGCCATCTCCTTGGCGAGCACGGGGTAAGGCCTCCTGACGTAGATCATGTCTAGGAGGAGCTCGCGTAGCCTCGGGCTTCCCGCGGCGTCTTCCACCAGGGAGCTGAGCAGGCCTAGGTCGCTGAACATGATCTCCCTGAGGAGTCTACCTATCCTGAGCTCCTCCCCCACCTCGGGGTGGGCCTCAGCGAGCCTCTGATACCTCGGTAGGATGTCGAAACCTTCGGTCAGCGCTTCGGCGAGCACGCCCGCCGCTAAGCGGGCCGTCCTAATCGCCATGCTTATCCCCTCCCCGGTCAGGGTGTTCACGAAGCCGCCCGCATCCCCCACGAGGAGTGTCCTCCTGGCGTAGAGGCGGCGCAGCATCCCGTTGTATGGGATGTAGTGGCCCAGAACCTCTATGCTAGTGGCCTTCTCTAATGCGTGTGCTATGTGTGGCTGGGACTTCATGAACTCCTCTAGGTCTGAGCGGGGGTTGCGGTAGTTCCTCCTCAAGGTTCCTATACCTATGTTTAGGTGCCCCCTGTGGGGGAACACCCACCCGTAGCCAGCGCCCATCACTCCAAGATAGAATTCATGCGCGTCAAAGCCGGCGACGCCCTTTACGAGGGCTATGGGGCAGAACGCGTTGTCGTCGAACCAGTTGGGGGGCTGCAGGCCGAGGCTCCTCGAGACAATAGAGTTTACGCCGTCAGCCCCCACTAGGGCCTTCGCCTCATATATCCTCCCGCTGCGCGTGGCGACCCTAACGCCGCTTTCCCCCTCCTCCACCGCGACGACCTCTTCTCCCTCGACAAGCTTCACGCCGGCGTCGACTGCGAGGTCTACGAGGAACTTGTCGAAGATGTCCCGCGGGAGGTCGTACGTTACGACATGCCCGGTTTCCACGTCAAGCCTCTCTCCATTTGGAGGTATGAACGCGGCCTTTTCTATGGGAAGCCCCTCCTCCTCTAGGAGTTCCCGCGTCTCGGGCACGTCTCTCCAGACCCTGTGGCCTATGCCGCCCGCGCACACCTTGAACCGGGGGAGCCGGAAGCGCTCCAGGAGGGTTACCGAGAAGCCCTTCTCGGCTAGGAGGCGGGCAGCGGTGGAGCCGGCGGGCCCGGCGCCCACGACGATTGCGTCCATTTTTCTCCCAATTTTCTATGGCCTTATTTAAGTAAAAAATTATTGCCTATTTCCCGGAGAGTCAAAGGATATACAGGGTAAAATAATACAACAACCGTATGGCTGGAATAGAACTAGCCCCCCTGAAGATGCCCCAGATAGAGCGCGGCGCGGACATCGCGAAGCTGCTCTCCCGGGAAGATCTCCGCGACGGGGACGTGGTCATACTAACCTCGAAGATGGTCAGTAAGGCGCTCGGACTAGTCTACAGGCTGGACGACTACAGGCCCAGCCCAAGGGCGGAGAGGATAGCCTCCCGCTACGGCCTAGACCCCAGGGCGGTCGAGGCGGTGCTCAGGCACAGCGAGAGGATAGTCGGCGTGATACCCGTGAAGAGGCTCTTCGAGGAGGGGGTCTTCGACATAGAGAGGCATGCCCCAGACCCGGAGGCGGCCAGGGAGGCTATAGAGAGGGTTCCAGCCCTCATGGTGACCATAAGGGGCGGCCAGCTGTACACGGACGCTGGCCTCGACTTCAGCAATCACCCGCCGGGCTACTTCAGCCTGCCGCCGCTAGACCCGGACGCCGAGGCTAAAAGGATCTCGCATAGGATCGAGGAGGAAACTGGCCGACGCGTGGCCATAGTCATAACGGACACGGAGCTTTCCCCCTTCGGCAGCGTCGAGCTCGCCCGGGGGAGCTACGGCGTGAGACCCGTGAGGAGGAGCTTCGGGCTCCCAGACCTCTACGGCAGGCCCAAGTTCGGCGGCGCGGAGGCGACGGCCCAGATGCTTGCGATGGCGGCAGGCCTCCTCATGGGGCAGGCGGCAGAGGGCGTCCCAGCCGTCCTAGTGAGGGGCCTAAGCTACGAGTGGAGCGAGGAGGGCGTTGGGAGGTACATGCGCGGCCTCGTCGAGGAGCGCCACGCCCTGCCAGTAATACTCAGGGAGACCCTGTGGCTCAAAGGCGCCAGCTGGGCGGCCCCCCTACTCGAGGCGGCCCTAGAGAAGATTCTATGAAAAAAGAGGATTAGCTCTTCACGGCCCCTATTTTTTACCCATCTCCTCTAGTATCTCCTCTACCTCCTCCCTGCCCTTCGCAAGCTCCTCGGCCTGCTCCTTGTCCAGGCGCAGGAGGAGCTCCAGGAACTCGCCTACATGGGTCTTCTCCTCCCTAGCTACGTCGAGGAGCACGGCCTTTATCTCGGGCTTCGACGCGGCCGCCGCGAGCTGCTCGTAGAGGCTTATCGCGTCGAGCTCCGCTATGACTGCGAGCCTTAGAACCTCGAGGTCCACCTTGCCGGGGTCTACCTTGGACATGTCTATGGGCTTCTCTGCCAGCATCGTGTATAAAACCGTCCAGCCCGATAATAATGCTTCCCGGGTGCGGGCCGGAGGGAAAAAGCTCACCATTTATAGATAACCGACCGGAGGGCAGGCTTTTCACTGAGCTTTCTCCTCACCCTCCTTCTTACTCTTCTTCTTGGACTTCCTCCCATGCCCTTTTGACACGGCTTTTCCCCGCCCCCTGTAGGGGGCAGTTATACAATGCGGCGTGGCGATTAATCCAAGACTCAACCCCCATGGTGCCACGCTCCCCCTCGCGCCCACGCCTAGCCGTATCACCCTGTAATGCTATGGCGGCGAGACAAAGCGTTATTTACCCTGTAGCACCGCTTATGGTGTCCGCGATGGAGCAGCGTAGAGAATACGTCGAGGGCGAGGCGCCTGGAAACGCTAAGCTGACCCTCTTCCACCTGCTCACCTCCCTCAAGTTCTTCTACTCGTTCAAGGAACTGGAGGAGTTGCTCCACGTGCCCTCCCAAGTCTTATGGAGGTACGTCACGCTTAGGTCGATGCCCGAGAAGGAGACCGTCAACAAGATGCTCTGCACGATACGTGAAGCCCGTCTAGTCGAGAAGGCCTTAGCGAGGATTTCGAGAAGCGGGGAGGCCTGGCAAATCTACAGCAACCCCGGCGTGCTGGGGCTCGCAGCACTCAAGATCTCCGAAGAACTCAAAGAGGCCTCAAAGAAGGTGGACATTGTGGTCTCCTCCCCCGACCCCCGCTCCGCCGCTCTCTCGTCGATCCTCTCGCTATACCTCAAGGCGGGGCTCTGCATCCCCTCCAGGAGGCTCTGCAGCGGGGACAGCGTCACGGTCGCCTACGAGGCCCCGGGAGGCCTACTGGACGCCGCATCCCTCCCCCGCGCGTGCATACCGAGGAAGTCCCGCGTGCTCGTATCAGCCGCGTCCACCGAAGAGCCGGGGATCGCCGCAGCGTTCAGTATAGCTGAGAGGCGGGGGGCACGCATCCTCGCCGTAGCCGCCCTAACGGGCAGCTCAGAGTCCCTGGAGAGGCTCCTCGCAGCCCCCGACGCCGAGAAGCCCATGGTAATAGTCGTGCTAAGCAAGAACCCGTGACGCCCTGGTTGGCGAAGCGGCTCTGCGTTTTCGCCCCCATGTTAACTGTGTAGCCCCCAGCTGCTATAGGGATCTGGCCTGTTACCCCGTTTTCCCTGAAGGCCCACTGATAAAGGCAGTCAGAGGGCTGAGGAGGAGCCACTGATAAGGTGGCCAGGGGCTGCGGGTCGACTTAGCCCCAAAACCCGGGGTAAAAAAAATAGAGAAGAATGAGGGTAAGCCGGGCTAGGAGGCCGGAAGGCCGAGCCCGGCCGGCGCCTAGATGCGCCCTAGGCTCCGGTATAGCCCCTCTGGAACGGGTACTGCTGGCCCCTCTGCACCGCCTGCCCGAGGAGCATCTCCCGCTGCAGCTCCTGGGCATAGTACTCGGCCGAGTACTTTAGGAAGCTGGCGAGCGTGCCGAGCAGGAGGAGGCCGTAGCCTATCACCGCCACCACTATGCCGAGGAGGGCCTGCCCCGTCCCCACGCTTCTCGGCAGCGCTTGGCCCGGCATGCCCCCGGGAAGGGTGGCCCCGGCCATGGAGAGGCCCACGGCTATCAGCACGATTCCTATAGCCGCCCATACTATGCTCATGAGTACTATCTTGAAGGCCGCCGCGAAGGCGGATCCCCACCCTGCCATTCCTTTCTACCGCCTCCTATTCTGCGGGCCATGTAATATGGGGTGGGATTGTCCTCTGCCGTCAATATGACCCGTAGGTGGTACATTGATATACTACATAGCGGCGGTATAGCTCGGTGGGATATTGAGCGGGTACGTGACGGTCTCCGCGAAGATACCCCGCAGGCTCAGGGAGCTTATGAGGAGGTACGGCATAAAGCCCGGCCCCGTGATCCGCCGGGCGCTCGAGGAGGAGGTCAGGAGGCGCAGGGCCGAGGAGCTTGAGGCCGCGGCGAGGGAGCTCAGCGGCCGGCTCAGGGGGATACCCGACGAGGAGATAGCCGAGATTATAAGGAGAGACAGGGAGGAGAGGTAGCTTGATGCTCTTCGACGCGAGCTCCATAGTAAACCTCGTCAAGAGGGGCGTGGTAAAGCCCCTCGCCGGAAACGCCACGCTGGACCTAGCCGTCTACGAGGCCTTCAACGCCGTGTGGAAGGAGCACGCCGTTCTCGGGAGGATCGACGGGGAGACCGCTGGGAGGCTGGCGAGGATCCTCGCCGGCGTATTCGAGCTGATGGACCTGTTATCCGCCGCCGGCTCCGCCGAGGCCATACTCGGGCTAGCCGTCGATACGGGCTTAACCTTCTACGACGCCGCGTACCTCTACAAGGCCGGGGAGAGGGGATACACCCTGGTCACCGACGACAAGAGGCTTTTGAGGGAGGCCGCGGGCCGCGTGGAGGCTTTATCGACGGCCCAGCTACTGGGAGAAAACATGTAGGAGGAAAAAGAGCTTGTTTATGTCCCTGCCTTGGTCGGCGGCCCAGGTGTTACGCGCCTTTCCCTCGGAGCTTCTCCACCACGTAGGCTACCGCTTCGCCCACGGTCTGGTTTTTCTCAACGTCCTCGTCGGGCACCTCTATCCCGAAGGTGTCCTCTATCTCCGCGACGAGCTCTATAGTCGTCATGGAGTCCGCTCCGAGGTCCTCGACGAAGCGGGTCTCAGGAGTTATCTTCTCCGGGTCTACGCCGTATATCCGGGCTATTATCTCCTTTATCTTCTCCTCAACCTCCCTTTCATCCACCATACCTATCCACCCTACACGCGTTTTCCATCCCGGGGAAAAAACCTACCTCCTATACTTTTTGGCGTAGAGCTCGATGTAGTACTCCCTCTCCTCCCTCGTCATCTCGTAGAGGTACTTGAATAGCCTCCTCTGGGCCTCGGTGAGCTTCCTGCCCCTCCTGCCCATCGCGGTCTCAGCGGTGCGTAGCATGCGGCGCAGCCCGCTCCCCTTGCTGAGCTTGCCGTTGTGGTACCACGTGAAGCTGGGAATATACTTCGGGGAGAGATCGGTGGAGAGGACGTTGCACATCACGCCTATCACCGCCCCGGTGTTGAGGAGCGTGCCTATGCTCGTCTTCGTGTGATCCCCTATTATGCTCCCCACCTTTATAGAGCCCGACTTGACCGGCTTCCCGTTAATATACACTACGACCTCGCTGTAATCGTTCTTCAGGTCGCTGTTCGTCGTCAGGGCGCCGAGGTTCACCCACTCGCCAACGTACGCGTGCCCCAGGAAGCCGTCATGATACTTGTTACTATACCCGTGGACAATACTCTCCTCAACCTCGCCG
>Ga0256833_1002389_pt1 | contig 13170 bp, 10 predicted proteins | sample 356284metaG_FD_190535 | JGI IMG/M metagenome (GOLD analysis project Ga0256833, IMG submission 190535) | Hydrothermal vent microbial communities from Mid Atlantic Ridge, Atlantic Ocean - 356-284 | ecosystem: Environmental > Aquatic > Marine > Hydrothermal vents | place: Atlantic Ocean: Mid...
TATTTGCTCGACGACCCAGCGACCACGGTGGCCCAAATCGAGCAAATAGCGGGCAAAACCCTGCGCCACCCGGCGCACATTGGCGAAAGTGTAATCCTCGGCAATGGTGCCGCGCCAGCCATCGGTGCCAAAGCGAATGGGTTTCTGGGGCATATCGGCCTCCTATTCCAACGGCGTCGGAGTTGGGGTCACCAACAACAACAGCGGATACAACACCCACCCCTCCTTCACCCGACCAAACTCCTCAAAGCGCACCTGCACCCACAGCAGCCCATCGGCTTCCACCGGCTCGCCCGGCAGCACCTGCACCAAAGTGCCGTTGAGCAAACCCGTGAACGCGGGGTAATCGAAGCCCGGCCCTTCCCGCACATAAATGCCGGTGTAACGCTGCGAGGCCTGCACCACAGCATAGATGGGCGTGGGGGTGGGGGAAACGGTGGGCGTGGGCCACACCACGGTGTAGGTGGCCACCGCCGCGGCCGGGGTGGGGGTGAGGGTCGGCGTGGGTCGCGGCGGCGTGGGGGTGGCCGTCGCGGTGGGGGTGGGCGTGGGGTGGGGGCTGGGGGTTGGGGGAAGGGCTCCGCTCGGGCCGACGGCCGCCGCGGGCGTCGGTTCCCCCACCACCCCAGGCGCGGCCGCCATGGCCGCGCGTTGCACATCGGCCTCGGCATAGGGGGCAAAAACGGCCACCGCCAGGGCCAGGAACATCACCAGCAGGCCATAGCCGCTCCAGCCCCGGGGGTAAACGCCCAGCACCATCAAGGCCACCCCGGCCATCAGCCAGGCCCACAGCAAATGGGCGGCAAACGCCAGCCACGCCCAACCGGCCCATGGGGTCTCGCCTTGACCGGCGGCCAGCCCCGCGGCGAAGAGGGGCAAGGCGATGGTCCAGGTGAGGGCCGCGCCGGGCAACAACGCAGCCGCCTGCCGGCGAGCCAGCAGCACGGTAGCCCACACCGCGGCCACCACGGTGACCACGAACGCGGTCAGGTCCGGCGCGGTCCAGGCCCACACGACCCGGGAAGGGGTTGGAGGCAACACCCGACCAAGGGCATACCCCACGCCCCAGGCTGCCAGGCCCAGGCCCAACAACACCAGCGCGGCCCGGCGCAGCACCGCGCGCGAACCCAGCACCAGGCCCACGGCCAGGCCAACCACCGGCGTGGTCCACGGCGTGAGCAAAGCGCCCAGCAGCCACAGCACGGGCCGAGGGTGCAGCGTGGCCAGGGCCCACACGGCCAGCGTGAGGGCGAAAGTCAGGGCCAGGCCACAGCCCGGGCGGCTCCAGCGCAGCAAAAAGCGCCGCAGCCGCGCCTGCTCGTCGGGGGAGAGGGGGGCCAAAGGCGACGCGGGGCGTGCGGCCTGAGCACCGCGCGGCCGCCGCGGCGCGGTGGTTTTGGGCGCGGCGGCGTTCGCCGCGGCCTCGGGCTGGGCTTGAGGCGGAGGTTCCGCCGCGGGTCGTTCGGTCATGGCCATGGCCTCCGCGGCGATTATACCGCGAGGGAGACATGATGATAAAATAGAACTCCATTCTTTGAAACCAGGGGAAACGACGATGTATTTGTGCTATGTGGACGAAAGCGGCGACCCAGGTTTGGAGAGCCCCACCCCTCATTACATCTTATCCGGTTTCATCGTTCATGCGGCCATCTGGCATCCAGTTCTGCAGGCGCTTCAACAAGTGAGACGCCGCCTCAAAGCAGCGTTTGGCTTTCCTGTCCGGGCCGAACTCAAAGGCAGCGGATTAATCGACCCACGGCGTTTACCCGCCGCACGGCGAAAAATTTATCGCGATCTTGGAAAACGCAATGTGCGAGTAGCACTATATCGCCAATATATGAGCGCATTGCCAAAAATCCACTTACGCTACAAAAGAGTTTTTACTTTTAGTGTGGCTGTAGACAAAGAAAAAGTAAAAATTTTTTACCGACAGCATGATATTATACGAATGGCATGGGAACGCTTTTTCGACCGCTACAATACATTTTTACGCCATAACCACGCTTATGGCATGATAATCTTCGATGGTGAGCCCCAACCACGATTACGTGCCATTCTGCGGCGTATGCGTTATTACCATCCCATACCTGACGGCACCACCTATCGGCAAGCACGCGTAGCGCATATTGTTGAGGACCCTTTCTTTGTCGATTCCGCCCATTCCTTTTTTGTGCAAACAGCGGACATGATTGCTCATGCGGTATATCGCTTTCTTTACCCCCATCGATACCGGCGATATCGGCTGCATACGTTGTATGAATATTTATTAACACCCCCCGCCAACATGGTTATCAAGGAAGTTACTCGTTATAATAAGTATGGTATCGTACCCATCCCCACCATAAAAAACGCGCCCGTCTAACATCAGACGGGCGACTTGGCCGCGGCCCTACGAGGCAAACGGCCTCCTCGGGTCGCATTGTCATTATAGCATACAGGGCTAGCTTTGGCAACATTTGCTAAGATTTGAATATAACTCACAAGCCGGTGTTTTTTTGCCATGCTCACTGAACTGCGCATCCACAACCTGGCCGTTATCGAAGAAGTGCACCTGACCTTCGGCCCCGGGCTGGTGGTGCTCACCGGCGAAACGGGCGCCGGCAAGTCCATCCTGCTCGACGCGGTGCAGCTGCTCCTGGGCGGCCGGGCCGATACCCTCCTCATTCGCGAGGGTGCAGCCAAAGCCTATGTCGAGGGCGTGTTCACCCTGCAGGGCCCCGCGGGGGAGCAGGTGCGCGCCCGCCTGCAGGCCGAAGACCTGCTGGACCCCGACGCGCCCGACCAGCTCATCCTGGCCCGGGAGGTGCGCCGCCGCGGTCGGCATATCGCCCGCATCAACGGCCGCAGCGTGAGCGTGAGCCTGCTGCGCGACATCGGCCGCCATCTCGTCGACATCCACGGCCAGGCCGAACACCTCTCGCTGCTGCGGGTGCGGGCCCACCTGGCCCTGCTGGACCGCTTCGCCCAGGTCGAACCCCTCCGGCAGGCCTACCGCGCGGCCTATCAGGCCCTGCGCACGGTGGAAGACGAACTGCAACGCCTGCGCGCCCTGGAACGCGACGCGGCCCGCCAGGCCGACTTGCTGCGCTACCAAATCGACGAAATCACTGCTGCGGCCATCGACCCCGACGAAGAAGACGCCTTGCTCGCCGAACGCACCCGCCTGGCCCACGCGGAGCAGCTGGCCACCTTAGCCCAGCAGGCCTTGCTCATGCTCGACGAAGGCCTGCCCGACGCGCCCGCGGTCACCGACGCCCTGGGACAAGTCGTGGCCGCGCTGGAGCGCTTGGCGGCCATCGACCCTTCCCAAAACGAGCTGGCCGCCGCGGCCCAGGCCCATCTGGAAGGCCTGAGCGACCTGGCCCGCGCGCTGCGCGATTACGCCGAAACTCTGGAATTCAACCCCCAACGCCTCAACGAAGTCGAAAGCCGCCTGGCCCTGCTCGACAACCTCAAGCGCAAATATGGCCCCACCCTGGCCGATGTGCTGGCCTTTGCCCAAAGGGCCCAGGCCGAACTGGAAGCCATCGAAAGCGCAGCCGACCGCATCGCCGAACTCGAAGCCCAACGCGACGCCTTGCGCCGGGAGGCCGGTCAAAAAGCCTGGGCCCTCTCCCAGGCCCGCCGGCAAGCTGCCGAGCGCCTGGCCCAGGCCGTGGAAGCCGGCCTGCAACGCCTGCGCATGACCGCGGCCCGATTCCAGGTGCACTTCGCCACCCGGCCCGACCCCGCTGGCCTGCCCCTCCCCTCGGGGGAGGTGGTGGCCTACGACGCCACCGGCATCGACCGGGTGGAATTCCTCATCGCGCCCAACCCCGGCGAGGGCTTCAAACCCCTGGCCAAAATCGCCTCGGGGGGCGAGACCTCGCGCCTCATGCTGGCCCTCAAGGCCGCGCTGGCCCAGGCCGACCCGGTGCCCACGCTGATTTTCGACGAAATCGACCAGGGCATTGGTGGTCGGGTGGGCGCGGTGGTGGGCCAAATGCTGCGCGAACTGGCCCGCCACCACCAGGTGCTGTGCGTCACCCACCTGCCTCAGCTGGCGGCCTTTGGGCAACAGCATTTGCGGGTGGAAAAGGTAGTGGAAGGGCAACGCACCCGCACCCGGGTGCGCGCGCTCACCACCCCCGAAGCGCGGCTCGCGGAACTGGCCGCCATGTTGGGCGGCGACACGCCCACCAACCGGGCCGCGGCCCGGGAGCTGCTGGCCCAGGCGCAATAAAGCGCGTCCGCTGCGTGAAGGCCAGTTCCACAAAACACAATGGCGGCCCCTGCCTGAGAGGCCGCCACCGCAAAAGGGGGAAACCGGGAGGGCATTCGCTTTTTACGGCATACCGCCGCTATTGCCCCAGCCGCCCATGCCGCTGCCACCGCCCGAGCCGCCGGGCATGCCGCCACCTTCGCCCCCGTCATGGCCCGAGCCGCTGCCGGGCATGGGCATGGTCGCGGTGGGCATGGGGTAAGGCGGGGTCATGTTGCCCTGGTCGTGGTCGCCCTCACCGCCGGGCATGGGCGAAGGCGGGGTCATGGTGCCCTGGCCCTCATCGTGGCCCTGGCCGCCGGGCGCGGGCGGGGTCATCATGCCGCCCTGGCCTTCACCATGGCCCTGGCCGTTGCCCTCCATCTCGCCCATCCCGCCGTTGCCGTTCATCTCGCCCTGGCCGCCAAACATACCACCCTGGCCGTTCATTTCACCCTGGCCCTCGCCGTGACCTTCGCCGCCGGGCATGGGGCTCTCCATGGGGCCAAAAGGCGGGGTGGGCATGCCCTCGGGCCGTTGGCCCATGGCCTCCATGGCCTGGCGGGCCTGTTCGTGCGCCTCTTGGGCGCGGGCCTGGGCCTCTTCCATGTGCTGCTGAGCTTCGGCCAGACCGCGCTGGGCCATCTCCTCACGCAAAGCCTGCAAACGCTCCTGATGTTGCGCCACCTGCGCTTCCACCAGGGCCCACACCTGCGGGTCGGCCTGGCCCATTTCTTGCGCCAATTGCAGCGCCTGCTGCACATGCGCTTCGTAATTGGCCATGGCGCGGTCCAGCCCTTCGGCCTGCCCTTGCTGGGCCAGGCGCAGCGCCTCGTCCAGACGGCGCTGGGCAAATTCCAGGTGCAGCTGCAGGTCTTCCGCGGGGTCGGCAAAGAGCAGTTGCGCGTCTTCGACCAGCAACTTGACGGGGTACAGCGTATCGTCGGGCAACGCGTCGGTCGAGGCATAAGCCACGCCGCCGCCACCGGCGACCAACGCAACAGCTGCCAAAATCAGGGCCCAAATCATGTTCAACCTCCAGCGGGGTTGGGATGGGATTGGGATGCCTCGTCGCATCCACCCCCACAAACGAAGCAGGAGGCCAGATGTTACAGATTTGGGCGTCTTTTCTTGCCCGGTCGTCGGGGCCTGGGCCTCGGCCCGAATGCGGTTCAACAAGCGGGTTTTGGCCGCGGCCCGAAACGCCGGGTCCGGCCGGACGGGTTCCTGCTGCTGCACCCACAGCGCGGCGCGCAACAAGGGTTCCAATTCGGCCCGATATGCCGGATAGCGCGCCAGACAATCGTCTACCGACAAACGCCCGGCGCGTAGTTCCTCTAAGCACCAGGCCAGCACATCTTCCAGTGGGGGTTGGGTCACAGATCATTCCTCCTGCGCGGTCAGCCACTGGCGCAGGCGCTGCAGCGCCCGATGCTGCAACACCCGCACATGCGCCTCGCTCACGCCCAACAGCGCGGCGGTCTCCCGGTGGCTGAGGCCGTGGACGAAACGATAAAGCACCACATCGCGCAAGCGTTCGGGCAACTGCGCCAGCGCGCGGGTCAAATCGTCGTGGGCCTCGGAGGCCAGCAGCGCGTCTTCCGGGTCCGGCGTCGCGGCCGGTTTCGACGCGGCCGCGTCCAGCGGAGCCTCGTCCCGGGCCGTGCGATGGCGGTCAATCCACAAATTGCGGGCGATGCGCAACAGCCAGGCGCGAAAGTTGAGCGTGGCATCGGCCTTCACCCGGCCAATGCTGCGCCAGGCACGCAGAAAAGTGGCCTCGGTCAAATCCTCGGCATCGGCCGGCTGCGTCACCCGGTAATAGAAGAACCGGTACACATCGTCCACATAGCGTTCGTACAGCTCGCCGAAGGCCTCGGCATCGCCCGCCTGGCTGCGGCGTACCAGCTCGGCATCCGTGGGTTCCACGCGCATGGCTCACTTTTCCAAACGAAGACGAGGGCGCGATGTTACAACGGCCTCAATCCCCCCGGGCCAGGCGCTGGCGGAAGTCCGCGATGGTGCGCTGCAACCCCTCGGGCAAGGCCACCGTCGGTTCCCACCCCAACAAATGGCGGGCCCGGGTGATGTCGGGCTGCCGGCGCTTGGGGTCACCCTGGCGATACATGGCCGGCTCAAAGCGCAAGCCCGCGGGGTTGCCCGTGAGCTCGTTGACCAGCCGGGCCAGGGCCAGAATGGTGTATTCCTGCGGATTGCCCAGGTTGACGGGGAAGGGTGCGGCTTCGAGGAACAACAAACGCACGATGCCCTCGATGAGGTCGTCTACATAACAAAAGCTGCGGGTTTGTTCGCCCTGGCCGTAGATGGTGAGGGGCTCGCGGCGCAGGGCCTGGACGATGAAATTGGGGATGACCCGGCCATCGTCCATGCGCATCCGGGGGCCGTAGGTGTTGAAGATGCGCACGATGCGCACATCCAGGCCGTGCCGACGATGGTAGGCCATGGTCATGGCCTCCGCGAAGCGCTTGGCCTCGTCATACACCGCGCGCTCGCCCACGGGGTTGACATGGCCCCAGTAGTCTTCCCGCTGAGGGTGCACCTCGGGGTCGCCGTAAATTTCGCTGGTGGAAGCCAGCATGAAGCGCGCGGCGTGGGCCCGGGCCATCTCCAGGCCGTGGTAAGTGCCCCAGGCGTTGGTGCGCATGGTGCGAATGGGCAAATTGGGGTAGCCGAAAGGCGAGCGCGGGTTGGGGCTGGCCGGCGAGGCAAAGTGCAGCACCGCGTCCACCGGGCCCAGGTCCGGCCAGGGGTCTTCCACATCGTGCTGCACAAAGGTGAAGCCGGGGTAGGCCTGCAGCGCGGCCACATTGGCCCGGGATCCGGTGAGGAAATTGTCGAGCCCGAGCACCTGGTGCCCTTCCTGCAGCAAACGCTCGGCCAAATGGGAACCCAAAAACCCCGCGACGCCGGTGAGCACAATACGCATGGTTCACTCCTCGGGGGGAAGGGATTGGGGCGGCGGCTGGGAGATGGCCGGGCCGTAATAGGCCCGCCACCAGGGGGTAGTTTCGAGCCAGGGGCGCTGCCAGCGCCGACGCACCCAGCGCAGCAGCACCCGCCGCCAGCCCTTGTGGGGCTGCCCGCGACGCAGCAGGGCCAGTTCCAGGCGCCGGCTCAAGGGGAACCAGTGCAGCGAAGGCCGACGCAAACGCCCATCTTGCAGCCAGTGGGTGGCCTCCCACAGGGTGTAGAGCTTGTCCACGCCGCCGGCCAGGCGCACATTTTCCTGCGACTCTTCGTGCTGGAAATGCGGCCGACCGCCCGGCAAATGGCGATAGTCGTGCACCTGATGCACCACCGTGATGTCGGGCGTGGCATCCACCACCCAGGCGCGCAGGTCCCGGCGGGCGTGGTAAATCATCCAGTTATCCCACCCCGCGCGGCCGATGGCAAAGGGGGGAATATCCCGCAGCCACCCCCGGGGGAAGACGAACAGGTCCATGCCCGTGGGGTTGAGCCGCTGGGCCCGGGCGTAACGCGCCAGGGCCACCGGGTCCTGGGTGGCCCAATCCAGGGGCTCGGTGATGTCCGTCTCCCAGCGGCGGGCGCTCACCAGCAGCCGCCGACGGCCCAGCAAAGGCGTGAGCCCCTGCAGGGCGCGCAAAAAATCGGGCAGCAAGATGATGTCGGCGTTGACGAAGGCCACCCAAGGGGTGTTGGCCCGGGCCTGGGCCTGAGCGAACATGTCGGAAATCAACGGCGTGCCAAAGCGGCTGCGGCGCACTGCGGGCACATGCCGAAAGCCATAGCGGGCCGCGGCCTCGGCCACGCCGCTTTCGATGCCAAACACCAGCACCTGCACCGCGGGGCCCAGGGCTTGCCACGACCCCATGGCGTTGTGCTGCAGGGTAGCGATGAAGGGGTCGTCGAAGGGCTTGGGGGAAGTGAACAGGGTGACCAACGCCATGGCCTTGCCTCAACGCCGCGGATGATGATACACACTGGGCCCCAGGGGACACAGTTCCGCAGCCCGCGGCCCCAGGTAGTATAACTCAATCAGGTCGTCCTCATAGCACCGGCTGTAACGGCGAAAGAGCAAATCGGCTACCGCGCCGGCCTTGTGCTCATACAGGCGTTTGGCCCGGGCCTCTTCGGGGCGCACATAAATGGCCGCGGCCTGCCCCGAGATGAACAGGCGGTGGCGAAAATCCACGGCCTCGCGGTAGCCCAAGGGGCCCTGCGGCGGCAAGAACTGGGCATATTCGGCCAGGCGATAGGCCGGCCGGTCGGCCCACAGCAGCAGTGGCTCGGGCGCGTTGGTCACCCAGGGAATGTCGGCGGGCCAGGCGCGCAGAAAGGCCCAGGTTTCGGTCGCGTGCCAGGGCCGGGCCGTGAAGCCATATCCGCCGTCGTGCATCACCCGCAGGAAGGCCCGGCTCCACTTGGCCGAGCGCGCGGCAAACAGCAGCACGGCCAGGCCCAACAGCGCGTAGGCCCCACCGCGCCACGGCCAGGCGCGACGGCCCAGGCCGCGTTCCACGGCCCACACCGCGGTCAGCCCCGCGGCCAGCAGGCCAAAGACGAACCAGGGCAACATCACCCGGGGGTTGAAGTCGGGCTCGGGCCGGCGCAGCACATACGCGGCCAGGAAGAAGGCCGCGTAGCCATGGCCGAACAGCCAGGCCAGGGCCGCGGCCTGCCCGGTGCCAGCCGCGGGTTCCTCGGGCGCGCGGCGGGCCAGGCGCAGCATGAGCACCGCGGCCGCCGCGCCCAACACCACCAGGGCCCAGGGCAGCACCGGGCCCCACCAGGTCTTCAAGACCTCGCGGGGCCAGCGCAGCCAGCCTTCCCAAAACACCGGCGGCAGGGCGAGGGCGAAATCCCGGGCTTTGGCGGTGATTTCGGCCAGGTCGGGGCGGCCAAAATGCAAGCCGTTGCCGTGGGCCCGCATGTAGAAGTTCCAGCCGGCATAGACGGCCAGCAGGCCCAAAACCGCCTCCGCGGCCCGGCGGCGCCACACCCGTCGAGGCCAGGGGCGCGCGGTCAGGCTCAGGGGCAGCACCAGCAGCGCGTACAGACCCGCGTAACGCAACAGCAGCCCGGCCGCGGCCAAAGCCACAGCCCCCCACCACCAGCGCGGGTTCCCGGTGCGGGTGTAGGCCCAGGTCGCAGCCCAGGCCCCCAGGCTAACCACCAGAAAAGGCGGCTCGCTCATCACGCCGGTCATGTGCTGAACCAGGGCCGGCTGGGTGAGCACGGGCAGGGCCACCAGGGGCCCCAGCCACCACCGCGGGGCCGCGCGGGCGACGGTTCCCACCAACAAGGCCACGAAAAGCGCGGCCCACAGCGCGTCCAACGCGCGCGCCGCGGTGAGCCAGTCGGTGCGGCCCACGGCCATGGCCCCGGCCAGCAGCAGGGGGTACAAGGGCGGGTAATGGGCCAGGGGCTCCCACTGGGCCGGGGATTCGCGCACCACCAGCCCCCGCCCGGCCAGCACGCCCCGGGCCGCGTCCACATAGGCCACGCTATCGGTGAAGGCCCACGGGCCCCACACCAGCGCCCGATACAGCCCCCACCCGGCCGCCACCCCCAAAACACCGGCCAGCAGCCAGGTTCCCCACCCCCGAAACCCGCCAAGCCTGGGGAAGGCTTTGTGCAGCACGGTAGACACCTCCAAGACAAAAGCACGGCCCGGTTACGCTACCACAAACCGGGCCGTTGGAAAAGGCGCGTGGTGCCCCTGGGGCTAAGCGCCGAATTTCTTGAGCCGTTGCGCGTGGGCCAGGGCCAGGGGCATGGTGTGCACCGCGGGGAAAGTGCCCAGGCCGCCCAAAACGCACGCGCTCTCGCCAAAGCGATATTGGTTGTCGGAACGGGCCGTGGCCGGGGCCCAGAGCAAGAAGGGCACCGGATGCCACGAATGGCTGCGCAGCATGGCCGGCGTGGAGTGGTCACCGGTGATGATGAGCACATCGGGTTTGAGGGCCAGCAGTTGGGGCAGGGCCTGGTCCACCTCTTCGATGACCTTGGCCTTGCCGTAGAAATCGCCGTCTTCGCCTTTGGCATCGGTTTTCTTGATGTGGATGAAGAAGAAGTCGTACTGGGACCACACCCGGGCCGCGGCCGCGAATTCGTCTTCGGGTCGGTCGCCCTCGAAGTCCAGCACATCCATGCCCACCAGACGGGCCACGCCTTTGTACATGGGGTAGACCGCGATGGCCACCGCGCGCAGGCCGAACCAATCGGCAAAACGGGGCAGTTGGGGGTCGGTGGAAAAGCCCCGCAGCAGCACGCCGTTGGCCTTGGGGTGGTCGGCCAGGGCCTGACGGGCCGCGGCCACCCACTGGTTGAGCAGCCGGGCCGTGGCTTCGGCCTGAGGGCTGCGGGCCTGCACGGGCTTGGGCGGCACGCCGGTTTGCTGCGGGTCCGTATCGTCCAACTCGGGGCTCAGGCCCTGGCCCCGCAGGCGGAGGACGAAGCGATACTCCCGCACGGGGCGCACGGTGACCTCGACGCCGGGGAGCTGGATTTGGGCCAGGCGTTCCACCAGGGGCGCGGCTTCGGCGGTGGGAATGCGGCCGGCGCGGCGGTCGATGATGCGGCCTTCGGGGTCCAGGGTGGCGAAGTTGCCCCGGGCCACCACATCGCCGGGCTGCAGGTCCAGGCCCACGCCCGCGGCGGCCAGCGCGCCCCGGCCCACGGTGTAGCGCAGCGGGTCGTAGCCAAAGAGGGCCAAATGCGCGGGACCTGAGCCCGGCGCGATGCCCGGCGCCACGGGGATGGTCTGGCCCAAGGTGCCGTCCGCGGCCAGCGCGTCCATCACCGGCGTGTTGGCATATTCCAGCTCGGTGGGTCCGGCGGGGCCCATGGGCATCCCGCCCAGGCCGTCGAGCACCAACAACACGATTTTGGTGTTGTTGGACCGCAACAGGGGTTGCAAATGCGCCCAATCGTTCATGGCGACCTTCCAAAGGGTGAAAAGGGGCGCCCACGCGCCCCCGAGATTAGCGAATGGCCCGCTCGGTTTCGGGGTCGAACAAGTGCATACGGTTCATGTCGAACACCACCTGGCCTTTCTCGCCCAGGCGATATTGGGCCCGCGGGTCCACCCGGGCCACGAAGTCCTGGGAACCGGCCCGCAGATAGACATACTGCTCCGCGCCCATGGGCTCCACCACTTCCACCGAGCCTTCCACCGCCTGGGGGAAGATGCCCGGGGGCGCGAAATCGGGGTGGTGAATGTGCTCGGGCCGCACGCCCAAAATCACAGCCCGGCCCACATACCCGGCGTACATCTCCCGCCGGTCGTCGGGCACCTGCACCCGAAAGCCGTCGGTTTCCACCCACAAGTGGCCCTCGGCCTGGGTCAACTTGCCGTTGAAGAAGTTCATGGCCGGCGAGCCGATGAACCCGGCCACGAATTTGTTGACGGGTTTGTCATACAGGTTCTGCGGCGTGTCGACCTGCTGCAGTTCCCCTTTGTTCATCACCGCGATGCGGTCGGCCATGGTCATAGCTTCGATTTGGTCGTGGGTCACATAGATGAAGGTGGTCTGCAGGCGCTTGTGCAGTTTGGTCAGCTCGGCCCGGGTTTGCACCCGCAGTTTGGCATCCAGGTTCGAGAGGGGCTCGTCGAAGAGGAAGACTTTGGGCTTGCGCACGATGGCCCGGCCCACGGCCACCCGCTGGCGCTGGCCGCCCGACAGCTGCCGGGGGTAGCGGTCCAGCAGGTTTTCGATGCCCAGCATCTCGGCCACCTCGTGCACCCGCCGGCGAATCTCCTCCTTGGGCACCTTGCGCATTTTGAGCCCAAAGGCCATGTTGTCATACACCGTCATGTGCGGGTACAGGGCGTAGGACTGAAAGACCATGGCGATGTCGCGGTCCTTGGGTTGAATGTCGTTGACGATTTGGTCGCCGATGAGGATGTTGCCCTCGGTGGGCGTTTCCAGCCCGGCCACCAAGCGCAAGGCCGTGGTCTTGCCGCAGCCCGAAGGGCCTACCAGCACCAGGAACTCCCGGTCGCGAATGTGCAGGTTGACATCCCGCAACGCGGTCACCGAGCCGAAGCGTTTGGTGACATGGTCGAAAGTGACACTGGCCATACTGCCTCCCGGGGTGAGGGGGAACCGTCGTCGGACACGCGCGACTTGTATTATACCATTGCCCCCTGGGGGCGGGCCGCGCCCCGGGCCGCGGCAAACCTTGTTTTCCATGGTATGATGAAAACGCGGCGTGTGCCGCCCACATCCCCGGACGGAGGATAGATAGCCATCCCAAGGCGGGAGCGCCTCCCAGGACCGAGGCGGCAGTGGGGCAAAGCCCCACCCCGCGCAGGGGCTGATTTTTACACACATCTATACACATCACGCCATCGAGGGCGAAGCGCATTGGCCAAGGGCCAAGGGGGGCGGGAGCGGCTTGCCAAAACCCCTCCCCCTAACCCCCTCCCCTCATAGGGGAGGGGGGATTTGGCCGCCGAGAGGGGCCAGGGCTGCGCTCAGCCCCTCCCCCTTACGAAGGGGGAGGGGTTGGGGTGGGGAATTTTGAGCCGCACGGCCCGGCCACGACAGGCTTTGGTCGCGTTCCCGCTGGCTGGGTGGCGGACCGGCTCGGTGATGTGGCAAAACAAGTTCCGGAGGTGCGCATGGGCGCCCAGAAGCGTGTGTTCATCACAGGCAGCAACCGGGGCATTGGCCTGGCCCTGGCCCGGCATCTGGCCCGGCAGGGCTGGCAGGTCTTTGCTGCCACCCGCAAGCCCCAGGCCGCCGCGCTGCAGGCATTGGCCCGGCAATTCCCCGGGCGGGTGCAGGTGGTGCCCCTGGATGTAACCGACGAGGCCGGCATCGAGGCCGCGGCCCGCCAGGTGCAGCAGCAGGCCGGCGGGCTGGAGTGGCTCATCAACAACGCCGGCGTGCTGGTACGCGACGAACGCTGGGATACTTTGGACCCCGCGGCCATGGCCCAGG
>Ga0256833_1002390_pt1 | contig 13168 bp, 11 predicted proteins | sample 356284metaG_FD_190535 | JGI IMG/M metagenome (GOLD analysis project Ga0256833, IMG submission 190535) | Hydrothermal vent microbial communities from Mid Atlantic Ridge, Atlantic Ocean - 356-284 | ecosystem: Environmental > Aquatic > Marine > Hydrothermal vents | place: Atlantic Ocean: Mid...
CAAAGGAAAAAGCAAAATCCCCGACATAGTCCATTATTCCAGCCACGAGTCCTGCTTCCATCTTACTGTTAAACTCAGCCTTTGTGCCCTTTAAACCCTTACCAGTAATTTGCGTTTCTACATCCATTTCATTCCTTGCGAGAACATATATATTTGCACCAAGACCAACTCTGAAATTCCTGTGCAACTTCACTCCAAACGATGGTACCACAATCATCTGAGGTCTGGAATACCTGAAAAATTGTGGAGAATTGTCAAGAGAATCGTAGTACTGAAAAGGCACCGTAAAGAGAGAATCGGAACCAGTAACAATACCAAAAACTATCCTTTTCCCAAATTTTATGATATGGGTTACAGGGAAAGAAAAATTAACCACACCATAATTCACAGCTCCATTCCTGATATCAAAGTGAGAAGCTGAAAGTACAGGTAAAAAGTATACATAACTCAAACTTACCGATGCACTTTTTGCAAGAGTCAGTGAAGCAGGATTGTAATATGCGGCAGTCTCACTCTCGTAGAACCCAGGCATAACCTGGAGAGAAGCCACTGAAACCGGGGAGATTCCAGCATCATTGGGCATATTCATGAAATTAGCAAAAAGATTATCAACGATAAAAAAGAACAGAGACGCAATTACCCATATTTCCCCTTTACCTTTCTGTACCATGCCACCGTCCTTTTTATTGCCTCATCAAAATCTACTATGGGGCTGTATCCCAGAAGCTTTTGAGCCTTTTTACTTGAAAAAACCAGATCATCCTTCATAAGTAACGCCCTGTATCTGGTAACAGGAGGCTCACCTTTTATCTTAAAAAGCAACCATATCTTTTCCATTATGGATGCTGCGATACTGGCAACTGGATATGGAATGCTGAGCCAGGGATGTTTAACCCCAAGGGCATCGCAGAATTTTTCAATCAGTTCCTTCCATGTAACTATCCATGGGTCAGCGATTATGAATACTTCTCCAGAGGCTTTTTCATGTTTTCCTGCAAGTTCAAGACCGTGAACAAGATTCTCTACATAAGCGGTGGAAACCTTTGCCCTTCCACCATTCACATATGAAAAAGCCCCCTTTTCTAATGCTCTCGCAAGCTTATAGAAACTCGTAGTGTCATTTGGACCAAAGGGGAAAAGCCCTGGTCTTATTATCACGCCTTCAATTTTTCCTTCACTGTGAAACTGGTTTACATAATCCTCGCCTTTTATCTTTGATCTTCCATAATAAAGATAAGATGGGCAATCCCTTGGAGCTGTTTCATCTGTACCCCTGTGGCCATTGTAAGCATGAACCGCGACAGAACTCATGTAAACAAATCTTTTTACTCCTGCCCTGGCGGAAGCCTCAAGCATATTCAGTGTTCCTCCAGCATTCACCCTCATAAAAAGTTCTTCCGGGCCCCAGTCAGAAGCAATGGCTGCAAGGTGAAAAACCACATCAACACCTTCCACAGCAGAAAGAAGGGTCTCAGGTTCTGTAATGTCACCATACACTATCTCAGTATCAAATCCCTCAATAAAATCAAGGGGTGTTCCTTTCAAAACCATTGACCTGACTTTCCATCCCCTCTCAATCAAAATTTTAACAAGATTGCTCCCGATAAAACCATTGGCTCCAGTTACAAGTGCTAACATTCTCCCTCCTATTTAACAAGATGTATGTAACAGAACAATTCAGTCAGAGCCCCCACATACCAGTGGACCAGCAGAGAATATAAAATCGACCTGGTTCTCAATGCAACTGCACCAAAAACAAGTCCAGCTATTATTGCAGAAATCATTTCTCCCTCAGGCTTACCTATGTGAACAACTGTGCTTGGAAGGGTTTGCATCATTATTATGAAAAATGGGGCTATCCTTCCCACAAGAGAGAACTGCATAAATCCCCTAAAAAAGAACTCCCAGCCTATGTAATAAAATAGATAGAGAAATATCCAGAGAAAATAATTTGATGCACTTCTACCCACCTCTTTCCATAGGGGATACTCCTTCAAAAAATCGGGAGAAGCTGCATTTATGTAGAGAGGAAGAGGAAGTAAAACGAAGCTCAGCAAAACAAAGTAAAAACCGAATCTCCTGCCTTCCCTGTCACCAAGGGTCAGTCCATAATCTTTAAGGCTCTTTTTAAAGTAAAACTTAACCACTCCCGCAGGTATAAGGAAAAAAAACACAAATGAGAAGAAAAACCTGTAAGCCTGACTGTAAAAATCTGGCTTTTCCCTGACCCAATCAACATTTCCCCAGTTGTGCAAAAAATATGAGGGATGACCCTGGTAGGCAAAAAGAACAAGGAGAAAACTGCTCAAAATAAGGGCAGTACCACTCTCTTTATCAATTCCTCTAAACTGCTCCCAGAACTTCTTCATCAGATCCACCCCTCTCTAAGATACCATTCATAAGTGATTTTCCCACCCTTTTTAATGGAATACTCTGGCTCATATCCAAGAACACTTTTAGCCTTTTCAATGCTCATCATCCAGTTCGTCTGTTTAAGTTCTGACACCTTCTGCAGATTAAAAATCTGAGGTTTACCAGTCATTCTCATCTTTATTTCTGACATCATTGCAGCGGGATAGACAACCCATAGTGGAATTCTGAAGGAAATTACCTTCTTACCAATTGCTCTGGCTATTCTTTTAAAGGCCTCTATGGTTGAAATATTTTCCCTGTCACCAATATGAAAAACCTCCCCTGCTCCTTTTTCTGATTCAGCGGCGAGAATTATTCCCTTTACAAGATCTTTCACAAAAACGAAATTTGTCCATGTATCCTTTCCCACATCACTCACTATCCCATATTTCAGCATTCTGAAAACATCAAGCATCCCGTAATCTCTTGGACCATATACTGGCGGAGGCCTCACTATGGTTATCGGAAAATATTTTTCAAAACTCTTTACCACTTTCTCTCCTGCCAGTTTACTCTCCCCATACCAGCTAACAGGATGCGGAGGTGTTTCTTCTGTGACAGGCTCCATATCTTTTCCAGGACCCACTGCTGCAAGGGAAGAAAGATAGAGAAACCTTTCGGGCGAAGCACCTGCCTTTACCATCTGCTCAAGAAGTCTGCGGGTACCTCCTTCATTTACCCTGAAATAATCCTCCTTTTTAACACCCATGATGGCACCGGCAATATGATACACATAGTTACTCTTTTTAAGAATTTCTCTCAATTCACCAGAAAGCTCATTTCTGAGGTCCCCGTACACAAGTTTAACCTTCTTATCCTTCAACCACTGCAAGTTACTCGTTTTTCTGACAAGGGTATATACCTCATATTCCTTTTCAATAAGAGCATCAACAAGATGGCTCCCAACAAATCCGGTGGCACCTGTTACAAAAACTCTCATACACTTCCTCCGCCGCTTTTGAGAGAATTATAGCAGAAAACATTTAAATTGGAAAAATGAAAATTCATTGACTCAGAAAATTTTTGAGTATAACATTTAGTTAAGTCAGGAGGAAAAAATGAAAATAGTCGTTACCGGGGCAGCGGGGTACATTGCTTCACTACTTATCCCGGAGCTTCTTAACCTCAGTGAAGTTGAGAAAGTCACCGGAGTTGATATTAAGCAACCGGATTTTACACATACTCGATTCACCTTCAGAAAAATAGATGTCAGAGACCCTGAAATCTCAAAGGTCTTCAGCGGACACGATTATCTGGTTCATCTTGCATTTATTGTCACTCCCAGAGGGAGTATCAGTGAAATTGATTCAATAAATATACTGGGTTCCAAAAATGTATTTATTTCAGCTGTTCACGCAGGTATTAAACACATTTTTTACACAAGTTCCATTGCAGCTTATGGTGCAAGTCCTGAGCACAAACTTCCCTTAACTGAAGATGCTCCTCTACGCCCCAACAAAGACTGGTACTACTCTCGCGCCAAAGGAGAAGTGGAATTTTTTATCCAGAGATTCAGAAAAGAGTTCCCGGAAATGAAAATTACCATTTTCCGCCCTGCCATACTTCTCGGTCCCAGAATCAACAACCCGTTTGGAACTCTTCTTAAGCTTCCCATTCTACCTGATTTCGGCCTTGATACCAGAATTGAATGGGTATACGACTCAGATGTCATAAATGCAATTGTTCTCGCAATAAAAAAGGGTAAGGAAGGAATTTTCAATCTGGGTGGAGATAACCCTCTGACAATAAAAGAGATAGCAGAAATAACGGGCAGGAAAACATTTCCTTTTAATTATAAGCTCGCCCTGAGGCTTTTAAAATATTCAGCCAGGTTAAACTTGCTCCATGAAGGATACTATGAATGGGTTGACAAAGCGTTGAGATACACTCTCTGGATGGATTCTTCAAAGGCAAAGAGAGAACTGGGATGGCAACCAGAGTTTGACTCAGCCGGTGCAATTAAAAAGTTTCTTGGTATTAACTGACTTCAGGGGGAAGGTATGGTTGATTACTTTGAAATATTTTCAGATCTATCCACAGAGGAAAAAATCGCCTGGGAAACTGCAAGAAGATTTGTTGATGAAAGGGTCATTCCCATTATCAGTGAATACTTTGAAAATTACCAGTTACCCATTCATCTTGTTGAAGAAATGGGAAAACTTGGATTTCTGGGAATAAATCTACCTGTAGAATATGGTTGTCCTGGATTGAACAACATGGCTTACGGTCTTGTGATGATGGAACTTGAAAGGGAGACAGTGGACTCAGGAGTTTCGCCTCTGTACAGAGCAGTCTCGTTATGTATCCAATTTACACATTTGGAACAGAGGAACAGAAAAGGAAGTGGTTACCATTACTTGCACAGGGAAAGGCAATAGGATGTTTCGGCCTCACCGAACCCGATTTCGGTTCAGATGCTGGCGGTATTCAAACAAAGGCTGTGAAAGATGGAAACCGCTATATTCTCAATGGCACAAAAATGTGGATAACAAATGGTTCCATTGCAGATATAGCTATCGTCTGGGCAAAATTAGATGGTGAAATAAGAGCATTTATCGTGGAAAAAGGCACAAAAGGGTTTTATGCAACGGACATAAAAAGGAAAATGTCATTGAGAGCCTCGGTTACATCTGAATTGCACTTTGAAGATTGCGCTGTACCTGAGGAAAACATCCTGCCAGGTGCAAAAGGATTAAAATCAGCCCTGATGTGTCTCAATCAGGCAAGATACAGTATTGCCTGGGGAGCCATTGGCTCAGCAGTTGCATCCTACGAAGCAGCCCTTCAATATGCAAGGGAAAGAATCCAGTTCGGGAAACCCATCGCCTCCTTTCAGCTTGTCCAGAAAAAACTTGTATGGATGCTAACGGAAATAACAAAAGCTCAACTGATGATGTACCATCTTGCACGCTTAAAAGATGAAGGCAGGATCAAACATACCCAGATTTCAATGGCAAAGATGAACAATGTCAGTATGGCTCTTGAAATAGCAAGAGTGGCACGGGACATTCATGGAGCCAATGGAATCACCCTTGACTATCCACCGATACGACATCTTCTGAACATGGAAGCTGTAAACACTTATGAAGGAACATATGATATTCAAACTCTTATAATAGGAAGAGACATAACAGGGTTCCAGGCCTTCAGGTAGCTATCTTTTCCAAATCTACCTGCAATCAATAAAAGCTGTTTCCCAATAATCCAAATTTAGCAAATAGAATTATCTCACTTACCAGCAAGATTGAAAATATGTCACCGGGTGACAAAATGTCAAAACTGGAAGGCCATAATTGATGATTTTAATCAACCTCCTCAGGGCACATTTTTTGCATAATAACTCAGGAATTATGCCTATGTTACCCCCTGAGTGAGAGGAAGGGAGCTTTTCCCTTCCTCACTTTTCTAAAACCGGAAATCTGGCTTTAAAAAGTGGTTTCAATCGGTACTTTCTCGTACCAACTCCAAATTCTTCCGCGTATCTCAGCTGAATATCCCACTCAATCTCTGGATGAAGCGATCTGAATTTATCTTTACCCCTTTTCTCAGGTGGAAAGTATGTATCTTCTCTCCAGGGTGCAGCGTTCACAAGATCAACTGATGCCTGATCTATGGCAACGGGGTCCTGAGATGCAAGTATTCCAATATCATTCACGATGGGTATATCTGAATGATTGACACAATCACAGAGAGGTGATACATTTTTTATGAAATTCACAAAAAGAATTTTCCCCTTTTTATTGCTCATCACGCCTGCAACATGTTCTATAAGTTTCTCCTGAATTACGGCCTGATCCGCATTCCAGTTAATCTTCACTGCGTTTTCTGGACACGCCGCGATACAATCGGCACAGCCTATGCACTTTTCAGAATTTATCACTGCAACTTTGTTAACAAGAGTTATTGCTTCAACAGGGCATGCTGTAACGCAGATCCCGCATCCGGTGCATTTTTTTTCCTTCACATATGGAGCAACTGTTGAATGCATGCTTAACTTACTTTCACGAATGCTGCACCCCATTCCAAGATTTTTCAGAGCTCCACCAAAACCAAACACTTCATGACCCTTAAAATGGGAGAGAACAATCATGGCATCAGCTTCATAAATTGCAGATGCTATTTTCACCTCTTTATAATACTTCCCGTTCACCTCAACCTTAACATGATCATGTCCCCTCAACCCATCAGCAATGATCACTGGAGCACCAGTATTGATAGTTGCAAAACCGTGTCTCTCTGCCAGAAGGTGATGATCAACGGCATTTGTCCTCTGACCTTTGTAGAGAGTGTTCGTATCAGTTAAAAAAGGATTTCCACCAAGTTCCTTTACATATGAAACAACAGCTGACGCAAAGAGAGGAGATATAAAACCCGTGTTCCCCTCTTCACCAAAGTGTACTTTAATGGCAACAAGATTACCACTTTCAACAATCTTCTCTATTCCAGCCTCTCTCAACAATCTCCTGAATTTTTTAAAAAGGTTGACAGAATAGGAGGCATGAAAATCTATTCCATAGACGTCAGCTACTTTTTCGTTATTCATTCGCGACTCCTTTTTATTTCAATATTATAACCAATCTCCGTCTTCTCACCACAATAATCATTTATCAACATTTACCACATGTGGTAAAATTATACTACACACACTGGAGGAACAGATGGAATCAGGTGGCAAAAAGATTAAAATTCCGGATCATGTTGCAATAATCATGGATGGCAACGGTAGATGGGCTCAATTGAGGGGCTTACCGAGACTTGCAGGACACAGAGAAGGTGTGAAAAGGGCAAGGGAAGCAGTAGAGTTCTCCTACAGGAATGGCATCAAGTACCTTACGCTTTTTGCCTTTTCTACAGAAAACTGGCAGAGGCCCCGGGAGGAAGTTGAAGGCATAATCCAGCTTTTGAGGGAATATCTCAGAAAAGAACTTCCAGATCTCAAAGAGAATAGAGTTAAATTGAAAGTGATTGGAGATCTGACTCCCCTTCCAGAAGAGGTGAGAAGAGAAATTGAAACTGCAGAAGAAGAATTAAAAGAAGGTGACAGGTTAACATTGATTGTGGCTTTCAGTTATGGTGGAAGACAGGAGATAATCAGAGCAGTGAAAAAAATTGTTTCTGAATGTAAAAATGGAACAGTCCAAAACATCAGCGAAGAATACTTCAGAAAGTTCCTCTTTGCTCCTGAGATTCCCGATCCTGACCTTCTCATAAGGACAGGAGGAGAACAGAGAATAAGCAATTTCCTGCTTTTTCAAATAGCCTATACAGAACTTTACTTTACAAAAACTCTCTGGCCTGACTTTACCTCTGAAGAATTCAAAAGAGCCATTGAGGATTATTCACGCAGAGAGAGAAGATTCGGAAGGGTTGGCAAAGGAAAGTAATATAAGAGTAAGCTACAACTAAGTGTTCAGAGCAGGCATATGGTTAAAAAGAAGAAAAATTCAACAAACCCTGACAGAATCAGGGTTTGTTGAAAGCCACCCAGAACGTTCCCTCATTTTCTCTGTAGATCAGAAGAAGAATTGGTTCTCCAGACTTTACTCTGGAGAGAATCCTCTTTGCCTGAGAAGCCGTTTTCACCTCTTTCTGATTAATTTCAACAATAACATCTCCCCTCTGAAGTCCATTTTCCTCGGCAACTGACCCGGGCTCAACCTTTGTTATGAGTACTCCTTTCTGAATGGAAATACCAAGTTGTGACGCAAGTTCAGGGGTAAGAGTTTTCAGAGAAAGTCCTATTTTCTTTAAAGCTTCCTCCTCACCTTCAGGAGCTTCGGAAATTTCACCTTTTGCACCCATTTCCGCAATCTTAACTTTAAAGGTTATCTTTTTTAATTTTCCCTTCCTCGGCCTTAGAACTACAATTTTAACTTTTTTACCGGGAGGAGTTGAAGCCACATAAAAAGGGAGATCCCTGTAGCTCTTTACCTTTTTACCATCATATTCAACAATTATATCTCCAGGTCTGAGACCAGCCCTCTCAGCAGGAGTGTGCTTTAAAACCTGTGCTATCAGCGCACCTTCAGGTTTTTTCAATCCAAAGCTTTTTGCTATGGCAGGAGTTACCTTCTGAATCTTAACACCAAGCCATCCCCTGACGACCTTTCCCTTTGTTTTTAGCTGGGCAACCACAGTTTTTGCAAGATTGGAGGGTATTGCAAATCCTATTCCTGCAGATTGACCTGTCTTGGTGAAAATTGCAGTGTTTATTCCTATTACCTCTCCATTAAGATCAAGCAATGGACCTCCTGAATTACCGGGATTAATAGGAGCATCAGTCTGAAGGAAATTGTCGTATGGTCCAACACCAATTACCCTGCCCTTTGCACTGATTATTCCGTGAGTAACTGTATGTGATAATCCAAAGGGATTTCCAATGGCAATAACCCAGGAACCAATCTTGATTTTATCAGAATCACCAAGGGTCAGGTATGGTAACTTCTTTCCAGCCTTTATCTTCAATAAAGCAAGATCAGTTTTCTTATCCTTACCAACAATTTTTGCTTTATACTTCTCATCTTCACTGAAGGAAACGATTATTTCGTCTGCTCCTTTTATTACATGGTAATTTGTGAGAATGTATCCATCCGGATCAATAACGAAACCTGATCCGAGACTTTTCTGCTTGAATTCACGCGGAACTTCTGGAAATGGTTCCCCGGGGAAAAACCATCTGAAAAAGTTGTATAATTGTTGCGTCTGGGGAGGTAATTTAAAAACCTTCGTGGAACTTATATTTACCACTGCTGGAATTGCCTTCTCAACAATCGGGCTGAAATCAGGTAATGTAACAATAGGTTTTTCCTGAGTAGTGGCACTCTTCTCCTCAGCTGAAGTGCTCTCCGGGAGGTTGAAACATGAAGCAACAACAATTCCACCTACAAAAGCAAAAACAATCAGGAGAAGGGAAATCTTCTTTCTCATCGGAAACTCCTTTTTTGATTTTCAATTCTCTTTTTGTTTTTCTCTCCTGTATACTTCCACGAACTTTAACTTCAACTCAGTTATTAGCGAATTGATAAATTGTTCCTCTTCCTGACTCAGATTACCTTTTGTTTTCTCTCTCAGCATATCAATTGTGTCAATTGTGTGCTTGGCAAGCATGAGGTTTTTTCTTTCTTTGCCTGTTATGGGATCGGGGCTGAGTCCAAGATAGATCAGAACTGATTGACTTATCCCAAGAATAAAATTTTTGAAATCAACAGGCGGTATTTCCTTATCTTTGAATTCAACCTCCTCATACTCTCTCCTTTTCTCTTCGTCACTCATCTCGCACCTCCTATACTACAAGTTCCTTATCCAGAAGAACAACTTTTCCCTCTTCATTAACATCTATGTAGAAATAATCCCTTTCGTTCCATTTGAGAGTTACAGGGAGTTTAATTACCTCGTCAATTTTCCTCTTGAGATATCTTGCACCATACTTAATTGAAAATCCCTCTCTCGCCACTTCCCTTATTGCCTCTTCTGTTACAATAAGATGTTTTCCCTCCTCTTCAACCTTTTCCTGAATCTTCTTTATGTATCTTCGTGCTATTTCCACAACCTCCTCCTCTGTCAGTGGAGAGAAAACTATTATGTCATCTATCCTGTTGAGAAATTCAGGCGAAAATCTATTTTCAACCTCCTGCATAATCAACTTCTTGACCTCGCCAATTGATTCTTTTTCTTTTAAGAACCCCAGCGGCTTCAAATAGTTCCTGAAATGCTGATATCCAATGTTTGAAGTCATGATGATTATGGCGTCACTGAAGTATACTTTTTTACCTTTTCCATCAGTTAACCATCCCTCGTCGAAGACCTGAAGGAAAAGCGTCAAAACATCAGGATGGGCTTTCTCAATTTCGTCAAGAAGAACCACAGTGTAGGGATTTTCCCTTATTTTATTCGTAAGAACTCCACCTCTTTCGGAACCCACAATTCCCCTGGGCATCCCTATCAATTTGTCAATGGAAATGGTGCCGTCCTTATATTCAGACATGTCGAGCCTTATCATTTTCTCTTCATCACCAAAGAGATACTCAGCAAGAGCCTTGGCAAGCTCTGTCTTTCCCACTCCAGTGGGTCCGAGAAAAAGAAGAACTCCATCAGGTCTGTTAAAATTCTCTTTCAGAGGACCCTTGTTCAACCGCAATCTCTTTCCAAGCGCGTATATTGCCTCCTTCTGTCCCACAACTCTCTGGGAAAGTTTCTCTTCAAGGTCCTTAAATCTCTCAACAGAGTTTCTGCGGATCATATCCAGCGGAATCTGTGTTTCCTCAGCAACCACTTCATAAATATGTTCTGCTCTGACAACCTTGTCCTCAGTGTAAAGTGAAGCCTTAACACATGCAGTATCAAGCCAGTTAATTGGTTTATCAGGTAACTTTCTCCCCCTGTCATATCTTTTCGACAACTGTAATGAAACTTTTAAAGCTTCATCTGAGATAACCACAAGATAAACTCTCTCAAGTCTCTTTTTAACCCCCTGCAGAATCTTTTCTGTTTCCTCATATGTGGGCTCCCTGACATAAATTGTTCTGAATCTCCTTGCAAGAGCCTCATCCTCCATTATGTACTGCATATACTCGGTATAGGTTGTCGCACCAATTATCTGAATTTCCCCCTTTGCAAGGGAGGATTTCAGAATATTCGCTGCATCGGAAGGTACACCCATCGCAGATCCAGCACCTATGATGGAATGAGCTTCGTCGATGAAAAGAATTATATTTCCCCTATCCTTCACCTCCTTTATTATCTTTTCAATCCTTTCCTCAAACATACCCCTGAACATCGTCCCTGCAACAAGGGAATTCATCTGGAGATTCACTATCTGATAATCTCTCAGATTGGGTGGAATTGACTCAGGTTCAAACTCTATTTTCCATGCCAGTCCCTCTGCGAGGGCAGTTTTACCCACACCAGGTTCACCTATCAGCATAACTGAATTTGCCCTTTCACGATGAGAAAGTATCTCTATCATCTTCCTGATCTCTTTTTCCCTTCCGAAGATTTCGGGGATCTTTCCCATTACTGCAAGTTTGTTGAGATTTATCCCAAACTGCCTCAGAAAACCGGGGAGTTCATACTTTCTTCTTAACTCCCTTTCAAACTCAATTCTCCGTCTGCTCTCCTCCATTATGGCATTGATCACAATGAAGGGATCCTTTCCCTTTTCCTTAACAAGCTGGGAGGGATAACTCTCCTCCACCATAAAAATTCCTGCAAGCAAGTTGTATGGACCAATTTTCTGGTACCCCTCTCCATTGGCATTGGCAAGGGCCTTCTCAAGTACCTTTTTCACAAGGGGCGATACCTTGATCCCTACAGAGGCCTCAACAAGATAATCAGACTTTTCCAGTCTGTTATTTATTTCTCTCTTAATCTCAGCTGGATCCAGCCCTGCATTTTCCATTATGACATCAAAGGCATCTGTCTCAAGCTTTATGAAAGCATAAAGGAGGTGTTCAGGAGCAAGATAGTAATGATCTCTCCTCTGTGTTTCCGTTATGGCATATGTTAAAATTTTTTGTGCCCTTTCAGTCAGGTATTCTCTGTAAGGTGACAGATCAATATGCATACAACACCTCTCAATAAGCAAGTTCTTTTAATCTTCTTATCCTATCCTCAATGGGAGGATGAGTGCTGAAGAGCTTCAAAATGCTCCTCCCACTGAAAGGATTCACAATATACATATGACTTACAGCTTCATTACCAAATTTAGGTTGAATCTGGCCAGCGTACCTGCCAAGCTTTTCAAGGGCACTGATCAATCCCCAGGGATGTCCAACTATTCTGGCACCCGTGGCATCAGCAAGATACTCTCTTGAACGAGACACTGCCAGCTGTATTATTGTGGCAACAATAGGGGTAATAATGGCAAGGGCGAGAGCCACAAAAATGTTGCCACCACCTTCATCGTCATCTCTGCTAAAACCTCCAAAGATAGCGGCCCACTTTACCATATCAGCAAGAAACATGATTGCAGTTGCTATTGTTGCAGCAATAGAACCTATAAGGATATCTCTGTTTTTTATATGAGACAATTCGTGTGCCAGCACGCCCCTCAATTCTTCGTCATCCATCATTTCAAGGAGGCCCTGCGTAACAGCAACAGCGGCATGTGACGGGCTTCTACCGGTGGCAAAAGCATTGGGAGCCATATCTGGAATTATATATACCCGTGGCACTGGCAGACCAGCCTTTTGAGCCAGTTCATAAACTATGTTGTACAATCTCGGGTTACTGTTCTGATCCACAGGTTGAGCTCTGTGCATTGCCAGAACTATCTTGTCTGAAAACCAGTATGAAAAGAAGTTCATTCCTATCGCGAGAATTGCAGCAAAGTACAGTCCTCCATTACCACCCAGAAGATAACCAAAGGCAAGAAAAAGTCCACTCAATATTCCCAGAAGAATTCCAGTCTTAAACCAGTTTGTCAGAATCCAGCTCATTCACACCACCTCCATTTATTATGGTAACTCAATTTACCTGTATTTTCAATTTTCCACCAGAGGTTTAGACAGTACACAGACACAGGAGTTGCAATACAGAAATCAGATTTTGGAGAATACTTCACTCCTGGGGTTGTATGGAGAGTTATTTTTCCATTCTTCCATGAATTCTTTAATCTTCTTATCCATCTTTTCAGGCAGAACAATTTCAACGATCACATACTGATCTCCCCTTACCCCCGTTTTGGGATTAGTTACCCCCTTTCCCCTGATTCTGAATTTCTGTCCAGATCTGGTTCCAGGGGGGATTTTCATTTTAA
>Ga0256833_1002391_pt1 | contig 13165 bp, 10 predicted proteins | sample 356284metaG_FD_190535 | JGI IMG/M metagenome (GOLD analysis project Ga0256833, IMG submission 190535) | Hydrothermal vent microbial communities from Mid Atlantic Ridge, Atlantic Ocean - 356-284 | ecosystem: Environmental > Aquatic > Marine > Hydrothermal vents | place: Atlantic Ocean: Mid...
ATTCTAAACCATTATTTATTGCTTTTTTTAACTCTTCTTCACTAACTTCAAGAGTTCTATCATAACCTTCTTTTAACTCTTTTATTCTCTCATTATTTATATCAAACCCTATTACTTTATATTTCTTTGAAAATGCTACTGCAAGTGGTAGCCCTACGTAACCTAAACCTATGACTGAGATTGTTTTAGACATACTTAAACCTTTTTTTATTAAAATTTTACTAAATGAGGGAGATTATATGTAGTTATTTGCAGAAATCTCCCCTTTTCATCCTTTTCCCCTAAAAATCAATGACACTTTTTAATAAGTAGAATTGTAGCAAAAATCATTCCAAAAAGGAATAAATAAATTGTTATTTTTTTAATTTATATATTTGTACAAATGGATTTAAAATTATAGGTTCAAATAAATTTTTATCATAATTTTGTAGATAAAACATTTGTACATATGTAGAATTAAATCAATAAATACTATTAGTTTATCAATGATGATTATATTCTGTTACTATTTCTTGTAATATTTTTATAATATCCTTTTTTAAAGAAAGTTTTTTTAATTTTTCTATTTTTTTATTTAATTCATTAATATCAAACAAAGTTTTAGAAGCTACAAAAATATCTTTATATTTTGTTTTTTTATTACTTTCATTAATAAGCAATTCTTCATATAATTTTTCTCCAGGTCTAAGTGAAGTAAAAATTATGTTATCTTCGTTTTTGCCATAAAGTTTTAACATTGTTTTTGCTAAATCTAAAATTTTTACAGGATCTCCCATATCTAATATAAATAGCTCTCTATCTTTAGCTAAACTTGCAGCTTGCAAAACTAACTTACAAGCTTCTGGAATTGTCATAAAGTATCTTGTAATATCGGGATGTGTAACAGGTAATGGTTCATTATTTTCCATACATTTTTTAAATTTTGTGACTACACTTCCACTACTTCCTAATACATTTCCAAATCTAACAGCAGTAATAATTGTATCCTTAGACTTTACATTTTGAGCATATAATTCACAAACTCTCTTAGTTGCTCCCATTACATTTGTAGGTCTTACTGCTTTATCAGTTGAGATTAAAACAAATTTTTTAACATTATATTTTATTGAAGCATCAATAGTATTTTTTGTACCAATTATATTATTTATAACTGCACTTCTTGGATTCTCTTCACATAAAGGTACATGTTTATATGCAGCTGCGTGAATTACAATATTAGGTTTTTCTTTTTTTATAACTCTTTCAATATCTTCATAATTACTAACATTGATTAAATAAGCTTTTTTTTCACTCTTTATCTCTTCATTTATTGAATAAAGATTAAATTCACACATATCTACTAAAATAAGTTCTTTTGCTTTAAACTTTTCACATTGTCTTGCAATCTCACTTCCGATACTTCCGCCAGCCCCTGTAATTAAAATTTTTTTATCTTTTATAAACTCTTCAACTGCTTTTAAATCAAGCTCTTTTGGTCTTCTTGCAAGTAAATCCTCAATTGAAATATCCTTTATATCATTTTTTAAAGTATTATAAATTTTTATATTTTTTACATTTTTTTCTTTTAAAATCTCAAAAATTTTTGTTAATTTTTTATCTTTTACAATAATTGCATTTTCTACATTTTCTAAATCTTTTATATTTAATATTTTTTTACCTTGAATATAACTTCCAATTAACTTTTCATCATCTTCATAAATTCCTACAATTGAATAAGGAATATCCGATTTAAATAGATTTAATGTCTTTTCATTTGCCCCAATAATCACAGCAGGAGGTTTTGTAATAGAAAAATTTTCTAAATAAAGTCTTTTTGCTATTCTAAACATTCCTAAAAATATTAAACTTAAAAAATAATCAATAATAATTGCACTTCGTGGAAATGGTAAAAAATAGTTTTTAAATAAAAAAAGTATTAATATTCCGGTAATATAAGCAAAGCTTATTGCCAAAAATAGTCTTTTTAGCTCATATAATGAAAAAAATCTCCAACTTACAAAATAAATTTTAAAAAAATATAAAAATGAAACTTTAAAAAAAGCAAATAAAAAAAAGAGCTTTATTAAAGAATAATAATACTGATTAGGAATTTCAAGATTAAATCTTAAAAAATAAGCTAAATAAATTGTAAAAAAAGAGATAAAAATATCTCCTACTATAAAAAAAATAGCCCTTTTAAAATTATTAGGTCTTAGCAAATTCTTTAACATACTCACTTACCTTTAAAACTTCTTCATTATTCATATCAGTTCCGCTTGGCAAACAAATTCCTTTCTTAAATAAACTTTCACTAACTCCATTTAAATAAGATTTGGCATTTTTAAACAGCATCTGCATATGCATAGGTTTCCAAACAGGTCTACTTTCTATATCTTTTAAAGCTAAAAATTTAACTAATTCAATTGGATTTATATTATTAAAAGCAAGAGTTGTAAGCCATCTATTGCCTCTACTATTTTTAATTTCTGGCATAAATTTGCCTAAATGATTTAATTCATTTTTATAAATTTCAAAAATTTCTCTTTTTCTTTTAATACGCTCTTCAACAACTTCCATTTGAGCAACTCCAATAGCAGCTAAGACATTACTCATTCTGTAATTATACCCATAGGTTGAGTGCTCATACCATAAAGCATCATTTTTTGCTTGGTTTGAAAGAAATCTTGCTTTTTTAATAAACTCTTCATTATCACTTATAAGTACCCCTCCTGACGAAGTAGTTAAAAGTTTATTCCCATTAAAACTATAAACTCCAAAATCTCCAAAAGTTCCTGAGTGTTTATTATTTAAAGTTGCCCCAAGTGATTCAGCCGCATCTTCAATTAAAAAAGCTCCATATTTTTTACAAAGATATTTAATATCTTCTATTTTTGCAACCTGTCCATAAAGATGAGCCACAATTACTGCTTTAATTTTTTCTTTTTTTAAAGCTTCTTCTAATAATTCTGGACTCATGTTCCAAGATTCGTCACTATCAATAAAAATTGGCTCAGCTTTTTGATAAAGAATTGGAGAAACTCCTCCAATAAATGTAAAAGTTGAAACAGCTACCTTATCCCCCTCGTCAACTCCTAAAACTCTCAAAGCTAAATGAATAGCACTTGTTGCATTAACAACTGCAAGTACATTTCTTACTTTTGTATAGTTTTTTATTGCTTCTTCAAATTTATTAATATATTCACCCACAGGTGCAATATAATTACTATCAAACACATCTTTTATATATTCAAGCTCTTTTCCACTCATATGAGGAGGTGAGAGGAAGATTTTTTTCATTAATTTCCTTTTATTGTTTTAATTATATATTCTATATCTTTTTTAAAAGACCAATTTTTTATATATTCTTTGTTTATTTTAACTTTATCAGGCCATATTATTTTATCATTATATTCTTTAGGATTTTCAACTTCAGCTAAAATTTCTTCTTCATTTTTATATTTTAAACTTGCTGGACCTGTAATTCCGGGACGAATACTAAGAATTATCTTGTCTTCTCCTTCTAATTTATCAGCATATCCTGGAACATCTGGACGAGGTCCTACAAAGCTCATATCCCCAATTAAAACATTAAAAAGTTGAGGAAGTTCATCTATTTTATATTTTCTAAAAATTTTGCCACTTTTTGTTATTCGGGTATCATTTGCAGTCGTTATTGTAGTCCCTTTACTTGTTTTCATTGTTTTTATTTTGTAAATTTTAAATAACTTACCATTTTTCCCAACTCTATATTGTGTAAACATACCATTTGATTTTGTTTCAACTGAAGCAATAATCCAAGCTATTAAAATAATAGGCCAAGTAAATAGCAATCCAATAAAAGAAAAAAATAAATCAAAAATTCGTTTGATTATTTTATCTTTTTTACTCATTTGAGTTTATATATCTTCATTAATGGATTTAAAATAACAGGTTCAAACAGATTATGATCATAATTTTCAAATACAAACATTTGTACAAATGTAGAATTCAAATAATAATCATCTATAATTAATCCACTTCCATAACTTCCTAAAATTATTACATTTAAACCATTTGAATTCAAAGTATCTTTTTTAATATTAATTTTTCCATCTCTTGTATAATTTACAAGAAATAAATTCTTAACAGGTATCAATCTATTATTTATAATTAATGCTTTTTGCTCTAAATCAAATGGAATATTTCCTATAAATAAATAATTTCCTTTTTTACTTACCCTATCTTTATAAAAAAAATGCATAGGATAAACTTTTCCTGTATTTAAATCTCTATTACTAAAATATGCAACTGTTGGAAAAATATTAAACATCCTATATGGAAGCATTATATAAATATTTCTATCCAATTTAACATTTATTTTTTTATTTTTTAACTCTTCTAAGTACATATTAACATCAATAGGTTTTCCTTTTTTTATGAACAATTGAGGTGCTACTGTTTTATTTGTTTCTACATACTTTTTTATGGAAATTTTTGAGAGATTATATGCTAATATTGGTGAAGAGGTAGTTAATATTTTAGATACTAAATAATTATCTTCATTATGTTTTCCACCATCAATTAATGTATTTACATCTGCATAATACCAAATTGGATATCCATAATCCCACCAAGTGATTACATAATCTTTTTCATTAGAAATTTGTCTTAATTTATCTAAAACTTCAACTTCTGTTTTATTAAAAGTTGTAGGGACTAAATATGGATAACTACTAAGTGGATATATTTTTTTAAGAGAAATTAAAAAACTATTATTTTCACAACATCCAATAATATGGGTAATATTTGGTGCTATTAAAAAGAGACTTCCCAACACAAGAGTTAATAGTCTAAATTTTTCATTTCTTATTTTTTTACTTAAATATATAAAAAAATATACTCCACTAATAGCAGCAATTGGCACTGCATATACTGTAAATCTAAGTCCACCAATGAATGCAAAAAATCCTATTCCCCAAAGTGGAAGTGCTATTATGAATTCTTTATATCTTTTTAATAAAAGTAAATACCCAATTACTGCAATGATAAGTCCTATTGTACTTCCGATTATTCTATCAAATACTATATTCCAAGGTATATGACTTGCTTCTCTAACTGTTTCATTTACATTTAAAAATTTAAGACCTTCATAAGTTACACTTTTTGTAGAATAACTGAAAACTTTTGCTAATATTATTCCAAAAACATTACCTGTAATTAAAAATACTACCACTCCAACAATAGAAACTATTTGTAATTGTTTAATATTAAATTGTTTTTGTTTAAATATATAATAAACTGCAAAAATCAAAACAATTCTTATATACCAAGGTATATCCATAAGAGCTAAAGATAGTAATATAATAAATTTATAACTAAACTCATCTTTAAAATTAAAAACTAATAAATAAATAAAAGCCATTATTCCCATCGCATAAATAATCGATAAGCCTTGTTCGTAAAGAAAAGGATACAAAATAATAGTAATACCTGCTAATAATGCATTTAAAAGACTTTTTTCTTTAATAGAAGCTAAAATAAAATATAGAATAAACATAGGTAAACTTGCACTAAACATATCAGTATCATAATATCCAGCAAGAGTTCTGTTATAGTAACTCCACCCAATTCCTCCAATAAGTGCTGCTAAAAACCCCCATGTTAAATTATTATATAATCTACCTATCAAAATAATTGGAATTACTACCAAAGATGATATAACTGCCGGTAAATATAACATTAAAGTATCAATTGAAATATGTAAAAACTTAGATAAATAAGCAGTAATTACAGCCGTCCCATAATGATATATATTTAAAAGTCTTGGATTATCCATATGCATACCATAAACTATCTTTTGAGCACCACTTCCATAAAAATAACCATCAACATTATTTATCATAACTTGACCATTCCATATAAATTCTGGATATTTACTCGCCCAAAATACCCAATATAAATGAAAAGCAAATACAAATATATAAGCTAACAGTATTAGCCCTAATAATTTTTTATTTTCTTGCAATTTTTCTCCTTATCTTAAAACTTTATAAGCAATTTTCTTTAAAAATGGTGGTAATAAATTTATAATTAACATTACAATAGCATATAAATAAGCTTCAAATCCATAATCCAATTCTCTATTAACTACTAATCTATTTTCAAAATCATACCACACTTTTTTTAAACTTCTTCTTCTATTAAAAAAATCTTTACTAACTCTTACTCTTACACCTATATAATCAATATTCGCAAATTTACATCCCTTTTTAAATCCTTTAAGCCACATTAAAGTATCTTCATTTGTAATATGTCCTCTCTCAGGATACAATCCAGCTTTCTCAAAAAAAGTCTTTCTAAAACAGACACTAACATGAGCTAACGGTACTCTTTTCTTAAAAAAATTTTTCATTTCTTGATTAGTAAGAGGATACTTAACTATCTTTTCATAATCAATTCCATCTCCAAATTCTTCAATAAAAGTTCCACATATATCAATATTTTGATTTTTTTCCATAAATTCCAACTGCTTTTCAAATCTGTATTGATTACATATATCATCTGCATCCATTCTAAAAAAATATTCATAATTTTCATCCAAACCAAATGTTATTAATTCATTCAATGAAGTTGCCAAACCTTTGTTTTCTTTTCTCTTGCTTAAATATTTAATATTTCCTTTATTAGTTTCAGTAATTAAAAACTCCTCTAATTTTTTATCAATTTCTCCGTCTATTTTTATAAAAATATCTGCTTTTACGCTTTGATCATACAAACTCTTTAAGCATTCTTTCACAAATTCATATTTATCATTTTTATAAACAGACATAATTACGCAACATTTCATTTCAACAGTCCATATATTTTTCTTAACGTTACTCCTAATTTACCCATTAAATTGATTTTTGTTCTAAATAAAACACTTTTAAAATATTTTTCCCTTAAAAACACTATTTCTTCTATAACTTGTTCTACTTCACAAAAATTGTTATTTATTAAAGAAATATATCTTGGATATTTTATATAAGCAATAAACAAAAGTTCTTCTAAACTAAGTTGTTTTTTACGTCTGTTTATCTTTATTTTATCTTCAGTTAAACCCCAATTTGAATAAAAAGGAGCTCCATAGACTATAACTTTTTTATTTCTAAGTAATGCTTCAAAACCGCTTAATGATGATATTGTATGTACCTCGTCACAAACTTCAAAACAACTATCTAAATTTGCATCAATTACTACTAAATCTGCAAACTGTTTTAATTTTTTTATATCTAATAATCCTTCTCTTATTTTAAACACTACATCAGGATGTGGTTTATAAATTATATATTCATTTTTATTTTCTTCTCTTACTTTTTTCAAAAGCTTAAAACTATCTAATCCAAATCCTGCAGTTTTTATAGACATATCATCATCCACCTGCCCAACTACCAATAAAACTTTTTGAGAAATGGAATTATTAACATCAAGTTTTTTATATTTTAAATGATTATATTTAGTAATTTGCATATCAATAATCATATCTTTTAAATTGCTAGCCCTATTAATATCTTCATTTGAACAATTATATGTATTACAAAAATATTCTAAATCGCTTTCTCTTGTCGGATCATAATAAATCCCTCTGTAATCCACTACAATAGATGCTGGCTTGAAAAAAGATGAGCCTAAAGTTAAAGAACGAATAAATCCATCTTCTACAAAAGCAACTTTTATATTTTTTGTATTGCAATAAGAAATTATTTCTTCATTTCTATATGTTGGGTACATAATTAAAACACTGTTTTCATTTATATTTTCTAAATCATTAACATTTTTTACAAAAAAAACTCGTTTAGGTTTAAAAAAATTTTTCATTAAATAGTATCCCCATTTTGAAAAACCATAAATATATAAATCTTTATCAAAATCATAATAATCATATTTCATAATATTTCCTTAAACTTAAATAATTTTCCTTTGTGATTTCAAAATTTGGATATTTTATATTTGATAAATAATTTTGAATAAAAGAAACTGTCCTCTTAAAATCAAAATTTTTATAATATGCATTTCCTAAAATAATTATTTCTTTTTCTAAAATTAAAGCTTCAATACCAACAGTTGAATTATTTACTACTACTTTTTGAGCATTTTTTAATAAATTAAAAATATTATCATTTACTAAAATTACTCTATTATTTAATAAACTTTTAATTGTTTCTATTTCTTCTAAATTATCCTCCATAGGATGAGGTTTTATATAAATATATTCATCATCTTTTGCTATTGCTATCGCCTTTTTTATCAAATCTTCATTTCTATATTTACTATAAATTTTTACCTGAGAATCATTACTTACTTGAAGAGGTACTAAAATATATTTTTTAGAATAATCAGGTTTGTTAACAGAAAGCTTAATAACTTTATTTTTTAATCTACTAAAAATCAATTTTAATTTTTTTCTTCTATCTTCTTTTAAAAGCCCTAATAAATAACCTATATTATCAATTATCGCATAAAAAGGTATCTGAGATTTGAGTTTTTTAGGGACACTATTTTTACTTTTTAGATACTTTTCTCTCCATTTATAAAATTTTTCTAAATTTATCTCAAATTTATCTAAAATTTCAGGATATTTATATAATAAAGAATCTCCACTAATACCTTCTCTATCAACAAATACTCTATTTTCAATATTAGAAATTTCAAAACATAATTTTTTAATCTTGTTTCTATCTGCATAATATTTTAAAGATTTTTCTATAGTTGTTGAGCCATTCCATATCCAAATTTCATTAGGATCAATTTTCTCAGTTACTTCGTAAACACAACTTCCTATTTTCACTGCTTCACTTAATGTATGATATTTATTTAAAACTGAAAGACTTTTTTCAAATATATTAGGAGATAAAAATTTTTTATTACAATTTTTAAGCAAAATTGCTTCTTTAATAAAAAACTTAACAGATAATTTATTTGTAATAAAAAAAACTTCTTTACCTTCTTCTTCAAAAAATTTTTTAAACTTATAAAAAAACTTTGCTCTATTTATAGAATCAACATAAATTAATATTCTATTATTTTTTTCCACTTTTTAATAACCTTATTTGGATAATATTTTTTTATATCTTTTTTTGCCTCTATTTGAAATTTTTTACGCAAGTTATAATCCCTCATAAGTAAATCTACTTTTTCAATAAATTTATTTATATTTCCAAATTCTACTAAAAAACCATCAATATTATCTCTTACTATTGCTCTTGTCCCTGGAATATCAAAACAAACAATAGGCAATCCATAATTTTTGGCTTCTAACAAAACCATTGGAAAACCTTCTTTTTTTGAAGTCATAATAAAAATGTCTGATGATAAATACTCTTTTTCAACGTCTAAAATTTCTCCTTTTAATATTACGTTTTTTAAATTTTTAAAACATTCAATATCTCCATTACCTACTAATTTATAATCCCAACTTGTATGTTTAATTATTTCACATAAAAATTTTTTACCTTTTCCTTCATTAATATGTCCAACATATAATATATGATTTGTATTCAATAAACTGACTTTATCAGAAGGATATATAAAATTAGGTATAACTAACACATTATCTAAAAATTTTTTATAAAATTTTTTATCATCTTCTGTTAAAACCACTAAATAATCTGCTCTTTTATAAAAGATAAATTTTAAAAGTTGTGTAAAAAATCTTCTTTTAAAACTTGTATGTTCAGTTAAAATTTTCTTAGAATTTAAAGTAGATCCAATAAAATTAATATAAGTTTCTATTCCAATCACTACATCTTGTTTATTAATATTTAATTTTTTTATTTTTCTATAAAAATTTATATACCAAAACAGTAATTTTATTCTACTTGAAAGTTTATGAGGACTTCCTATATTTAAATTAATTAAATCTTTTTCTGCATTTTTATAATAATCAAAATTATCTTTATTTAAATTTCCTGTTATAATTTTCACATCGTAGTATTTTTTTAATTCAGTGTATAAATTAAGTGCTACTCTACTAATTCCTCCTACTTTTGAAATGTCATTAATTACTATAAAAATATTTTTCAATTTACACATTGTTGATACACTTTTTTATAATTATTTGCAAAGTTGTCTATATTAAAATACTTGTTATACAATGTTTTATTTTGTAAACTATTTTTAAAGATTTTTTCATCTTTTAAATACTCGATTACTTTATTAACTGATTCAGGTTCAAAAAAATGAATATCAAATCCTTTGTTTTTAAACCATTTATTACCACCTGTTAATGTTGTAATTATCTGTTTTCCGAGAGATAACGCCTGAATAACACCAATATCAAAGTAAGTACTTCTATTAGGTATTAAAACAACATCTGCAATATTAAGTAATGAACCAGGTTCATCAGTCCATCCTATATCTATAAAATTATTTTGTGATGGGGACTTAATATTTCCTATTCCTGCACTTATAAACATATATTTTTTATTATTTTTAAATTTTTTTGCAACTTCACAAAAAATATCATAACCTTTTGTAATATTTTTCCTACCTATATAAACAATTATTTTAACATTTTTATCAATGCCTAATTTATTTTTCATATCATGATAAGATGTTTTTATTTCAATAGGAGGTACTGCTGTTAAAACATATTTAATTTTCCTCATATTTATATCTAAGTAAGAAAAAAAAGCTTGATAAGGTTCAACTGACTCCTCACAAGGAAAAATCAAATAATTAGCATTTTTAAACGCAAAGATATCAATTTCTTTCTGTCTCTCAATTACGCTACTTATTTCACTCTTTGAATAGCCTTGGCTTAATAACTTTTTTTCTTTTTCAATATAAGGTAATTCTGGTGAATGTGAAGTTAATATCAAAATATGGTTTTTAATATCATTAAATTTACAAAAATAAAAAAAATCTTGCGTAGTATGAAAATGTAAAATTTTGCTATGTTTTATTGTATTTGAGTTATTTTTCCAAAAAACTTTATAAAAGTTTTCAATTCTTAAATCATTATAAATAATATTAGGAGAAACATATTTTTTTAATGTACGTTTCAAAAAAGAAAAAATATTTTTTTCTTTTTTTGTATTTTCTTCATAAATAATGTCTATTTCTTTATCTTTATTGGAATCAATACTCATTTTTAAATTGTATAAATAGCCTGATGGACCACCCTTTGGAGCCAACTCCCCTTTATAAATTGACAATCCAATCATTTTAAACCTTCAAAAAGTTCCAATGCTATTTTAACAATATCATCCATATCATAATATTTATACTCTGCAAGTCTTCCTACTAAAATAATATTTTTGAAATTATATAGAAACTCTTTATATTTCTCATATCTTCTTTGATTTTCTTCTGTAAATATTGGATAATATGGTGTATTTTTGTTTTTTATATATTCTTGTGGATACTCTTTTAAAATAGTTGTTTTATCTGTTTTTACAGGGTGTATATGTTTAAACTCTGTAATTCTTGTAAAATCATAGTTATTTGGATAATTAACTGTTGTTGCTTCTTGATAATACTCTTTATCAACTGTCTCAAACTTCATATCTACACTTCTATATGGTAACTCTCCAAATTTATAATCACATAATTCATCTATCATTCCAGTAAATATTAATTTACCTTTAAATTCTTGATTTAATAAATATATTTTTTTATTTTCAAAATCTATATTTAGAACTTCTTTAAAATCAGTATTTAGCATTATTTTTATATTTTTATTATTTAACATATTTTGAAAAAGTTTCGTATATCCATTTTTAGGTAATGCTTGATATTTATCATTAAAATATCTATCATCTCTTCCGATAAATATTGGCACTCTTGCTGTAACAGCACTATCAATCTCTTCTGGTTTCATCCCCCATTGTTTTGCAGTATAATTTACAAATATTTTCTCATATACATAATCAGCTAAAAATTGTAACTCTTTATTTTTTGATTTTTTAAGCTCTAAAATTGGAACTTTAGTATTGTATTTATATTCTTCAAGTAATGCTTTTTCTAAATTTTGTGCTAAACTTCTTGGAAAAACCTCATATAATGTATTAAAATTAAAAGGAATCGGAACTTTTTTACCATCTAAATATGCTAATACTTTATGATTATAAATCTCCCACTCTGTAAAATTTGATAGATAATCAAAGACTTCTTTATAATCTGTATGAAATAGATGTGGTCCGTATTTATGAATTAAAATATTATTTTCATCTTTTTCATCATAACAATTACCACCTATATGATATCTTTTTTCTATTATTAACACTTTATTATTAAGCTTATTAGCTATTCTTTCTGCCATTACACTTCCTGCAAATCCTGCTCCAACTACTATATAATCAAACATTTAATTTTCCTTTCAAAATATTTATACCTATTTTTTGTAGATAAAAAAACATAGCAATTGTTATAAAGATTTCTACAATTAATACTGACATAGCTGAGCCTATCTCTTGAAATAATGGAACTAATACAACTGATAAAAGAATATTTAAAATACTCCCTACAATCAAAATTCTACTAAAAGCTTCTTTTCTCCCAAAATTAAGCATTGTCTGAATCCCAAAAATATTACTTAATGCTACAATAAAAGGTAAAAATGCAATAATTCTCAAAACTAAAATACTTCTTTCATATTTCTCTCCTGCAATTAAATGAATAATTTTTGGTGCAAATAAAAAAAGTAAAAAAGATAAAATAAAACTAAAAGAACCAATATAAATTGTAATTTTTCTAATAAATTGTAATCCTTCTAATTTATTTTCTTTTACTTTCTTAGAAATATATGGATAAATAGTCTGTGATATTGGGCCTAATAAACCTTGGACAGCACTTTTTATTTTATCTGATATTGAAAAATAACCTACAATGGTATTGTTTGTAAAAATACCTAAAATAAAAATAGTTGATATAGTATATAAACTTATTGCAATGTTAGATAAAAATAAATGCCATCCATCTTTTAAATACCAAATAAGAATAGATAATCTTTGTAATTTAAACCTTATTTTAAAATCTTTAAAAATTATATACAAAGCTAATATTCCAGCTATTACAAACCCTAATGAACTTATTAATGGCACTTTCCAATAATCACTTTCTTTATGAATAAAGATAAATATTGCAATAGTAAAAATTACCTTTGCTGTTATATTTAAAAATGTAATATATTTCATCCTCTCAATTCCTTGAAAAAACCATTGAGGAA
>Ga0256833_1002392_pt1 | contig 13159 bp, 26 predicted proteins | sample 356284metaG_FD_190535 | JGI IMG/M metagenome (GOLD analysis project Ga0256833, IMG submission 190535) | Hydrothermal vent microbial communities from Mid Atlantic Ridge, Atlantic Ocean - 356-284 | ecosystem: Environmental > Aquatic > Marine > Hydrothermal vents | place: Atlantic Ocean: Mid...
GTTGAGGTGAGGGGGTGAATATAGTATGGCTGACGTTATGGTGCCTATTGACTCATGGCACGGGCTTAACAGACTTAGTGTAAGATTAGTTTATGGTAGGGCAGTATACATTATGGGGTCCAGACAGTACTCGCCACGAGTAGCGGCTAGGGTGACGAAATTGTGGATGAGTATAGTTGGCTACGACCCTAATAACGAATTAAACGAGGTGATGTACACATGACGTACGTGCCTTTAGGGGGGTAAGAAATGACTACAAAGCAGACACTGCTTACTAATGCGTTAATTGCTGGTATATTAACACTGCTTATGGGCGCGTTCATAATAATATACATAATAGCGGTTAGCAAGATGCTGCATTACGCTAGTAGCTGGGCTTACGACCCAGCTAAAACGCTGGGTTGGGGGGCAGTAGCGTTATCGGCGTTTATGGGAATGATATGTAGCGCCGTAACCGCAATTCGTAAATTACGGGAAACAGAGAAATGATTGAGGCGAAACAATGAGTCAGGCACCAACACCCAGGAAGAAAGTGAAGTGGGGCGCCAGACTGATAAGAGGGTTCGTGTACGGCTTAACGCTAGGATTCACCCTATTCGTAGTTGGTAATACGGCGGCCAGCGCGATTAACTCAGCGGCGGGGACGACCGTAGTCAATGCTCAGGCCTGGGGCCTAATGGGGTTTGTAATAGCGCTTGGTGCGGCGCTAGGTATTGAAATATCAAAGGAGATGGAGTAATGCCTAACCCAAAACAATACTTTTTGCACGCACTAAACCTAGCCCTTCTTTTAGTACTACTAATGCTTGAGGTAGTACTGTTAAGCGGGTATAAGGTACTTTTACGGTACTGGGTAGAGTACTACATCGAATTCCCCATTCTTATAGCTATAACTATAGTTTGCATTGCAAACGTTATTAGCGAAATGCGCAAGTATTTAAACGGGTAAGCACATGGTTATTGAGTTCCGCACGGTTAAGGTACCCATAGACGCTATAGAGTGGGAAGAGGTTAGGGTTCCAAGTAACTTAGAGGCGCAGGAGCGCTTAATCCTAAAGCAATCAATCAAAGAGATAGGATTGCTTCACCCAATAATTGCTTGCAGGGACAAGGAAGGAAGAATTATCGGCGTAGCAGGGTATAACAGGTGGCTAGCCCTCAGGGCGAACGGCGTTACCGAGGTCGAGGTAAGGCTTTACGAGCCGTGCGACGAAGGAACTAACTTGCTAATACAGATTGCGGAAAACGCTGGCAGGGGGCGAGTCAGCGACTACGACATGTTAGTAGCGATAGCTAAGCTGAACCAAGGCAAGAAACTACCCCTAAGCAAGCTAAGCGAGATAACAGGGCTAAGCGTATCCACATTATCAAAGTTAATCAGAGTATACCAGAAGTCATTACCTATAGTCCACGAATATATGAAGGCGGGCAAGCTAACAGTGTGGCACGCCCTAGAATTGCTTCGCCTCCCCGACGCACGCAGTCAATACGAGTACGCAACGATGGCGGCGGACTACGGGTGGAGCGTGCGAGAACTGCGTGAAACAATAACTAGGTACCTCGACTCATTACGTATTGAAGAGGAAGAGGAAGAACAAGCAGACACTGCATTAACGCAGCCAGTAACAACGACCTTAGAGGATATACATGAGTTAGAGACAGAAGACCTAACCCAAACAACCCCAGAAACCCCTCAAAACGAAGAGCAAGAAACACGGAAAGAAGAGCAGCCAACCCAACCACAGCAACAGCAAGCACTAGAAGAACACCAAGCAATACAGGAAGAGCAAGAGGAAGAACAAGAAACACCGCAGCAACCCCCAATAACATGCCCACTCTGCGGGAAACCAATAACAGGAACACCGATAACAGTGCAAACCCACAAACAATGCCTAATAACCGCCACCATAGCACTAAAACAACTAGCAAACATACTAGCCAAGCAACCAAACAAACTAACACCACAAGACGCACTAATGATAAACGAACTAGCAGAACTAGCCATGAAACACATCCAAGAACACCCAGAACAATACCAATAAACAACCAAAACACAACAACAACACAAACAACAAACAACCAAAAAACACAAAACACACAACGAAAATTCAAAGAGTAGCTTATCAGCTCGAGCCGAATAAAGGATTAAGGCATTTCCACGTTAAGCCTTAAGGCTTCCTTGCCCTCCAGGCAAGCATTCCTAATCCCGCTTCAAGGTGTTGCAAGCATTCCCTGGCAGGAGTCCCTGAGCAGGCAAAGTAAAACACGAAAAGCCGAGGCCCGCTGACGGGCCCAGGCACCGCCTCACACCCAAACCAAGCAAGCATTCCTAGCGGGAGGAAGGGAAGGAGCACTTGAAACCCAAGCAACCACAAAGCAAGCCCCAAGGAAGGAACCACCCACACCCAAGGAGGCAGGCAACCAAACCCAAACCCCGAAACCAAGCAAGGAAAAAAACAAGCAAACAAACAAGAAACAAGGAAAAACACGGGGGGCGGGAGGCTTGAAGTTTCGGTTCGTGTTTTTTGTTTTTGTTTTGGGTTTTATGTTGCGTGGTTCCATGCTTCTTGCGGGGTTAGCATTACTGTTCTGCCTGAGCAGAGTGATTCGTATTCCGCCATGCCGTACTTGGGTTTCCAGTCTATTAGTATGAATATGCATTCCGTGCCTGTGTATGGGTCGAGTAGCTTTATCTTGAGTGGATACGGGTACGGCTCGGTCATTTCGGCTTACACCTTCAGCCCGAAGTCCTGCGGTCTGAAGTATCTGCGTTGGTACGCAGGTATGTTCAGTACGTACACCTTAATTCCTTGTGCCTCAGCGACCTTCCTTACCTGCGGGTCGTCCTCGCCGCAGATGTAGATTAAGTTAATATTCCCGTTGTACTTCGTGTATTCCCGAAAGAGTTTGGCGTACGTGATCAGCTGACCTATCCCTGACGGCCTCACCCTGTCCTTAAACTCAATTATATCTACTTCCCCTTCACGGAAGCAGACGCAGTCAATCTCCTTGCTCCTAAGGAACTGCCACCACTCATACTCCCACTCAGTCTCCCCTGGCCTGCGGGGCCTTAAAGGCGGCGGGATACGCATGTTGAAAATACACCTACCTCGCAGTAAGCCCAGCTCAGCGGCCTTGTAAGCAATAAGTATCTCCCTGGGCTTGTAGTGCTTGACTGGAGGCATGAACCGCGCCACACCTAAGCACCCCGTAATAGTATACGGGCTTTTAATCTAATTAACTTAAGCCCGAGTGGGGGTCTCCCTATATAAAACGCTTAATTAATTTAAACCATGTAAAAACGAAGCACTCGAGGTGAAATAAGGTATGGCCGCGTCCCCCCTAGCCGCAATACTCGCAAAGAAGATGGCTAAGAAGTGGAAGCAGAACACGCAAGGCAAGGGAGAAGTCCTAGTTGAGAACCTCTTAGACGTAATCAACGCAGGAGTAAACCCAATGAAGTTAGCTGCAAGCAAGGACAAGAAAGCGATAGCGAAGCTAAGGCAGGTCTTCGAGTCAGGCACATGGAGAAAGATAATGGAGTCCGTAGACCTAAACACGTACGTAACCATAGTTAAGCAAGTAGCGGCTAACGCATACAACGCCGCTGTGGAAGCCAAAGCACCTAAGTACGACACCTTCGCTAAGGACTGGGCACCCATACTGGCCGACATAGTGGCCAAGGTTAGGGCAATGCCTGACGAGACCGAGGCGCAGAGAGAGCAGCGCATGCTACAGATGGTTAGGGCATTAAGGAAGGCTAAGGGCGCATGGAGGAAGGGCGGGGCTTAACGCCCCCCTAGCAAACCGATAATAAGGAGGTGAGGGAAGAATGCCAGAGTACTTCAAGCTCGACAAGATAATAGCGCAGGGAACAACGTACGAGACACCGCCAGACAGAGGATATATAGTCGAAGCAATAGGAACTGGTGCGTCATCAACTACTAAGTTACTGGTAGATGGTTCCCCTGTGATTGCAGTAGTAAATACATTATCCCCGCTAACCGCGAATTCAGGCAACACGTTTGGCCCAATCGAGCTAGGCGAGTATTACGTAGTAATTCCACCAAACACGAAGTTCAGCGTGGACGGGCCCTCAGGTGCTACGATACGCCTTATAGGCAAGATAGTACACATCTTGCCTGGCGAGGCCTTCCCGCCAGACCTCAAAGCACGCTACAACGAGCAGACCAAGAAGTACGTAACTTACATTGAGGGCAGTTACAGCTTCAGCGCTGGCGCCAGCTGGGCAACAGGACAGGAAATCACGTTGGTGGAATTGACTCCTAAGACCATTGAAAAGTATAGGCTAGACGATAGAATAGGTGTAAGTATTAGTGGCACTGCATCAGCTATTGGCGTTGGTCAAATTGGTATTAGGTTCTACCTTGACGGCAAGCCCCTAGACATACTAACACAAGACGCAGGACCGTACGGCCTTGACGCAGCGGTAATGCCGTTACCACCAACAACTACCGCAGTAATAAAGGGTTACACCATGAAGGAGATACCTATTGAGGTTCTCGGCGACCACACAATCAAGATAACTGCGATTAATGTTAGCGGCTCGGACTTAACGGCGGCTTCAAGCACCACGAGCATATCGGTAACGTTAAAGGCAATTGCGAAGTATGAGCGCACTAGCTAAGCACTATCTGAGAGGTGATTAACAGCATGACGCTTAAGAAGCTGAAGTGCTTCCACCTTGGGAGCCTCGGCGCGAGCGCCAGTGTCGAGCAGCAATTCAGCAACCCAGAGGACTGGCACATCAAGCATATATACTTAAGCGACCGTAGCGCCCAGACACTAAGCGACGTGCAAGCCTACATATCAATTAATAACATTCCGCTGACGGATGACTATGCACCAGCAAGCGTTTTCGGAAGCGATAAGCTGGTGGCTATTGACATTGACAAGGACGTTAAGGCAGGCTCAACCATATACGTAAAGCTAACGAACTCAGGCAGTAACACCTACGATATTGACTTGTGCTTGGAACTAACCGAGTGAGGGTGAGAACATGGCCATACGGCACTGGCACCTAGACAGCGGCGCAATAAGAATAAACAACTTCCCAGAAAACGAAATACAGATAGCGATACCAGTATCGTTTTTGGGTACAAGAGCAACAATTGCGATTGATAGTACGGGCGTTAAATATACGGTAGGTATCCTACCTATTGTTGCTGAACTGCTTAAGCATGCAAAATCAGCCACGCTTTATGTTAGAGCTGATGCACCATCAGCTACTGACGCTACTGTTAATTGCTATCTCAAGGATGAAGTATCTGGGAATGTATACGGTACAATATCGTATGCTGGTGTAGGTGGATTTAAATCGGCTACAATTAACGTTGATGACTTAAAAGCAATAATTGGGAACAGATTAACGTTTAAGATAGAGGTAGTTACAGCCTCCGCGACAGCGGGTGCAACACAGACATTCTGGGGTGCTGTACTAGTAGTAGTTCTGGGCATTAGTTGAGGCTTGTTTTTTTGCTTAAGCATTAGTAACTTAAATTTGCTTTCTTGAGTATTTTTATTTGAGGTGTAAGTATGGTTAAGTATAACGTAATACTAAACAAGAAGGTTTCGGCCAGCGCGACGGACTACCTAACATACACCTTTAGTGTCCCAGGTAGGCGATTCAAGGTAACGAAAGTATGTGTTGGGTTCGACGACGCGGCCGTGTTCAACGTTACGGCTAAGCTTCTAGCAAGCATGAGAGAACTAGTGCCTGATGTGGGTGAGTTCGTGGCTACTGGCAGTCCTAGGCCGTTATGTCTTGAAACTGAGTTTGAGTTAGCGCCACAGCAAACTATCAGCCTAAGGATAACCAATAGCGATTCGTCAGACCACTACGCCGTGCTGGTGCTTAGCGGCGAGCTAGATTAGTTATGAGGGGTAGGCAATGACTAGCGGCGCACCAGACTTCACAATCCCTAGCAATATTAACATAGTAGCCCAAGAAATAGACTTACAAGTAGTAGCGCCTCAAGCAAAGGCGGTAAACGTAGGTGGGTGTCTAACAACTATTGCTAAGTCAGACTTCTTCACGTTAGCGGCGGGCGATACGGTTACAATACTTGACGTTCTTGGCAGGGGGCGGTTAATTATTATTGGCTTCTACGACGCCGCATCAACAACTGACCCCAGAAACGATTCAATTACTATCGAGATTGACGGAGACACGGTAGCCGATTTAGAGTTATGGCAAATTGATAATATAGGCGGTCAGGGCTTTTACGACGCCATAGGTGCAAGCGCTATTGTTGGCGCTAAGGGTTGCGCACCATACGGTGGCTTAACGCAGAAGGTTACGGACTCAAACGGTGCGATAATTAAGGTGGGTGGATTCCTACGGCCTGAAAGCGAGTTTACCAATAGGTGCACGGTTAAGGTAAGCAACCTCAGCTCGGAAAATCACTTGTTCGTGTATACCATTATGTGGGGTGTGTATCCGTGAGTTGCGATACTATAGTAGCTATGGCTCGGGTAATAGGCAAGGAGTATGTGTATTGTATAGACGCCGAGGGCTTCATGAAAGTATTAGTATTTGCACAGCCTAAGGACTTAGCGCCGTTCATGGCTATGAATAATCCTCTGCCAGGGTTTAGGGGGAAGGTAACGGTGCACGCCGTAGTTGAAAACATTCAGTACTCAAGTAGTAAGCTAAGCAAGACCCTAAAAGAGCTTGCTAAGCTATTCGGCGCAAAGAAGGTTGCTAAGGTGGTGGCGAGGCATGCTGAAAACCTACGTGGTCTGCGTGCAACCTAACACCAGCTCGGACAACCCAATAAAGACTAAGGTTGAGTTACCCAGAGGAATACTTACCCAAACAAAGATACTTATCCCCGCAGGCCATAACGGATTAACAGGCATTAGAATCCTCAGGGGAATTGAGATAGTTGTTCCCTGGCACCAGGAGACATTCATACGTGGTTCAAACGTAACCATAACAGACCCAACCAACCTCGAGTGCGAGGACGACCCAACAACATTAACCGTAGAAGCTTACAATGAGGATGACACTTACCAGCACTGCTTTTACTTGTACTTTGTTGTGCAGCCTCCTGAGCAGTTAAGTAACCGCCTAATGTATCAGTTCCTAAAAAGATTGCGGTTAATAAGGTGATGAAGCGATGAAGGGTGAAAATATATCCTTGGAAGAAGTGTTACTATATATGAAGCGGGTTGAGGATAAGGTGGACATTATAGAGGAAAGGTTAAACAATGAGGTTTTGGTGCGCATAAGCCACTTGGAGGAAAAGATTGATAGGATTGACTCACGCCTAGACAAGCTATTCCTAAAGCAAAGCAGTAACGGCAACTTGCTTAAGTACATAACAATAATATTGGGAATGATACTTAGCTTTTTAGCCGCGTTCCTTGGTTTTCACTGGAGAATGCCTTAATTGGGTTGAACACGATAATAGTATGAGGTGTAAGTATGGTTAAAGTGTATGACATTAAGACCGAGAAGGACTTAACACCTGAGGAAGTGGCTGAGCAACTATACAACGCAGTTAAGAAGGGTAAATGGAGGGTAGCTGCATACTACAACCAGCTCTTGGCTAGGGCTATTATCGAGGAGCTGAGGGCGAAGAGCGGTGCGGGCAAATCAACGCCTCCTGGAGGAGGCTAAGTTACTTGCTAACTGGGATAGGGCGTTAGACCCTGAGCACGACGCATGCAGGGACTTAGGTAACGTACCAGTAATCGGCGAGGGGCTGGAGTGGTTTTGCAACGCTTGGTACGACTTCATGGATATGATAGCGAGTATACCCAGCGACATTAGCACGCTTGCTAGTTCCTTGTATGAAGGCATAGTGAGCCTACCAGACACATTATTTAGCGGTGTGGGTAGGGCGCTTCAAACCGCTATAAGTCAGGGTTTTTGGTTCGTATCAGACAATATCTACACTTACTTGGATTCAGCGTTTAACATGGCTGAAAGCTTTAGTGCCGCACCTGAAAGCCTAGGGGCTGTTTACCAGGCGTTAATGTATAGCGACACTGGCCCGTTCAGGGCTGGCGAGCTAGACATACTGGCGTATCTGCTATCAAAGTATTTTGATATAGGCAAATGGATAATGAATGGATTAAGAGCGGTTTTCGAATATCCTGGGCCCGCAGACCCGCAGAAGGCCTTTGAAAACACGTACCACTTCATGGATTTAATATTACTAATGTCAAATATGCCGTTCATAGCGGCGAGCATAATTGACTTGATATATCCAACTAAACGCACATGGATACCTGATATCATACGTAACTTCTACTGGAGCCTCGGCTTAGGGTGGATGACGTGGACCATATGGAGCCAGATATTCAGGCACACCATACTGAACCCATTAGATATTTGGTACCAAGAGAAGTACAGGGATAGATTCCCAACCAAGAGTGAGTGGGAGGACTGGTACAGGCAGGGAGTGATTGATGAAAGTAAGTGGCGCGACGGCATGGCTAAGCTGGGATATCGTGATGAATACATTAATTATGAACTGCAAGCAATGTGGAAGAACCCAGCCAAGACCGACTTAATTGACGCTTACCGCATGGGCCTATTGCTTGACAACGAGCTTTACCAGCACATTAAGCGTGAGGGTTACAACGAGCTAGACGCTAAGCTAGTTTACCACGTATGGCTACATAGTGCTACACAAGCCGAGAAGAAAGCAACTCAAAGTATGATTTTACAGAGCTACAGGTTAGGCGTGATTAGCAGGCAGGAAGCCCTAGACATGTTAATAGACCTCGGCTACAGGCCGAAGGTAGCTGAAGTAATGCTTAACCTCGAGGACGCTAAGCAAGCCGCAGAACTCCAGGAGCTTAACGTGAAACGAATACTTGAAGACCTTAAGGACGGATACATTACTGCGCAGCAAGCATTAAATGAGCTTTTAGCGCTGGGGGTTGATTCAGCTAAAGCCTACGCATTAGTTCAGCTAACTGAGGCTAAGGTTAGGGGGCCAGAACGCCTCAAGCTCTCAAAAAGTGAAATAATTAACCTATATGAATATGGGATTATCAGCGAAGAAACGGCCATTGACTGGCTAGAGCGCCTAGGCTTACCAGGCTATGCCGCACTCGACCTAATACGGTTAGCAGACCTAAAGCAGAACGAGAGGATTAAGGACGCTAGCCGTAGCGCAATTATTGACGCCTACAGGCTGGGCCTCCTTAGCCGTGAGGCTGCTAAGGAGCAATTAATTAGGATAGGTTACTCTGAGGGAGCCGCAGAGCTTTATTTGCGCCTAGCTGACGCTAAGGAAGAGCTATCAGCGCAAGAATACGAGATTAGGGCAGTAATACTGAATGTAGTAGAGGGTTATATATCGCCTGAGGAAGGGCTGCGACAACTTCAGCGTTTAGGCGTGAGTGTGGAGAAGGCCGAAGCCTTGATGCGCTATGCAGAGGTAAGGTATAAGGTCGAGCACAGGGAACGACTAACAAAGGCAGACATTAAAGCAATGTTTACGCATGGCTTAATTTCCGCTGATGAAGCAGTAAGCCTACTGGTGCGTTTAGGGTATAACATCAACGTAGCAAAAGCGCTTATCCAGATTTGGAAGGCGGACTACATGGATAAGGTAAAGGAGCTTAGCGCAAGTCAAGTACTGAGTGCTTACCGTGAGGGGTTACTTACCCGTGAGGAAGCGGCTAGAATGCTTGAAGCGCTGCGATACCCGCCAGAATATGTTAAGTTGCTGCTTTCATTAGAAGACCAGAAGCTGCATGAGGAACTACAGAAGCTTGAGATTAAGGTAGTGCTTGAGAACCTGCGTTACGGCTTCATAAGCCCTGAGGAAGCGGTTAAGGAACTTCAGCGCCTAGGCGTTACTCCAGAGCGTGCCGAGCTACTAGTTAAAATAACCATGATAAAAGTAAAGGCGGAAACCCATGAACGCCTTACAAAGAGCGATATAAAACTGCTTTACGACGAAGGATTAATTAAAGCAGACACTGCTTTACAGTTACTCACTAAAATAGGTTATAGGGAAGAAGTAGCTAAGATGCTAATACAGGCATGGCAGAACGAGTTAAACGCTAAAGCTAAGGAATTAACCACTAGCCAGATTCTGAGCCTATACAAGTCAGGCCTAATTACCCGCGATGAAGCTATTAACATGCTAGAGCAACTAGGCTATAGCGAGAGAAGCGCTACGCTACTGATTCAGCTTGAAGACTTGAAAATGCATTCAAAGATTGCTGAGCTTGAACAAAAAATTATTCTGGAAGACCTTAAGGACGGATACATTACGCCTGAGCAGGCGGTTAGCGCCTTGGTTTCAGCTGGGGTTAGTAAGGAGTTAGCGCAGCTATTGGTTAAGTACGCCTTGACTGAGGCTAAGGCTAAGCGCAGGCAAGTACCGAGCATAAGCCACATTGAGAAATGGTTTAAGATGGGTTACATAGATGAGCAAACCACTATAGCTTGGCTTGAAATACTGGGCTACACGGACAAGATAGCCCAGCTATTCATACGTGAATGGAAGGAGGAGCAGCAGCCAGGCACGAGGCAATTAACCACGTCTGCAATATTGAATGCGTACGAACTAGGCATTATAGACCGTGAACTGGCTAAGAACTGGCTAATAAGCATAGGGTACACAGAGGAAAGCGCTGAAATTATACTGAAAATCCAGGATGCTAAGACGTACCAGAAACTGGTGAAGGAGAAGGAGGAAGTCATACTGCTAAAGTACCGCTACGCATACATTAGCCGTGAGGAAGCCGCTAAGGAGCTAGCGCAGCTCGGGCTACTACCGCCGCAGATTGACGCGATGCTTGAATTAGAGGACATACGCAGGCAGAGGCCCCCTGAGCAGAAACATCTAACCGTGACGCAGCTAATGAAGGCGTTTAGGCTAGGCATAGTTGATTACAAGTTCGTTGATGAGTACCTAGAGAAGATAGGTTATACTGACCCGACGGACAGAATGATATTAATGCTCGTATACGGTGTTATACCTGAGGAGGTAACGGGTCATGCCCAAGGATGAACCTAAAGCGGTTAAACTCCTGAAGGACATAGTGAACACGTTCGCCGAACTAAGGACTGCACCGCCACCCATAAGCGTACCGCCTGAGAAGGAGAAACCCAAGAAGGAGGTGGTTAAGTAATGCCTATTAGGCAGAGGGAGGTTGAGTTCGTACTTAAATGTAAAGGATACGAGATAACGGAGGACGGAAGCCCGTACATGAGTGTAGTAACGTGCAGGCCGACCGACCGAGACGACGTTTTAATGGTTATATCACAAGGTAATGTTGAGAAGCTAGACCGAGCATTACTTGAGCAAATAATGGCTCCTGAAAGAGCAGCCCTTAACAAAGCAATTGAAAAACCAGAGGAGTAAGCTTTTTCATCAACATTTACACACTTGTGTAAATACACCTTTATTAACCCCTTATGTGTAGATACACACGTGAGACCATGACCGAACAAACCCCAAACCCAATACGTCTGCTCGAATTCTCAAACCTAGAAGGAAAGATAACAAAGATTGAGGTAACGGAACCACTTTACCTGGTATGGTTCGGCGAGGAAACAAAACCAAAAATAATTGGGATAGGGCGACTAGTTAGGATAGAGATAAAAACAGAAGAAGGAACAACGACAAGGACATTCGTGGAGGAGTTCGTTAGGCTAGTTAAGGAGGGGGTAGAGTGATGGTAGTTAAGATACGTACCAACATAGTTATTGACTATGAGTTGTGGAAGGCGGCGAAGAAGCTAGCGGTTGATAAGGGAGTAACGTTCAGTCAGCTAGTTGAGGAAGCCCTTAAGAAAATGCTTGAGGGTGAGTAACATGAGCATGAAGCTAGTAACAGAGGTTGATAGGAAGCTTAGGGAATGGAAGTCAATAATATTCATCGAAGATGAAATAATATGCCTGGATAGAGAGAGGCAGAGAGCGATAGTAGGAATAATGAACGAGAAGGACGTGCTGCGGGTTCTACATCACTTGACAGCGTTAGCGCTAGAGGAACTAGAGGAAAAGAAGGAAAGGTTGCTTAGGGACTTCAGAGAGATAACTGTGAAACTAGATGAACTAGTACAACAAGCTTCTAGCGGCGTATTCTATGACTGGTACAACGCAGAGGTAAGCATGGAGAGCATAATTAAGGAGGTTAGGAGGTACAATGAATTGTACGACCAGACATTAGAGGCGCTTGAGGTGGTAAACGCGGTTTACGAGCACATGTATGAGCTATACAAAAGGTTGCCAGACTTGATAATACTATACAATAAGTCTGGCCTATGGATGTGATAGCATGGGTAAGCCATGCCCACTAATAAATATGTGTCCCATCCATTCAGATATGTGCATAAACGAATGGTTCTGGAAGAGATGTGTAATATACAACGCAGTTAAGGGGGGTGCTAAGCCATCATGGCTAGTAAGTCAGTCGAAGAAATAATTATACCCAAGCAAATACCCCTAAACCCAAACATTAGCTTATGGGAGAACCTAAAGGAATACCTACCAAACTGCTCTATCGCCAGAATAATATGGTGCTTACTCCAGAGGGGATGGGAATACTCAGACATAGGCGACGTCTTCGACGTGAATAAACACACTATTGACAGCTACTTACGCAGGTGGCGTAAAGTATGCGTAGACCCGTCGTTGAGGATTGGTAAATGCATTGACTGCGAACGCTATATTAAGATGCTAACACTGTTCGGCGTAGACGTTAAGGAAATAGAGCGTAACAGCTGGTACTGGGGGGAGGAATGAATGACTAAGGTAGTTATACCTGAGGAAGTAATGATTTACATTATTAAGCAGGCACTGAGGCGCTCTCGGCGTAGAAAATACATTATATGCTTTCAGCGGGCCGCAGGAGTGTATAATGACGCCCACAAGGCGAGGCAATATTGTAAGCAGATATCAGATAATTACCCGTACTTTCACGCAGCTGATTTTGAAATTGAAGCTAGAAAGTACATTGAGCGTGAGAAAGCGTACGCCTACAAGATAACTAGCCTAAGAAGAAAGCTCAGACAGTGGGCGAGAAGGCAGTACATAGTAAAATACTACAAGCCAGGCATATATGAAGTGCTTAGGTAAGCACATTCAATTTTTTGCGTGTTCTTGTGTGTGATGTTAGGACGGCGTGCTGACCACGTGATGAACCCCGCCCTCACCCTGA
>Ga0256833_1002394_pt1 | contig 13157 bp, 6 predicted proteins | sample 356284metaG_FD_190535 | JGI IMG/M metagenome (GOLD analysis project Ga0256833, IMG submission 190535) | Hydrothermal vent microbial communities from Mid Atlantic Ridge, Atlantic Ocean - 356-284 | ecosystem: Environmental > Aquatic > Marine > Hydrothermal vents | place: Atlantic Ocean: Mid...
ATGATGGGTCCGGGAGCTGCAGGTACGGCTTATATTCCCGGTCTTGCAGATTTTGTTCCCATGGTTAAAGGGACAAGCAGTATGGCTTTAGGTGGTCCGCCTCTTGTGAGGGCTGTTGTTCATGAGGATATTACAGAAGAAGAGCTGGGAGGTTCAAAGATCCATAATGAGATCAGTGGTTGTGCTGATCTTGAGGTGGAAAATGATGAAGAAATGATAAAAGTCATAAAGAAATATCTGAGTTATTTCCCTCAGCATAACGGAGAATTACCACCAAAGATGGAGTATCCACCAGATCAGGATCCCAATAATATGAGCGATAAAATTCTGGATCTGATACCTGAGAATCCGAGACAGGCATTTAATATGAAAAGATTAATAAAATATATTGTGGATTTTGGGGATTTCTTTGAGATTAAGCCCAAATGGGCAAAGAATATTATTGTTGGTTTTGCCAGAATAGGGGGTTATCCCATAGGTATTGTTGCCAATAATCCAATGTTTTTAGGTGGAGCTCTCGATGTTAATGCGTCAGATAAGGCTGCCAGATTTATCATGCTTTGTGATGCCTTCAATATTCCTCTTCTTTTTCTTCACGATGTGCCTGGTTTTATGGTTGGATCCAAAGTTGAAAGGGAGGGTATTATTCGTCATGGTGCAAAGATGCTCTACGCAGTTTCAGAGGCAACAGTGCCGAAATTTTCAGTGGTTGTTCGTAAATCTTATGGTGCAGGATACTACGTGATGTGTGGTAGGGCATTTGAACCTGATCTGATTGTTGCTTATCCAGGTGCTGAAATTTCAGTTATGGGTGCAGAAGGTATGGTGGGCATCATGTCCAGGAAATTTGATATGCCCGAAGAGGTCAAAAAACAGATCATTGAGCAAATTAAGCCGTACATCAATGCATACAAATCTGCAGGATGGGGTTACATTGACGATGTGATAGATCCAAGAGAAACACGCGATATACTTATCAAAGCTCTTGAATTTACCAGAAATAAACAGGTGCTCAGGCCAAAGAAGAAACATGGTGTAATGCCTGTTTAAATAAAAGTTTTTATGAGGAAGTAGAGTTGATAAGGGGCTATCCCCTTCTCTTTGGGAAGGGGATAGCCCACATTAAATGTAATGGGGCCAAGTGGAGTTTTATATTTTAAACCCCAGCCCGCGCCAAATCTCAGAGTAAAATTCTTCATCTCTGTAAAGTTACTGGGCCATACATTTCCTCCATCATTGAAGATAACAAAAGCAAAGTGATCAAATAGGGGGAAATCTATATCCACCTGATAATCAAACATGCTAACTCCTCCCATATGAAGATTCGCACCACTTACAGAACTGTATGTAGCAGAGATTGAATCTTCCGCATAACCTCTCAATGTATATGCACCACCAATGTAAAATTTTAGTATATCTGGAAGGTAAATTTTGTTTGAAGAGTAAACTTCACCGGTTTTAACCACTATCTCTGCTGTGACCTTCCTTAAAGAGAGAAACCAGGCAAATGTTCCTCTGTATCTGAAATAGTCGAAGTCTGAGTAAAGATTTTTCAAACCCAGATCCAGTGATAGTAACTGGTAATTACCCGATGTGGGCATGAAGATATCATTTCTCCTGTCCCGTAAAAAAACCAGATCAAAGTAACCAAGAGTAAATTTTCTCGGACCCGTAAAATTTATGTCGTTTACCTGATAGAAGTTGTAATTGTCGAGTTCGTAGGTGAATGATAATTCAGTTTTCCCGGAAAATTTTTTAACGATGCCTGCGCCATTTTTGTTGACTGTGTAACTGTATCGGGTATATTTGCTGTTAATTTCAAGGCTTGAGAAAATCTGAGTGCTCAGGTTGTATCTTGGACTTACTGGCTCTTTGTAGAGGAATGAGATGACACCATATGAGGGTGGTGTCCACTGGTGCATCAGAGTTTGAAAGTTGCTGTAATCATATTCTGCTTTGTTGTAGAAAGTGATTCTTCTTATACCGCCAAGGAAATACCAGGTAGAAAATCGTATATCTGTACTGATCCCCTCTTCTGTACCCAGAGCAAAGGAAATGTCAATTGTATTACTCGGTCTTTCCTTTACATCTATGATCAAATCAAGTTTATTCCCATGAGGAAGGGTTGATAGTCTTATTGTCCTGAAGTACCCTGTTTCGTACAATCTTGAATAAATGGAGAAATACTTGCTCTGTGAAAAAGCTTCTCCTTTTCTAATATTGATCTTTTCCCTTATAAATTTTGTGGAAACTTCTTTGTTACCCGAGACAAAGATTTCATCCCAGAAGTATCTTTTCCCTTCATTTATATAGATTGTCACAGTTGTACGGGCCGGGTCAGTGGTGGAAATAGAGTATCTTACCGAAACATCTTTGAATCCTGAGTTTTTATATAAACTTGATATTTGACTTACCCCTTTCTCTATCGCAAAAGGGTCAACAGGTTCTCCCTCTTTTAGTTTTAACAATTTTCTCAATTTTTCGTAAGAATAAAATTTTGCACCTGTTACCATGATATTGTAAAGGATAAATTGTTTTCCCTCCTGTACCGGAACAACAATTCTGAGCCTGTTTCCTCCGTAGATTAAACGTTCCCTTGCAATCTTTACCTGCAGGAAGCCATTATGTATGTAAAAAGATTTGACTGCCTCAATGTCTTTTTTAAATTCTTCAGGGTCATAACACCTGTGGAAGAAAAGGTTTAAAGGAAATGAAAAAGGCTTCTGAAACATAACAGATAAGAGTTTTTCTGAAGGTATTTTTTCGTTACCAGTAAAATGAATTTCGCTTACAGGTAATCTGGGACCCTCTCTAATAATGAAGTTATAAACTTTTATATGTTTTTTCTTCTTTTCCGTTTTTATTTCGATGTGTACCAGGGGAAAACAGTTTTTGTAGTACATTTTTTGTAGTCTGTGTTTTAATTCCTGAATGTACCCGTAAGTTATTCTCTTTTTTTTGTTTAAGCCAAGTGTAAAAAATAGTTCTTCTGAAGTGAAGTACCTGTTACCGGTGAATCTGATTTTTATTTTTTCACCTGGAATAACAACTGCACAGAGAGAAACAGCTTTGATGTATCTGTCAACTCCACAGACCCTGATTTCAACTCTGGGATTTAAATATCCTTTTTCCATCAGCTGCTCTGTGAGTCTTGAAATGAAAGAATCTATCTTTTTTTTGCTGTATTCTGTTCCGGTGAGCTGACTGAGTAATTTTTTGTATCGATCATCTCCCTCGTCAAGGTGGACATTGTAGATCCAGTAAGGAGGTCCCTCTTCGATTTCAATTTTCACTATTCCATTTCTCCGGTCAAATAGAATTGAAGATTTACAGTCAAATAACCCCAGAGACGCTGCGTAATTTTTGATGCGTTCAATAGCATAGTCCCGGTAATATGCCTTCCATTCGTCATCTTCTGAGAAGGGTAAAAGTTTGAGCAACTGTTCTCTGGAAAGCCTGTAGTTTCCTGTAATGATAATTTTTTTTATGTAGGATTTTGCCACTGGATAGAAAAAAAATGTTTTCCCTTTTTTTACGATTATCAGGTTGGATAGGTTGTGCCGGAGTATCATAAGTTTCAAAAAGTTGTTTAAATCGTCAGGTGATAACGTTTTGCCTTCCAGTCCCTTAATTTCATTTTTTATCGCTGTGTCCGGGAGCTGTGTGGTTAAAATGACACGGGTTGTAGTTATGTGAAGTGAAAAAAATAAAATTAAACCTGCCAGGCTACCAGTTAAACTCATAGTAAAAATGTGGTGACACAGAAAAATTTCCAGGAAATGAACCAAGTTTATTGTCCCAGCCCACTCCCAGACGTATATTTTGACTTATGATGTAATTTATTTCAAGCTCCTGATAGTCAGAAGTTGAAAATGTTACTCCAAGTTTTGGGGAAAGCCTTTTGGTTAGTTTTAATTTAAATGTTGAGTGCTTTGAAACATCGGAGAATGAGGGAGAAATTGAAATAACATCAAATCCCATCAATTCTTCCATTTTCCCTTCCAGTGTTCCAAGCTGATGGCTGAAAATCAGATTTCCTGTTTCAACCACTCCTGTTTGTTTTCCGGTGGCAGGAGTAATGAGAGCTGATGTTTTTACCCCGAAAACAATCAGAGATATTATGTCGGTTTCCGATAGAGGTGGTTGTGATTCCAGCAGAACCCTTATATTGCTGACAGGTCCCTGTGCAGTTAAGTAGATTCGATATGTGTAATTATCCTTCAGATCTTCAATTTCAGCGTTGAATCTTGCGTCTACAAAAGGATCAGGAGGGTACAGGCCCTTGAAATTAATTATACCTGTTTCCAGGAAGAATTTTCTTTCTCTGAAAATTATACTTCCTTTGAGTAAATCCACGGATCCCACTATTTTCATTCTGTCTGGTGTTCCCTGAAGAATCAGATCAAATTTTATTTCCATGTCAGCCAGGTTGTTTCTTATGAGGAATCCTCCTTTCGAAAATGTTTTTATATTGAGATGAAGGGATTCGTTTTCTTCATATGGGGCGATATTTCTCTTTTTCCTTAAGATTTCTTCCTGAATATTGATCTTTCTTGTTACAAGACCCCTGATTATCTCCACATTTCCACCAAGTAAGGCGTTTTCAGGTGAACCTGTAAGGCTCAGTTCACCTCCAGCGGTAATGTCTATGCCTTCAAAGGCTGTTATTTCCATATCCTGAAAATCGAAAAATAAATTGTATCCAGCAGGCCTGAAATCCTTTACAGGTATTTCTCCTCTGAGTAACCCGGTGCCATTTCCACTGGATACTTTTATTCCGCTCAAAATAATTCTGTTCTCAGTCACATCAATATCACCATTGAGAAGTACAGGTTGGGGAAAGTCTGAGAGGGTTAGTTTCGAATTTATGAATTCCAGTTTTCCTGATGGTGAAACATCACCCCATGGCCCTTTTATCCCCAGATCGAAGGCGAGAAATCCACCTGCTGAACTGATTTGTGGGAAGATGGAAGCTGCATAAAAAAGGTCAAGATAACCTGAGATGTCAAAATTAATTTGTCTGAACAGGTTAATTCTGGAGTCGATGTATAATTCTCCCCCCGTTCCCTTAAGTTCTCCACTGGCAATAATAATATTTTCACCTGCGACATCGAGACGGATATTTCCTTTTAATGAGAAGTTTTCTCTGCTGATAACCACTTCTTTCAATAGGGTTTCACCACCTGTAATACTGAAAGGTGTAAGAGTGCCTTTCAAACGACCTTTTATCCCTGAGAAGAGATTTACAAATTCCTCTGTTCCAAGATCTCTGCTCCAATCTTTTCTTTTGATATGAATCCCTGCTATCCATCTGTTTTTGGATATATATACCGCTCCACCCACACTGACGAATCTGTTAAAGAATATAACAAAAAGGTTCATATCAGTGAGTGAAGTGTAAATATCAGGCTGATGGATGCATATGTTTTTTACACAGATTTTAAAAAATCTTCCATGAGTTATCATCTGAGGGTTTGTGATATCACCCTCAATTTTAAGGGTTATTTCACCTTCATGGATTTTTACCATATTACCATGTGTGTATGGGAGATTACTTATATACGCAAAAGCTTTCATGTTAATTGAACCATCCTCTCCAATCAGTCCCCTTAGAGTAAGTTTGTTCTTCCCCATTCTGAGAATAGTATTATTTACCAGGAATTTCCCCTTTTCTCCAGAAAGATTCAGATTAAGTGAGGCGTGATTGCCCCATATTTTTCCATTAAAGGATAGTTTCCCCATCAGAGTATGTCCTGGAAATGAGCCAGAGAGCTTAATTTCTCCATCAAGTTTACCCAGAATTTTATATTTTCTGCTGATCTGGATGGCCTCTGCAGGAAAATTTTTCATAGATATCTGTATGTTACTGAATTTTTTGGGGGACAGGATGTTGATGAACCCACCTGCAAAAGCTTCTCCCTTCCCCTTTCTCACTCTCACTGCTAATCTCAAGATATTATCCCTGAGATTAAAAGGTCCATTTAAGAGGTCTGCAGAGAGAAAGGGTGATCTGAAGTTGCGGATTCCAATTTTTCCAGTGATTACTCTCTCTCCCGGATTTATTTTCCAGCTGATTTTACCAGTCGATTTACCGGAGAGTCTGGTTAAAAATAGAGAGGATAACTTTTTAAGGGAAAGATTTTCCATACTAAGATTTCCGCTACTTGCCAGGTCATCATATTTAAGAGAAAAATCTGTAAGTAAGAGTTTCTCTTCACCCTGCCAGATGAATTGAGAAATTTCTATGTGGTCAGCCAGAATTACACCCTCGGCATTAAAACTTCCCTCACCGGGGATTTCTGTATTTGCTCCATTATTAAGATAGAAGATGGTTCCACGGAAATTTTTTATTTTAAAGGCGAGCTTAAGAGGAGAGTATGTTCCGGTTAGTGAAATTTTTCCATCCCCTTTCCCTTTCAGTATCTTCTCTGTCCATGGTAGAAGGTGAAAATTTAGACCGGCGACTTCCATTCTGGTAGTGGAAAAAAGTGTAGAAAAATTAAGAGAGTAAAAGCCTTTTAACTGGCCACCGGCATATGATATATTTAAGCTGGCAATTTTCAGCCCTGAAGATGTAATTGAGAATCTGGAACTGGTTATGGTAAATTTTGCACCTTCAAGGATACCTGTGCTTTTTCTTATGACACCTCTCAACAAAAAAGGTTTTGTACCACCTGCAGTAATTGTTCCCCTTATCTCGGCTCTCCCATCTATCGAAGGATAGGGGAATAATTGTTCGTTTAAAAATCTTAAAGAAGAATTTAGTTTGAATTTTATCCTGATTTCAGGGGATTCAAGATTTTTGATTGACAATGTATAATTTAAAAAGCCTTCAGGTTTTTTCAGAACGAACAGGCCATCTGATGTCCTGATAGTTTGTCCTTTCTTCGAAAGAAGTGCAGAACCTTTTAAAATCTCAATTTTCAGGGGACCCTCACTGAAAAAGCTTTCACCTGCATAAAACTTCCCCTTTTTTCTTCTAAGATTGAATGTGAGAGCTTTTATATTCAGAGAAGTGGAAAAACCATTTTTAACATTTATTTCAAACCTGAGATTTTCAATCAGAAGATCTCCAATTTTAAGTGAAACAGTTTTGCCGCCCGGGGATTTCTTTTTAAAATGAGGGAAACCTATCAGGTTATAATTCTCGTCCATAGGAAGGTGAATTTTGCCTTTTCTTATGATGAGATGATGAATAACAATTTTTTTTCTCATCAAAGCAAGTATGGAATAAACGACGGAAATATGGTGAATATTAAGGATTTCCGAATTTTCACTGTTTCGCAAAACAATGTCTGATAGATCAACTGCGGGGTAAACAGGATAAAAATAGATATTACCGATTGAAACTTTTAATCCTTCCTTTGCTGCAACTGATGGGATTTTTTCAGATAAATAGGGTGCCAGTATGTAGTTTAGAAAAATATATTCACCTGCTACAAAAAGGAAAATGGCAATTATAAGATAACGGAAGAAATTGCGAATCAGCAATTATTGTCCCACATTCTGCTGATAGAATGGAGCGGGCGAGGGGATTCGAACCCCCGACGTCCAGCTTGGGAAGCTGGCATTCTACCCCTGAATTACGCCCGCATTCAGAATAAATTTTAACAAAACTTGAAGGTGTGTCAAGTTCAGAAATGCAGTAAAATGACCATTTTTTAGGCATATATCTGACAGGTTGTTTAAATTTTGTGTTAATATGGAGGTTTCACCAGTTGTTTAGTGGAAAGGATTGGCACAAAGATAGCCCGAAATTAGATAAAAAGATATAAAGGAAAGGAGGGCGTCATGAGGAAAAAGCTTTCAATTTTGTTACTTATTTTGCTTTTAAATGGAAAGGTTTTGTTTTCTTATGCTTTCAATCCATGGGGAGGAATTACAGGTAAGAATGTAATGGGAATCACACCATTCCTGTATTTTACTGATGATTTCAAAAGTATCAGCAGTGATTTTTTTATAAATTATGGTTGGAGTGAAAAAGGTGATATATTTGTGGATGTTCTGCCTCTTTCCATAGCTCCTTCTTTTGGGTATGGTATCATAACTGTTATGCCGAGATATGAAGTCTGGTCAGACATAATCTTTGCCGTACCACTTTACATCAATGTGCATGATGGAAGTGTAAGTGGCGATGTGGCACTTCATTACAACAAATTTCTGAATGAGAAAATCCAGTTTCAATTTAATGGTGGATACTCTATTCCAACCCATGGAGGTAAAGGATCCGTTTATTCTTTTGCTGCACTTGATTACTATGTTGATAACTATCTTGGTTTCTATGTGGAAATTGATCCCTCATACGATTTTGATGTTTCCATATTTGATGTGGGGATTGTTCCAGGAATCTACATTGCTTTTGATAAGGATCAGAAGCATTCTGTTTCTATTGGATTTTTAAATTCTTTCTCATCTGGTGAGTTCGAATTTTACGGAATAGGAATGTGGTACTATACCTTCTTTGAACTGTAAATCTTACTTTTTTCAGGTGATTGTGGTATAATGATTCAAAAAGAATGGTTAACAGAAGGGGAAAGGGAAAAGGCCGTCTTATTGCAACGGGGTTTGCCTCTCCCGCTGATGATTTTCTTGAGAGGCCTCTTGATCTCAATAGCTATATTGTAAAAAACCCATCTGCTACTTTTTTCTTTCGGTATGAGGGGGAGGGTTTTGATTTGCGGAATGTGATGAATGGAGATCTTCTCGTTGTGGACAGATCCCTGACGCCTGTTAGCGGTGATCTTGTGGTGGTTGTTTGCGGAGATGAGTTCATTTTGAGGGAAATTAAAATAAAGAGCAGGAAGATATACCTGCTGAGTGACACCGGTCTTGAGGATCCTGTTTTGTGTGGCAATTTTGAAATCTGGGGAGTGGTTACCCATATTATCAGAAATCTCAGGCATAAATGAAAAATGAGCGAATATTTTGCCCTTGTAGATTGTAACAATTTTTATGTTTCCTGTGAGCAGGTCTTTAATCCTTCTCTCCGGGGAAAGGCTGTGGTTGTTCTGTCAAATAATGATGGTTGTGTGATCTCCAGATCTCAGGAGGCAAAGGCTGCAGGTATTAAAATGGGCCAGCCTTTCTTTGAAATTGAAAAAATGGTAGAGGAAGGCAGGGTTATTGCTCTTTCAGCAAATTTTACCCTGTATGGAGATATGTCCAGGAGGGTAATGGAAACACTTTCTTTTTTCAGTCCCTTTGTGGAGATTTATTCTATTGATGAAGCTTTCTTACTGCTTGATAATAATGATGTGGATGACCTTTTAAAATATGGGGAAGGTATAAAGGAGTATGTGTATAGATGGACAGGAATACCTGTGGCAGTTGGCATAGCCCCCACCAAAACTCTTGCCAAGGTTGCCACATATATTGCAAAACATGATTCTCCGAAGAGCGTGGTTTTCATAAGAAGGGGAGAAGATCTTAATCCTTACCTTGAAAAGGTGCCTGTGGAGGAGATATGGGGGATTGGAAGAAGTTACTCAGAATTTTTGCAATTAAAGGGAGTTAAAACTGCCGCTGATTTTGTTAAGTTGCCTGAACAGTGGGTGAAAAGGTACATGAAAATAAATGGTGTAAGAACATGGAGGGAACTGCAGGGAAAGAAAGTGTTTTCCCTTTCGGAGAGGAGCATAAGAAAATCTTTCATAACTTCAAGGACCTTTGGAGAACCTGTTGAGGATTTTGAGAGTCTGAAGTCTTCCATTATTACTTTTATGAAAATGTCAGTTGAGAGACTCAGGGAAGAGGGTTACCTTGCCTCGGAGGTAACAATATTTATTTCAAGCAGCCTGCATGTGAAGGATATTTACAGGTCTGCCATTGTTGAAAATCTTCAGTCTCCCACAGATTACCTGCCAGATTTAATAGCCCCTGTGGAGGATATGTTAAAAAGGATTTACAGGAAGGGAGTGAAATACAGAAAAGCTGGAGTGGTACTATCTGGATTGATAAGGAAGGAGAATTATCAGTATGAACTTTTTACACCAGCAGAGGTTGTGAGGAGAAAGGAGAATTTGATGGCTGCAATAGAGGAAATTTCTGGAAAATTTGGGAGGGACTCAATTAAACTTGGAGGAGAATCTCTATCCAGCAGGTGGAAATCAGTCCAGAAACACCTCTCAAGAAGATACACAACTTCCTGGGATGGGATTCCGGTGGTGAGGGGGTAGTTATCCCTGAATTGATATAAGGTATTAACCAGAATAAGTGGTAAACTTGACAGAAATTAAAAATTTGTTCTATACTTTTTATGAATGATAACAGGGGGTAAAAATGAAGCTTAACCAACCAACCAACCTACCTACCTACTTACCTGAAACACATCTTTGGATACTTTTTCCTGATTATTTCTTTTCTTTTACTCAGTGATTTACCTCTTGAAGCACATCCTTCTCATGGAAATCATAATGGAAATCACCATGGAGGATATGGATATTGTGGTACTCAGGTAACACTTAATGTTCCTTCATCCATCTGGGTTGGTAATATGCTGCAAAACAGGGGTCAGATTACCCTTGATGGTGAAGGAAGCAATATAGTCATCGGAAAGGATCTGCATAATTGCGGTGTTATCAGAAGTAATGCAGAACTGTTCTGTCGGAGAATTCACAGGGAAGGGGAGCTGGATGTTGAGGATGTGATTGAGAAGCATAAATGTATCAAAGGTCCCGATAATCTTTTTGAGAGGAATTATGGCAGAAGGATTTCTGATGCGACATATATATTTTCTGATTCGGGAGAGGTGACTCAGGATGGAGAGATTGTTGGTTATGGTGAATTCACTACTGGAGGGGTAACATTCAGATGGGATGGAGATGAGTGGATTATAGAGGGACAGGGTTATATAAGGGGAAGTGCCGTTTTTGAAAGTGGGGTAAAGATGAATGGTGCATGGGTGGATTTACTTGGGGATCTGAGTGTGAATGGAGCGTTAATTATTGATAGCGAGAGCACTCTTATTCTTCAAAGTATTGAGTGGCCAGGGTTGCTTGTCAGGGGTATGTTGAGAGTTGATGGATATGGGAGATTTAATACCGGTATTTACACAGGTCAGATGATGACAGGTTTCAATGCAGAGGTTGAGATATACGGAGGGCTTTTCGTGGCACACAACTTGCATAATAAAGGTAAGATGAAGGTTAAGTTCAGTCAGATGGTGATGAGAAGAATAGCAGAGAGGATCAAGCAACTTGAAGATGAAGAAGATAAGCAACTGCTGAGTGTGCAATATGCTGATGGAATTACGATGTTTGCTGGAGCGGGAATAGCTATTTTTGCATCCAGAAGAGGTAGCCTGGATGAAATTATGGCAGGTGAAATAACGGATGTTTCATACAGGATACTGGGTACTACAAGAAAACTTGGAGTTGATCTTGGAGGAGGCCTGGTACCTCCACAGGTAATAGCATATGGTTTTATTGAGAATCTGAAACAGTCGGGTTATAAGCAACCGGTTTTACTAAAACTTTATTATTTGCCTCCTGACTTCTTTTATGGAGAGTTTATGGATGCTTCAGATGGGGAATATATTGGAATATATCAGCTTGGAGATGGTTACAGGAAGGTTGATAAGGCTTTTTTTGAAGAAGTTGAAATGGACCTGGAAAAGTGGTATGCCAGTTTACCAGTAACTATTTCAGAGGAATGGCAGCATCAAAGGGATCTGGAGTGGGAGGAGTTTTTGAGACCGGTGAGTGGAACAGCGAGTTTCGGTACAGAAAGTAGATTATTAAATTCAAAATTTGGAACGATGTCGTTCTTGGGTGGGTGTTATATAAAATATGACCATAGATATACTGTAACAGGTTTCAAAAAATGGAAGGTACTTGATGAAAACCTTTGGGATTCTTTATACCAGGTTATATTTGATGCTTCAAGTCTGAGTAAGGGAGATTATAAGATTGGTTGTTCACCTGTATCGGCAGCTCTAATTTTTAGATATTGGGGTTGGAGAAATAGTAATTATAATTCCTGTCTCCCTGACAATAGGAATCTTTTAATTGATCTTCATAAAGCAATGAAGACAACGGATGATGGAGGAACAGAAAATGAAAATATAGCACCTGGTATAAAAAGTGTTGCGCAAAAGTATGGTATGGAATTTAGAACAGGAGGGAAAGAGTTTTGGTGGAAGTCTCCATACAATTTTATTAGGGACGAAATACTGAGAGACAGACCTGTACACCATTCTTATTATACTGCAAAGATGCTAAAGAAAGGAATGGGTCATTCAGCGGTGGCGTATGGTGTCAGGCATGTGAAAAGAGTTTATAAAACCTCTATCGGTACCAATGACAGTCTATGTGCAGATAGGCATTATGTAGAAATTATATATTCTGCCGAAGCGGATTATGAAGAAAATCCACTTGGTTTTGGTGAGCATAGATTGGATATATGGGCTGCACCGCCAGGCTGGTATGATGTTGTAGTTATTCCTGTTCATGGATGTCCTTCCGGAGGAGGGGGTGGTGGAGGAGGTGGTGGATGTAGCGAAACACCAGGTCAGGATGAAGTGACCATTTTCTTTGCTGTTTATATGTGGATATTTTTAGTTAAAAGAAGGACACTCAACAAAAAGCATAGATGAGGGGATAAGAATGAGAAAATTCAGAGTCTTACAAAAGTTGAGAGTTTTTTCATTTTTAATGATAGTTTTATCTCTAATTTTAGGAGAAGGTTGTAATCATGAACATTGCTGTATGTTACCTCATCCTGAAGCACTTGATAATGGATTTTTGCTGAGATTGAGTAACGGAAAAATTATTTTTATGGATCCAATAGGTATATATAAATATGATGAAGATGGTAATGGCGTGGCCTATCAGAGAAAGCTGCTATTTGATCTCTCCGGAACAGAACCTGTGCTGTATAAGAAATTTGACTTTGTCGGGAAATTTAATCTTTACGAACCACTTTCTTCTTGGAAAAACTGGTATATTTTTTATAGATTAAAGCCTCAAAGTGACTGGATTGGAGTTAATGTAAGGGATACAACAAGTTATCTTTTTAATGTTGCTACCTCAGCATCTATCAGAGTGACAGATGTCACATATTTCCCATGGGGAACATATAATGTTCCAGTTTCCTTTGCAGTGAATGGTCGGTATACAATATGGGAATTTCATTTTAGTGAATTATGTGAAAAAATTGAA
>Ga0256833_1002395_pt1 | contig 13156 bp, 12 predicted proteins | sample 356284metaG_FD_190535 | JGI IMG/M metagenome (GOLD analysis project Ga0256833, IMG submission 190535) | Hydrothermal vent microbial communities from Mid Atlantic Ridge, Atlantic Ocean - 356-284 | ecosystem: Environmental > Aquatic > Marine > Hydrothermal vents | place: Atlantic Ocean: Mid...
ATCCATATTCTTTTCCTATTACAAATAAATATCGTAAATTTGTCCCCATAATAAAAAACTTTAATCATTAAACCTGAATTATGAAAAAAATATTGATTACCAGAGTTGGAAATCCTACCATATTTTTGGAATATATCCATTTTAAACCGCAGACTGATTTGGAAAATGGGATTGGGGGAGTCATTCTACTCTTACAATTAATAAATCTTTGAAAATTTTAATTTTGAATAATTATTTAAAAAAATTATATAATAATAAACTATTTAAAGATTCCTTTGTTTACATTATTGCCGATGTAATTAATAAAGGTATTCCTTTTTTGTTACTTCCTATATTGACTTATTATCTAACCCCTGATGATTATGGGGTTTTAGCAACTTTCAATTCTTTAATTGCAATACTAGGTACTTTTATTGGGCTAAGTATTCAAGGTGTAGTTACTGTGAATTTTTATAAATTAAATAAAAGAAACTTTGCTCAATATATAGGTAATATTATAATAATTTTAATATTTTCGTTTTTAATTGTCTCAATTATACTTTATCTTTTCAGAGGATATTTTGAAAATTTAATCCAGATTCCATATAAATGGATTGTGGTTGCAAGTTTATTAGTTGTAGCAATCTTTATAGTAACAATTAATCTTACTTTATGGATAGCTGAACAACAACCCAAAAAATATGGAATTTATCAAATTTTAGAAACATCATTAAAATTCGGATTATCACTTTTTTTTGTTATCATTTTATCTATGAGATGGGAGGGAAGAGTTTTAGGGATGTTTATTGGTGGATTTATAAGTGCCATAATTAGTCTTTATCTATTGTATAGAAGAAAATTTCTTGATTTTACATATAATTTTGACTATATTAAAGACGCTTTAAAATTTGGTATTCCATTAATACCACATCAATTGAGTTTTTGGTTACGTTCTGGTGCTGTAATTTTTTTATTGGTTTATCTTGTAGGGAAAAAAGAAACCGGTTTATACAATGTAGGAGCTCAATTGGTAGTACCATTGGCAGTTTTAAATGATGCTTTTAATAAAGCCTGGGCTCCTTTTTTATATAAAAAATTATCTAATAATCCTTCAATGCAAGATAAAAAGAAATTAGTAAATTTTACATATTTATATTTTTTTAGTATATTAGTTTTATCATTATTGTTAATTTTTATTTCACCTTATATTATTGAATTGATTTTAAATAAAAAATTCTACAATTCTTATATATTTATTAAATTCTTAGCGATAGCTACCGCTTTTAGAGGAATGTATTTAATGGTTGTGAATTATATATATTACGAAAAAAGAACTAAAATATTAGCATATATCACTTTTGGAACATCTTTGTTTAATGTATTATTTGCATATTGGTTGATAAAAAAAATTGGTGCTATCGGTGCAGCACAAGCATATATGTATGCACAAGCTTTATCTTTTATTTTAGTTTGGTTTTATAGTAATAAAGTGTATAAAATGCCTTGGAAAATTTTCTGATATGAATGATGATATAAAATTTTATTTAACATATGGTTATTTCCCTGATTATAATTTATCAAAATATGTACCTGATATTATTACAAAACTTGATATTAATGATTTATCTTATAAACAAAAACAAGAAAAATTTATCAAGATATTTAAGGAGGTAATTGCAAAAAATATAAATGAAATTCCAACACATAAAAAAATTATAATACCAATAAGTGGCGGTTTAGACAGCAGATCCATTTTGGCAGAAGTAATAAAAAATGTTGATATAAATAGAATTACTACTTATACTTTTGGCATTAAGGGAAGTTATGATTATGAAATAGGAAAAGAAGTTGCAAAAAAAGCCGGCGTTAAACATATAGCGATAAATTTAAATACAACTTTGTTTACTCAAAATGATATGGTAGAAGTTGCAAAACTCTGTGATTTTCAAACTCATTTATTTCACCATCCTCCTTTATCCGTTCTTAAAGAAATTGCCGGTGAAGGAATTATTATTTCAGGTTATCTCGGCGATATTATCTTCGGTTCTTATGCCCATTTCAAAAATGTTAATTTTCAATCAGCTAACGAATATTATCTTAAACATAAATATTATTCCGATTTTTTTGCAGAGAATTATTTGGAAAATAACAGAAAATTATTAAACTTTGAATTTGATGAAGACTCGCCGGTTTTGCCCTTGGAACAACTTATTTTATATGAAAGGGGGCCAAAACTAACAGCGCCCCATATTTTACTAAAAGGATGGGAATATAAGGTTCCTTTAATAGATAAAAAAATTATGGATTTTATGTTTTCATTACCACAAAATGAAAGAATAAATGAAAGGTTTTTTATAGATGCTATGATAAGGTTCTATCCAGATTTATTTAATATCAGAGCAAAAACAACTTATGGCTTTCATTTGAAATCTAATCCTTTGTTTCATTATTATGCCAGATTAAAAAACAAAATTATTTGGTATTTGAACATTTATGGTGCAAATTTTGTGTATACTCCGTTTAATTATTTGGATTATAACAAAGCAATTTTATATAGAGATGATATAAACAAAATTGTTGTTAATAATTTACACGACCTAAAAAACAGAAATTTATTGGATTTTGATCCTTTTAAAATTTATCAGCAACATAAAAAAAGTAAAAATTTATATACAATTATTTTACTATTAACATCACTTGAAATAATATTAAAAGCAAAAGAATTATGAAATTAGTATATTTAGCAAGTTCAACATTACCCTCAAGAGGAGCAGATGCAGTACATGTAATCAACATGTGTAAAGCTTTTGCTGAAAATGGAATAGAAGTAACTTTAATTGCTAGAAAAAGTAATTTTAGTGAAGATATTTTTGAATATTACGGAATAAAAAAAAATCTATTTAAAATTGAATTGGTATATCGTCCTAATATTAGGATACTTGGAGGTTTTATATATGGAAGAAATGTTTTGAAAAAATTTAATACCATAGAAAAACCTGATGTTATATATGCTCGTTCAATACACGGTTTAAATAAGGTATATAAAAAAGGTATTCCTTATATTTTTGAAAGCCATTGGATTCCAACCAATAAATTTTATTTCAATTGGCAAAAAAAATGGTTGAACGATAAAAATTTAATTTCTTTTGTATTAATATCCAATGGATTAAAAAAATATTATGATAAATTATTCTCCGAGTTTTCAAATAAATTCAAAATATTTCATGACGCATCAAATATACCCAATAATTTCTCTGTAAAATTTAGAAAAGAAAAAACCTTAAATATTGGTTTTGTTGGCTCTTTTTTTAAAGGAAATGGTTATGAGTTAATAGCTGATATGGCAAAAGAATTGCCGGATCATAATTTTCACATAGTAGGAGGAAGTGATCCAATTTTATCCAAATTAAAAAGCAAATATAAAGATATTCCAAATTTATCATTACATGGACATATACCCTTTGGAAAAATAATGAAGATTTATGAAAAAATGGATATTATGTTAGCGCCATACCAAAATAACCTCCCAAGTCTTGACTGGGCATCTCCTATGAAATTATTCGAATATATGGCAATGCATAAACCGATAATTGCTTCTGATTTTCCAATAATGCGTGAAATATTGAATGAAAATAATAGTATTTTAGTTAAAGCAGATGATATAGAACAATGGTGTGAAGCCATTGCTAGTTTACAAGACATTAACAAAAGAAAAATTTTAGCAGAAAATGCTTATGAAGATTTTATTAAAAGATATACTTGGAACAAGCGAGCAAATAATATTATTTCGTTAATTAAAGACTATAGAAAATAACAGAATAAAAAATATTTATAAATATAGTGTCAAAAAACAAAAAAATATTATTTATCATAAACGGTTTGGAATATGGTGGAGCCGAAACTCATTTGCTGCGTTTATCTAAGGCATTATTGGATAAGGGTTTTGAAATTAGCATATTAACAATAACCAACGATTTGGATTTGTTAGAAAGATTAAATAAAAGAATAACACATATTAATATTTCCATCATATAAAAATTTTTTTATTACTTTTCGAATTTATTTTATTTCTTAAATATATAAAACATAAAGTTGGACAGAATATGAAACAAGAACCAATAAGAATACTACAAGTTTTTACAATAATGAATCGTGGGGGTGCAGAAACGATGATTATGAATTATTATAGAAATATAGATCGCTCCAAAGTGCAATTTGATTTTTTAGTACATAGAAAAGAAAGAGGAGCCTATGACGATGAGATAGAAAGTTTGGGAGGTAAAATATATAGATTGGACCCTATCAATTATTTAAAATTAAAATCTTACAAAACAAAACTTGACCATTTTTTTAAAAAGAGTGATTATAAAATTGTTCATTCTCATTTGAATGCCACGAGTTCCATTATTTTAGATGTAGCTAAAAAAAATAATATTCCGGCAAGAATTGCACATAGTCATGCCAATCTTTCTAATATTAATTTGCTAAGTGTGATAAAAGGTAAAAATAGTTGGGGCGATTTTTTAAAAAAAACGATAAAGGATTATTTAAAAAAAAATATAATTAATAATGCAAATTACTTATTTGCTTGTGAAGAAAAAGCGGGAATTTGGCTTTTTGGTAATAAAAAATTTGAGATTATAAATAATGCAATTGATGCAAATAAGTTTAAATATGATAAAAAAGCATCTATAACCAATAAAAAGAAAATAGGTGTTTTTGAAAAAAAAGTATATGGACATATAGGTAACTTTTCAGAAGCAAAAAATTATCCGTTTTTAATTAATATTTTTAAAGAAATATTAAATAGAGAAAAAGATAGCATATTATTGCTAATCGGTAAAGGTAAAAATTATGATTTTATAAAGCAACAAGTTGTAAAAATGAGACTCCAAGATAATATCATTTTTATGGGGATTCAAAAAGATATTCCATACTTTTTACAAGCATTGGATGTTTTTATCTTTCCCTCCATATATGAAGGACTTCCCGTAACCTTAATAGAAGCACAAGCGACAGGTTTAAAATGTTTTGTTTCGGATGTAGTAGATAAAAAAGTGGATATAACCGGATTGATAGATTTTATCTCCTTGAAAAAAAATGCCAAACAATGGGCAGAACATATATTAAAAAACAAAGAATACATCAGAACAAATACTTATGATAAAATTGTTGCTAATGGCTATGATATTAAAGAGAATGCAAAACAGTTGGAAAATTTTTATTTGTCAATATTATAAATCAAACATAATATATGTGCGGAATTAACGGAATTATAACAACAAAAAAAAATATTGAGATATCACCTGTTTTAAAACAAATGAACCGGTTGATAGCCCATCGTGGTCCCGATGAAAAAGGATATTTTACCGATAAACAAAACCATTACACCATAGGTATGGCAATGACCCGTTTATCTATCATCGATTTACAAACCGGCACACAACCCATTTATAATGAGGACAAAAGTCTGATAATTGTTTTTAACGGTGAAATTTATAATTATCAAAAATTAAGAAATCATTTAGTAAAAGAAGGTGTAAATTTTAAAACCCAATCGGATACGGAAGTCGTGCTAAAACTTTATGAAAAGTATGGCAAAGATTCTTTTCGTTTGTTAGACGGAATGTTTGCTTTTAGCATTTATGATAAAAAATTGAATAAAATCATTATTGCACGCGATTTTTTTGGAGAAAAACCTTTGTATTACACCCAAAACAATCACTCTTTTATTTGGGCTTCGGAGCTCAAATCTATTTTGTCGCTCAATAAGAGTTATACTATTTCAAAAAAAGGACTTAATCTGTTTTTAAGATTGACTTATATTCCGGCACCTTATACAATCTATGAAAATATACATAAATTGGAAGCCAACAGTTTTTTAGAGTTTGATTTAAACAAACAAAATTTTCAAATAGAAAAGATACATCTTGATAAAATCCCCGATAAAAATACTGGAATAAATTTTAATGAAGCAAAAAATCAAGTAGAACAATTGGTAAGAAAAAGTGTGGAAAATCGCTCAATAGCCGATGTTCCTCTTGGGACATTTTTATCAGGTGGAGTGGATTCGTCTATTGTTTCTTTGGTGTTAGCTCAACAAAAAGAGCAACCCATACATACCTTTTCCGTAGGTTTTAAAAAAAAGTCCTTTGACGAAACTGACAAATCGAGAATAGTTGCCAAACTCATAGGTAGCAAACATCAGGAATTTATTATTGGTGAAAACGACTTAAAAGAAAACTTGGATAAAATCATAACCAATTTTGATGAACCTTTTGCAGATTCCTCCGCCTTGCCAACTTATATGGTGGCTTATAAAACCCGTCAGTTTGTAAAAGTGGCTTTAACCGGTGATGGTGGCGATGAAGTTTTTGGGGGATACAATAAATATTATATCGGGAAAATTAATCAAAAATATACCGGTATTATTCCCGAAAAATTGCATTATTCTTTAAAAAATAATTTTCAAAAAATATTTAAAGATAAAGATGATAACCGAGGCTTATTGTTTAAAATAAATAAAGCATTGAATGCCATTGATTATCAAGATGATTTTTATTGGAATATTATATCTTTGGGATTTCACAAACAAGCATTAAACCAATTGTTATTGCCTAAATATCAAGAAAATGATATATTTTCAAGCTATAAAGAAAATATTCCGATTAAAAAATATGATTCGTTGACTGCCTATCGAATAATAGATAAATATTTAAGTTTGGAAGGCGATATGCTGGTAAAAGTTGACCGTACCTCAATGCTGACTTCTTTGGAAACAAGAGCTCCTTTTTTGAATAAAGAGTTATGGGATTATACTTTATCTTTGCCCGAAGTATTTTTGATGAAGGGAAATAACAAAAAAAACCTATTAAAAAAAGCCTTTGAACAATACTTTCCCAAAGGATTTTTGGAGAAGTCAAAAAAAGGTTTTGGGGTTCCGGTAGGCGATTGGTTGCGTAGCAGTTTTAAAAACGAACTCTTGTCTTATACAGACAGTAATTTATTAAGTAAACAAGGTATTTTTAATCCTGATTTTATAAAAAAAATAGTAAATGAACATCTAACAAGTAAAAAAGATTATACTTTTCAAGTGTGGACTTTTTTTGTTTTTCAAAAATGGTATTTAAAAGTAAATAATAATAAATTTTGAAAAAGAATAAACTATATAATATATTATTAATTGCATTTATTTTTAGATTTATAATTCTTTTAATAAATACTTATTTGTTTATTTTTCCACAAGGCGAGGGTGATGCTATTACTTTTGAAAGACATGCTTATTTCCTCTCAATATCAGACTATGATATAGATTTCATTAGAGATTATTTACCCCATGGAGATAAATTATATGAATTACTTTTATCCTTTGTGTATTTTTTTATAGGTCGAAATCCTCTTATATTGGGTCTATTAAATGTCTTTTTGGGAACATATTTAGTTTTTTTAGTTTATAAAGCAACTTTTTTACTATGGAATAACAAAAAAATAGCTATTAAATCAGCATGGGCTATGACTTTATTCCCCATGGTGGCAGTTGAATCAGGATTAATACTTAGAGAACTTCCTATAATGATTTTTTCTTTGTTGGCTATAATTTCATTTATTAAGTTTTGGAAATATCATAAAAAAACTAAAATTATTGGATTTATCCTATTTACATTTATTGCTGCCCTCTTTCATTCCGGCATGTTGTTTATTCTTGTCGGTTTTATTCTATTTATAAATTTTCAAGCAAAAGGAAGTAATTTTTTTACTAAGATTTTTTCAATAACTTTGGTAGTGTTAGCATTATATATTATGAATGAAACAGGAATAGGCACAAATAAAATAGGAGGGTCGTTTGATAAAAGTATTGAAATGTTACAAAAACGTGAACAATATGATGTTCAAGGTGGCTCTCACTATCCGGAATGGATGCGTTTATCTGGTTCTTCAATTGATATTTTAAAAATACCGATTCGTTATATTACATTTTTATTTTCCCCTTTAATTCCTTGGTTAGTTCGTTCAATATGGCATACCATAGGTCTATTAGATGCTTTTTTATATTTATATATGTTTTATTTGATATTTAGTAATCGTAAAATTTTCAAATTTAACGAAACGGCAAAGGCAATTTTTATAATGATTTTATTAACTGCATTAGTTTTTTCTCTTGGGGTGACTAATGTCGGGAGTGCAATTAGGCATAGAGCAAAAATATCACCCTTGCTCATTGTTTTAGCTGCCGGAATGAATAAGGAGCAATTACAAATTTATTATCAGCAATATTTGGAATACAAGAAAAAAATATTAAGTTATAATAAATGAAAATCCTATTCTCATCAAACATATCGTGGAGTATTTATCATTTTCGTAAAGGTCTATTGCAAAGTTTACAAGATGACGGGCATCAAATAGTTGCGGTAGCGCAAAAAGATAAATATAGTGAGAAACTAATAAATTTGGGATTTGAATATTATCCTTTAAACATCAATAACAACAGTAAAAACCCGCTTAAAGACCTTTGGTTAATATACAAGTACATTAAAACTTATAGAAAAATAAAACCGGATATCATTTTACATAATGCCATTAAACCAAATATCTACGGTACTATTGCTGCCGGTTTTTTAGGAATTCCTACCATCAATAATATTTCGGGTTTGGGAACTTTGTTTATTAAAAAATCATTATCAACCTATATTGCAAAGTTTTTATATAAATTTTCGCAAAAATTTGCTACTACGGTATTTTTTCAAAATGAATACGATAGAGATTTGTTTTTAAAAGAAGATTTGATAAAAAAACAAAAAACCAAAATAATTCCCGGTTCGGGAGTGAATACCGAAAAATTTCATCAACGTTTAAATACAAATGAAAATAACCAATCTTTTGAATTTTTATTTATTGCCCGTTTAATCAAGGACAAAGGTTTAATGGAATATCTGGAAGCCGCTAAAATATTAAAAGAAAAATATAACGAAAAAGTTACTTTTAGTATCTTGGGACCATTTTATCAGGCAAACGAAACGGCATTTAAACCCGAAGAATTGCAAAAATGGATAGATAAAGGCATCATAAATTATTTGGGAGAAACTGATAATGTAGCAAAAGAAATTGCCCATACGGATAGTGTAGTTTTACCTTCGTATCGCGAGGGATTGTCAAAAGTGCTAATTGAAGCATCAGCTATGGAAAAACCTATCGTAACAACCGATGTGCCGGGTTGTAAAGATGTGGTTATTGATAATTATAATGGATTTTTATGTCAAGCAAAAAATTCAAATGATTTGGCTGATAAAATGGAAAAAATGTTTCTATTGCCTAAATCCCAATTACAGCAAATGGGTAAAAACGCAAGAAAACGCGCTTTGGAAACTTTTGACGAAAAGATTATTATTGAAATTTATAAAAAAGAAATTTATAAAGTATTGAATATTAAATAAAAGTTTATTTTCACAAAATCAAGACTTTATAGGCGGACACAACATATAAAAAAATATTTTCTACAAACATATTTATAATTTTTACTATATTTGCAAATAGTTATAAATATAATTATAATTTTTTATGAATATACCCAAAGACATATTGGTTCGAGAATACTATATTGATAAGATTAAACCCTTTATCAACAAAGGATTAATCAAGGTGATAACCGGACAAAGACGAGTGGGTAAAAGTTATTTATTGTATCAAATTATCAAAGAACTGCAAGTGGATTTGAGCAATAATATCATCTATATAAATAAAGAAGATATTGCTTTTTCGGATATTAGAAACGCCCAACAATTATATGATTTTATCATTCACAACATAAAAAAAGATAAAAATAATTATGTATTTATCGATGAAATTCAAGAAATACAAGATTTTGCCACGGCTTTGCGTTCTTTGTTATTGTTGGAAAATACGGATATATACTGCACGGGGAGTAATGCGCAACTTTTGTCAAGTGATATTGCCGGATATTTAAGCGGAAGATATATCGAAATAACGGTTTATAGTCTTTCCTATACGGAATTTTTGCAGTTTCATAAACTAAAAGATTCCGAAAATAATTTGGAAAAATATCTAAAATTCGGGGGAATGCCCTATTTAAAAAACTTGAAACTAAAAGATTATATCGTCAATGAATATCTAAAAAATATTTATAATTCCATCGTTTATCGGGATATCGTCAATCGCTATGCTATAAGAAATACGTTGTTTTTAGAACAGTTGGTGCTATTTTTGGCGGATAATATCGGGAGTTTGTTTTCTGCAAAAAAAATAAGTGATTTTCTTAAATCTCAAAAGATAAATATCGCACCCAATCAAGTGCAAAATTATGCACAGCATTTGGTGGACGCTTTCTTGGTGTTTAAAGTGCCGAGATATGATATTGCAGGAAAAAGAATATTTGAAATCGGAGAAAAATTTTATTTTGAAAATTTAGGAATACGCAACAGTTTGGTGGGATATAAAATTAATGATTTAGGTAAAATTTTGGAAAATGCGGTGTATAATCATTTGTTATTTAAGGGAAATAAAGTGCAAATAGGTGTTTTAGGTAGCAATGAAATAGATTTTGTAGCAGAAAAAAACGGCGAAATATCCTATTATCAAGTGGCATTGTCCATACAACAAGAAGAAACTTGGAAAAGAGAATTTGGTAATTTGGCAAAAATTAAAGATCACTATCCAAAATATGTTATTACCAAAGAACCTTGGAAGGGCAATACCTATAAGGGGATTAAAACCGTCGGTTTAAGGGAGTTCTTAAAAACCTAATCGGCAGTATTTCAACTTATTGCAACCACTTCTCATGGATTCATCGTGGATATTTATGCTACATAATGATACTGAATAATAAAATTGCTTTCTACGCTAATCAAAATAATATCATTTTTGCTTACTATGTTAAGCAAATATTTAGTATATTTGCAATATATAAGTAGCAATTATGGAATCCATCTACAAAAAACAAGAGCGATTACTACGCAATACGACTACAGATTTTATACGAAGTCTAATGCATGACATTAATTGGGATATGCGATTAATAGGCATTAAAGGAGCTAGAGGGGTTGGTAAATCTACTTTGTTATTACAGTATATTAAACTACATTTAAACCATAAGCTAGACAAAGTTTTATACGTAAGTTTAGATAATATTTGGATAGCCAACCAATCATTGTATGAACTGGCAGATAATTTTGTTAAATTAGGTGGCGAACATCTGTTTATTGATGAAGTACATAAATATGATAACTGGGCAACCGAGATAAAAAATATTTATGATGATTTTCCAAATTTAAAAGTAGTTTTTACAGGCTCATCATTACTACAAGTATTGAATGCAAGAGCCGACTTAAGCAGAAGAGCCATTACTTATACGATGCAAGGCTTGTCGTATCGTGAATTTTTAAATTATGAATTACACTTAAATTTAAAAAAAATAGAATTTAAAGATATTCTTAAAAATCATATAGCAATAGCAAGGGAATTACTTGCACAGATAAAACCCCTAGCTCATTTTAATGCGTATTTACAGTATGGCTATTTTCCTTTTTATAAAGAGTCTATAGACTTGTACCCATTTAGGATAAATGAAGTGCTAAATATGATAATTGATATTGAACTGCCACATTTAAGAAAGGTAGATATTAGCTATTTACCAAAACTCAAACAACTATTGGCAATTATTGCAGAGTCAGTTCCTTTTATACCCAATGTTAGTAAATTAAGTGCTAAGATTGGTATAAATAGAAATACACTAGTGCAGTATTTGTATTTTTTAGAAGAAAGCAGGATTACCAATAACTTGTATAAAGCTAATTTTGGAATAAGTAGATTACAAAAACCCGATAAAATATATTTGGAAAACACCAATTTTTCTTTTGCTATTGCTTCAAAAAATAGCAATTCGGGTAATTTAAGAGAGACATTTTTCATCAACCAAGTAGCTTATAAACACAAGATTAATTATACAAAACAAACTGATTTTGTAGTAGATAATCATTTTTATTTTGAAATCGGAGGGAAAAACAAAACTAACAAGCAAATACAAGATATAGAAAATGCTTTTATCGTTTCAGATGATATTGAAATAGGTTTTAAAAATAAAATACCACTTTGGCTTTTTGGCTTTTTATATTAAATAAATTATTAAAAATGAACATACAACATCTCATCCAATTTATTTTACTAAGTATTTTTTTGTATGCCTATTACAAATATGCACAAAAAGCAAAAATAATAGATAATCCCAATCATCGCAGTTCACATACTACGCCGACCATACGTGGTGGAGGTATCGTGTTTTTTATAGCAGTTTTATTGTTCTTTATCTTTTTAGGGAAAATACCCTATCCGTATTTTTTTACGGGCTTTTTATTACTTTCGGTTTTAGGGTTTATAGATGATAAAAAAGAACTTTCGGCAAAGTTGCGTTTTCCTTTTCAGTTATTGGCTGTGGCTCTTATTTTGTATGATGCCGGTTTATTTACAAATGATTTACCGCTTATTGTGCAAATTCTTGGATTTATTGTAGGGGTGGGTTTTGTCAATGCTTTTAATTTTATGGACGGGATCAATGGAATCACCGGTTTTTATACGCTTGCCGTTGTAGTGCCTTTGCTGTATTTGAACTTTCAATACAAAATATTTGATAATCAATTTTTTATTGTGATTATTTTAGCCATAATAGTGTTTGCGTACTACAATTTCAGAAAGCAAGCCTTGATGTTTGCCGGTGATATAGGTTCAATGGCACTGGCTTCGGTATTGTTATTTTGGTTGGGTAAATTTATGGTTGAATTAAAATCTCCCATACTTATTGTATTGGTATTAATCTATGGATTGGATAGTGCAATGACCATAATATATCGTATTTATTTAAAAGAAAACATCTCCGAAGCCCACCGGCATCATATCTATCAAAAGATGGTAGATGTTTGGAAAATGAGTCATTTGCAAGTGGCTTTTGTCTATGCCTTATTGCAAGTGCTTATCAGTGTGATTGTGATTCAGTTTTTACCTTTAAGCTTGCCTCAACAATGGATTGGAATTGTAGTAGCCTTTGTTTTTGGCATATTGCTTTATGTTGGCTTGCAGTATTATTTTGTTAAGAAGTATTTATAAAAGGGACTGACTAAAATATTGTTTATCAGAAACCACAAAAATATTAAAATATTGTTACCTCTAAACC
>Ga0256833_1002396_pt1 | contig 13155 bp, 15 predicted proteins | sample 356284metaG_FD_190535 | JGI IMG/M metagenome (GOLD analysis project Ga0256833, IMG submission 190535) | Hydrothermal vent microbial communities from Mid Atlantic Ridge, Atlantic Ocean - 356-284 | ecosystem: Environmental > Aquatic > Marine > Hydrothermal vents | place: Atlantic Ocean: Mid...
TATCGTCATCCTACACCACCAGTCTAAACATTACTAACGTAATGCTTATTAGGGTTCCGTCACAGTAATAGTAAGATGACGTAAGATATGTGTAGAGGTGGTGTGTGGTGCGTGGCCTGTTAGGCCTGGTGGAGACTGACATGGAAGGGCTGGTCTGGGAGCTTGAGGGTGCGTGCGTACTGCGGGAGCACCTGCTACTGGTGGCTGTGGAGCGCGCTATAGAGACGCTGGAGCGGCGGCTAAGGGACCCGGGAAGCGTGCTAGAGGCCTTCAAAATCCTGCTACGAGAGGCCAAGCTAGGGAGCGAGATAGACCTGGCGAGATACGGGGTATGGGTCAGCGACACCGCCTCAGCCCTAGTCCTAGAGGCAGAGGCATACCCCGCCAGCCCTAAGAGTCAGGTTCAGGTGCAGGGCGGGCAGCCCAGCCCCGGCTCCAAAGCAGGCGAGGCGGAGACGTAGTCAACCATTAACTACGCAAGATCCAGACCATACATGTTATCTTCTTTTTAGTATACGTGTTCTCATACTCCTGCTATTCTAGGCTTTAACATCTGACTTGTAGTTAGGTTATCTACGGGCTAACTCCCTATAAGGGTAGAGGGCGACCATACCATGACTAGACGGTTGGCTGGTGAAGTCGGGGAGACTCTCATGGGCTACGTAGTTAAGCGGATCAAAGGTCGCCTGTACGTCTACGAGCAGTATCGTAGGGATGGTAAAGTGGTCACCAAGTACGTCGGTCCACTAGAACGCATTATCGAAGAATGGAAGGCCCTCAAGGACATGGGGTTGAGGGGCGGAGCCCCTAGGTGGTGGGCCCGGGGGGATTTGAACCCCCGACCACCCGGTTATCAGCCGGGCGCTCTACCGGGCTGAGCTACGGGCCCCTCGCGGCGAGGGTTCCTCGTGGTGTCTTATATCGGTTAAGGTAGCGGGGGAGGGTCTGTCTCATTTGTGCCTCAACGGCCGCCAGCGCCTCCCACCTAGTGGGGTGTCGCCCCTGTGCTCCCTGGCTTCAGGGACTTTAGCTCCTCGTCAACCTGCTTCTTTATTCTAAGGCGTGTCTCGCCGTCGGAGTCTAGGAGGCTATCTATCAGGTGCTGGGGGGCCTCCAAGGCTCCGCGGAGCTTCAGCTTGACTAGGGCCTTGTATGCTACGTAGTCTAGGTACTCTTTAGGCGCGGTCTCTAGGTAGGACTTGGCGATCTCCCTCGCTATTCTGTAGAGTAGCTCAACGTCATCATATGTTGCCACGATGAGTGCCTCCCCGCTGCCCTCACTCGCCATGTCGTAGAGCGATTCTAGTATGTCTTCTTCGAGTATTATTAGGAATCCCCTGTCCCCCGTTTTAGCCACGACTATGTCCCCCTCGATATCCTCCTCGGAGGCCTTGTAGACCTCCTCACCGTAGGATTCGGGGTACACGTAATAGACTACTCCATCGTCCTGAACTGCAACGTAGACGCTTGATCTGCGCCCGGTAACCTCCTCGACGAGGCTCGTTAGGAACCCCCAGGCTAGGAGTGCGGCCTCGCTTAGGTCACCCTCATCGCTAGGATACTCATCCAATGGCCCCCCACCCCCTGAGCCTCCAGCCTCCCCAAGGGGCCCGGGGTCGGCGATTAGGGCGCCGTCTAGGGGGTCAGGGGCCTCTCCCTCGGCGCCGCCGCCCAAGAGGGGGGCGCCCGGCTCCTCTAGAACCCTGAGGGCGCCCTCTATCATGTGCTGCAGTATCCTCTCGGAGGCGAGGTAGGCGGCCAGCCAGGCGCCCACGAGGATCAAGGCCTCTAGGGGGAGAGGTATGAGACCTCGGAGGAGGGCGAGGATAGGGCCGACAACAACTATCACCGCCACGAGAGCTAGTAGAGCCCTACCCCTCCTATCGAGCCTAACCCTGATCAGCTGCTCCACCCCGGAACCCTAAGCGCCCTCCCCGGGCACCATGGGGGCCTAAGTCTTCCAGCCTATTTAATAGATACCTCTGCACCCTCCACCCCCACGCTATATAAGGGTGTGGTGGGGAGTCCGAGGGCTATGCCGGAGCGGGTCTTCACCCTTAATAGCTTCTCCTGGGGTGCGGTATCCTTGTCGCCTTGGGGGTTGCATGGGTTGGGGGCTGTTGTTTTAGCCACTAATGATGATGGCATTGAGGCCCCGGGGCTCAGGGCCCTCGTGGCTGGGCTGGCTAGGGCCGGGTTTAGGGTGTACGTCTCAGCCCCTCGGAGGCCGTCGAGTAGTATGGGGAAGGCGCTCCGCTACCCCGCGCGCTACGGGAGGATCCCCTTTGAGGGGGCTGTGAGTGCCTGGTGGGTCGACTCCACCCCCGCCGCTGCCGTCGTGGCTGCGCTCCGTTACTTCTTAGACGAGCCTCCTAGGGTGGTTGTCTCGGGGATCAACAGGGGGCCCAACATGGGCGTAGAGGATCTCCTGACCAGCGGTACCATAGGGGCGGCGATTGAGGCCTCCCTCCACGGGATACCCTCCATAGCAGTGAGCCTTGCAACTGATGAGGGCTGGGATATAGGCGACTACAGTGAGGCCGCTAGGCTCGCCGCCGCCCTAGCCAGGGCGGTCGTCGAGAACCCCCCACCACCTGGGGGGCCGAGGCTCCTCGTAGTCAACGTACCCGAGGGGAGGCCCAGGGGTGTGAGGCTCACCAGGCTGGCCTGGAACGACTACCGCATACCCCTAAGGGAGAGGGAGCAGGGGATCCTCGAGCCGGTGCCCCACAGCTATAGGGAGAGGTACTGGGATAGAGGCCCCGGCACCGATGTTGAAGCGGTGCTTAACGGCTACGCCTCCGTGACCCCCGTGTGCCTGGCAGCGCTCCAGCAGCCGCGGGGGCTCGAGTGGGCCCGGAGCCTCGTGGGCAGGGTCGAGGAGATCCTGGGCGCCCCTAGACGTTGATCACCGCAAGCTCTCCGGGCACCAGGAGGCGGGGGAGCCTCCGCCTCCTAGCCTCGGCGAGGCTTGGGGGGCTCAGGTGGAAGGCGACAGCGATCCCCACTCCGGCCTCCTCGACGGCTAGCCTCCACGCCGTGGAGACGCTCATATGCATCTCACTCACACCCTCCCCGCCATGGCCCGTGGGGAGTGTGGAGTCGACGACTGCAATCCTATACCCCCTAAGGGCCTCCGCCAGGCGGTGGTCGTAGGCGGTGTCAGCCGTGTAGGCTAGGAGCCCATCGCCGCCCTCGTAGACTAGGATCCCATATGTGGGCACCTGATGCCTAACCCTGAAGGGGGCCATCTCGAGGCCTCCCCCCAGGGCCACGCTGGACCCGGGTTCGAGTACCTCCACCCTAACCTCCCTGCCCCTAGGCAGGGCCTCCACGAGCCTGGAGGACAGCCTCTCAGCCACCTCCCCGGGTAGTATGACGCGCAGCCCGGGGCAGCCCTCGGCCCCCCTGGCGCTTAGAAGCTCGCCCATCCCAGCCCAGTGGTCTGCGTGCTCGTGGCTCACATACACGGCGTCGATCTCGCAGGGGCTGAAACCGGCCTGGAGGAGCCTAGAGCAGCAGGAGGAGCCGCAGTCCACGACCACCCTAGCCTCGGGGGCCTCCAAGAGCAGGGAGGGCCCCGCGTAGCCCGGCGGCGGATAGGCGCCGCCCGCCCCCAGTATGTGGACGGACAGGCTCACGGTGGAACCCCGCCTATCAGCCGTAGGCCCCCGCGGGGGTTTAACACGCGCCACGCCAGGGCGGCGGCGAGGCCGTGGCGGCCCATGACTAGTGCGACGTGGTTGCCGAGGCCCAGCCCGCTGCCGGCCGGGGGCTCCGCTAGCTCGACCTCGACCTGGGTCTCACACTGGAGGCCCCTCCAGGGGGCCCCCGAGGCTATGTGAGCCTCCGCCACGACCGCCCCGCCTCCATCTGGGGAGGCCTGGAGCACCGTGGCTGGGACGCCCTCCGGGATCCACAGGGAGAGCGTCGGGCTCCTACCCGTTATGAAGTGCCCCTCAACACCGTGGGCAAGCCCGAGGCTGGGGGAGGCCCCGCAGTGGGCTAGGCCCAGGCGGCGCCCCCTCACCCAGGCCGTGTTGGCGAGGAACCCCGGCTTCAGTGCTGTGGACTGGAGCACGTGTAGCGATAGTGTAGCCGCGACGTCCCCCTCGCAGCCGACTGTAAGCCCCTCCATGTTGAGCAGGGCATGCGCCAGGCAGGCGTTGGAGCCCAACTCCTCCATGAATGAGGGGCATGAAGGCGCCAGAGAGTCAAGGCCCAGCTCGCCCGCGAGCCTCTTCAGGGCGGCGTAGACCCTCAGGGCGTCCCTCAAGGCCTCCCGAGTGGCCTTCACGTGGATGGCCCCCCTGGTGAGGGCGGGCGGGGGCTCGGGGGGATCCCGGGGCGCCCTCTCCAGCAGCTCCTCCACCCTGACGCGGGTAACCTCCACCCCAAGCCTCTCGGCGAGGCCCGTGCCGGGTTCCACGATCCATGAGGGGGGGTCCCCTATGAGGCCGAGCCTAGAGCCCCGCGTGGCCCACGCCGCCCTGAGGCCCCTCACCACAGCCTCGAGCCCCGCGAGCGTGGATTGGTCACCCACCCCTAGGGGGCCCAGCGTTAGGGCGGCGGCTCCCAGCTCCCCTAGTTCGCCTCTAATCGAGGCCAGGCTTGAGGCGCTGTTAGCCACGGGCAATCCCAGAACCGCGACGGGCCACGTGCTCCTCGCTATCCCCAGCGCCTCCCCCTCAGTCCCCCCGGAGGCTAGCACCACCAGCAAGCCGTCACACTCATCCCCGGGCTCCTCCACCCTCCGCGCTCTCAGGCCCAGCCTGGCGAGGTCTGCCTCCAAGAGGCGGGCCACGATGTCCCCCCGCCTTCCGGAGCCAGCCTCTAGGATAATGTAGCAGAGCCTAGCCCTGCCGGCGCGCCTCCAGCCCCTAGCCACCAGCGCCCCCCATGCTCTACGGGCGACCGGCTGTTAAGCGTGGAGCGCCCCCTGAGCCTGTGGGAGGGGTGGCGTGGCCAGTAGGCCCTCCGTGCTCGTGGTGGACTTCGGGGGGCAGTACGCGCACCTGATAGCTAGGAGGCTCCGCGGCCTAGGGGTCTTCTCGGTCCTCGCGAGCGCTTCCTGGGGCCTCCGCGGCGTTGAGGGGGAGGCTTCAGGCCTCGACTTGAGGGGTATAGTGCTTAGCGGCGGGCCAGCCAGCGTGTGGGAGGCGGGCCACGACGGCATAGCGGAGTGGGCTATCGGGATGGGTGTTCCAGTGCTTGGCATATGCTATGGGCACCAGCTCCTAGCCAAGGTGCTTGGGGGGAGGGTGGGGAGGGCTCCCAGGGGCGAGTTCGGCCCCACAACGGTCGAGGTGCTTGATGAGGACGTCATATTGAGGGGTGCGCCCCCGAGGATCCGGGTCTGGATGAGCCATAACGACGCAGTCCTCGAGGCGCCCCCCGGCTCTAGGGTTCTAGCCAGGAGCCCCGGCTCGCCCGTGGCCGCCTTCGAGTATAGGCTAGGCGGCACAGTGGTTCACGGCGTCCAGTGGCACCCCGAGGTCACCCACAGCGAGTACGGTCTAGAGCTGCTCAGGAACTGGGCCTCCCAGACTGGTGCCCTGGGCACGTGGAGCCCCGGCGATATAGTGGGTGAGCTGGTTGACCACGTTAGGAGGGAGGTACCGCCGGGTGAGAGGGCTGTAGCAGCCGTCAGTGGCGGGGTAGACTCGACGGTAGCAGCGGTCATAGCCTCCAAGGCTCTCGGCGACAGGCTTACACCAGTCTTCATAGACCATGGCCTCCACCCCGAGGGGGAGGTCGAGAGGGCCCTACGCCTCCTAAGGGCCTCGGGGCTCGACCCGGTGGTTGTCGACGCTTCTAGGGAGTTCCTGGAGGCCCTGAGGGGGGTTAGGGATCCCGAGGAGAAGAGGAGGGTCGTCGGCAGGCTATACGGCGAGGTTCTGGCCCGCGAGGCGAGACGCCTAGGGGCCCGCTACCTAGTGCAGGGCACCATATACCCCGACGTAATAGAGTCCGGCGCCAGGCCGGGGGCAGACGTCATAAAGACTCATCACAACGTTGGAGGGCTCCCCAGGGATCTAGGCCTAAACGTCGTAGAGCCGCTCCGCTGGCTCTACAAGGACGAGGTGAGGGTGATCGCCTCAAGGCTAGGCCTTCCCAGGGAGCTCCTGGAGAAGCAGCCGGTCCCGGGCCCGGGGCTAGCCGTGAGGGTGGAGGGCGAGGTGACGCCTGAGAAGCTCAGGATACTCAGGAGGGCTGATAGGATAGTGAGGGAGGTTATAGAGTCCCACGGCCTTCAGAGGGGGCTCTGGCAGTACTTCGCGGTTCTAACGGCCTCCAAGGCTACGGGGGTTAAGGGTGACAGGAGGAGCTACGGCTACGTAGTAGCCGTGAGGGTTGTCGAGAGCAGGGAGGCGATGACTGCAAACATTGCAAAGCTCCCCTGGAGCGTCCTAGAGGAGATAGCGTCTAGGATAACGGGTGAAATACCCGAGGTGACGAGGGTCGTCTACGACATAACCCCGAAGCCCCCGGCGACTATCGAGTGGGAGTAGGAGGCTACGGGAACTCGATTACATACTCATCCGCCTCGAACCCAACCCTAGCGTGGCTGCCATCGCAGAAGGGCTTCCTCTTAGAGTGGCCGCACCTACACAGAACCGCCTTCAACTTACCGTCGACGAAGACTAGGTAGGGCCCGTTACGCCTTGCAACGATCTTAACCCCCACCCCGCAGACACCCCCCTCTCAACCCCTACCCTCTCCAGGGAGCATTTCTACCTTAGTACTGACCCGCAGCTCCACCGATTCCGTCGAGTGCTTCCAAGCCGGCTCAAGCGCCGCCTGATATCCCAGTAGGGCCCCGGCCGAGTTTCCGGTCGGGGGATGGGCTCTCATGTGGGCCTCTGCAATGAGTGCGAGAGGTATTAGGCCTTAAGCACGCCTCATCGGGGCCTCTAGGGCTCCTAGCGCTCGTGTCCGAAAGGGCCTTAGGCGTGAATTGCCTCCTATCAGGTGGTGGCGGGCGTGCCTGTTAGGGTCAGGGTTCTAGTTGATAACTCGGCTCCCCTGCCGACTAGGCTTCTCCCGGAGTACGGCTTCTCAGCCCTCGTGGAGGACGTGGGTGCGGGTGTGAGGATCCTCTTCGACACCGGCAGCAGCGGCTTACCCCTCGAGCATAACCTAAAGCTTCTCGGCGTTGACACTGCCAGCATAGACTACGTGGTGCTGAGCCACCGCCACTACGACCACACAGGGGGGCTTAGGAGGTTCCTAGAGCTCCGAGGCGGTAAGCCGGTCACCGTGATAGCTCACGAGGACCTCTTCACCCCCTCCTACGCCCGCCTCAAGGCGCTGGGCGGCTCCCTCGCCGACATAGGGATCCCCTACACTAGAGCGGAGCTCGAGTCTCTCGGCGCCCGCTTCCTGCTCGTTAGGAAGCCTGTTAGGGTAACGGATTCCATAGTGGTGTCAGGCGAGATACCCAGGGAGTGGGGGCCCAGCCACGCCTGGGGGATGCTGAGGCTCTCCGAGGGGGGCCTCGTAGAGGATAACATGAGGGACGACATGGCGCTCTACATCCACACCAGCGGAGGATTACTAGCGATAACGGGCTGCGGCCACGCGGGTGTTGAAAACATAGTGGAAAACGGCCTAGCCCAGCTGGGGGAGGAGAGGCTCTACGGCGTCATAGGAGGCCTCCACCTGCTAGGAGCCCCAGCCGACAGGCCCCCAGCTGTGGTTAAGTACTTGGAGTCCAAGAAACCAAAGGTGCTCGCAGCAATGCACTGTACAGGCCCCCTCGTCCAGGGAGTCCTAGCAGAGAGGCTCCCCAACGCCTACAGGCTAGCAGGTGTAGGCCTCGAAGTCGAGGTGGAATAGGCCCTTAACACGGGGATCACCCCAAGCCCCTTCTTTATATTAGGGTCGATAGCTTTACTGGGTAATAGAGCTTCTTCAAGGGGGTTCGATGTATGGTTGTCTTAATCGGGTACACTTCGCCTGCAAGGGAGGCTTTGACGACGTGGCGCGGCTCTAGAGGCCTTATTAATACTTTGATTGTATAGGGGCGGCCGCTACCCGCTTGGAGGACAGGCGTTCCAAGGATTCTGTGGAGGGACTCCTGAGAGCCCCTCACTATTACCTCTAGTCCATCGAGATTTAGCATTGCCCTGGATGGCCCAGGCTCCCTGGAGGACTCTATGATCTCAACAGCCTTGATCAAAGCTTCTTCTGGACTATGAGCTAGTATCCTGAGGATCCTCCTAGGGGGGTCTATCCTCTCTATCTCAACTCCATAGCTGGCTGTGACGACTGGGGCGTAGCGGGCTCCCAGCATCTTTAGGGCTGTGTATCGGTGGTGGCCATCTATTATCGTTAGTGTCCTCTTCTCCACTATTATGGGCCTGAGGACGGCGCCCGTCTCAGCTATGCTCCTCGCCACTTGGAGAGCTCTAGGCTTAGAGACTTCCTCGTGTGGCAGTAGCTCCTCGATTCTAACTAGGGTGGGGTGGTGGGCCACAATAGGCCTTCACCCCTCCAGTCTTGGTATATATGAGAGGTCTATGTTCTCGGGCTCTACGTCAACGAGTCTCCCGGCGAGGTAGTCATCGTAGCCCTTGAGGTCTAGGAGGCCGTGGCCGCTGAAGTTGAATGCTATCACCCTCCTCTCACCAAGCCTCTTGGCCTCGAGTGCCAGGTCTATGACGGCTTTAACGGCGTGCGCGGTCTCGGGGGCTGGTACGAAGCCCTCAGCCTGAGCGAATACCTTGGCGGCCTCAAACACCTCCGTCTGCTTGTAGGCCACGGGCTTCACGACTCCATGGTTGACTAGTATGCTAAGGCTCGGGGCGACACCGTGGTAGCGGAGGCCCCCAGCGTGGATGGGTGGAGGTATGTAGCGGTGCCCCAGCGTGTGCATCTTGAGTAGGGGTGTGAGCCCGGCGCTGTCGCCGTAGTCGTACCTATAGACCCCCCGGGTCATTGAGGGTGCCGCCCTGGGCTCAACGGCTATCACCTCTGCGTCGAGCTTGCCTCGAAGCTTCTCCTTTATGAAGGGATAGGTGAAGCCCGCGAAGTTACTACCACCACCCACACAGCCGACGAGGTGCGTTGGAGGATCCTCTCCCAGCTCCTCCAGCTGCCTCTGGGCCTCGAGTCCTATGACCGTTTGGTGTAGGAGGACAGCGTTGAGAACCGAGCCCAACGAGTACTTAGTCGCCGGGTTGGAGAGGGCATCCTCTATAGCCTCGCTAATAGCTATCCCTAGGCTCCCGGGATTGTCGGGGTCCTTCTTGAGTATCTCCCTGCCTACCCTCGTGAACCTGCTGGGGCTCGGGACGACCTCCGCGCCGTAGAGCTGCATGAGCACGCGACGGTAAGGCTTCTGCTCGTAGCTGACCCTAACCATGTAGACTCTCACCTTGACGTCGAAGAGTGCCCCTGCCAAGGCTAGGGCACTGCCCCACTGGCCAGCACCCGTCTCCGTAGTGAGCCTCTCGACGCCCTCACGCGACGCTATGTAAGCTTGGACTATCGCCGTGTTAGCCTTATGAGCCCCCGTGGGCAGCACGCCCTCATACTTGTAGTAGATCCTAGCAGGTGTTCCAAGCCTCTCCTCCAACCTCCTAGCCCTGAGGAGCGGGGTGGGCCTGCCCAGCTCCAGGTAGGCTGTTCTCACAGGCTCTGGTATCTCGATGAACCTCTCACTCGTAACCTCATGCTCGACTAGGCCTCTTGGGAATATCGCCTCCAAATCCTTGGGGCTCACAGGGCTTCCATCGGGCTTCCTAGGAGGCGGGATCTGCTCGGGGAGATCCGGCACGATGTTATACCAATACCGGGGTAGGAGATCCTCAAACTGAGGAGCGCGGAGCCTCAAAGAGGCCGGATCCATTGGCGCAACGATATCACCACGCTCGCCCACGGGGGTAGGAGTATATAAGTTTGCCCTAGAACGGCGGCGCCCAAGAAGCCTCAACGATGCGGGGGGCCTACAGGAGGCTCGGCTAGACACCTGTGGTCAGGATTAATTAGCCGTGCCTCCCCTCAGTTACTCGACCCGTGCCCGCCGGAGGCTCGCGTGTCACGCGGGCTGCCGTGATGGCGGGTGCCTTGCGGCCGGTCCCCTACCCGCATATCCTGCTTCACGCCCTCCGACGCCTCGGCGGTAGCTTGCCCTCGAGTATGAGCTTCGCCACCTCAGCGAAGCCCCTGCCACCGGGCTCCCCGGCTATGTAGTCGGCTTCCCTCCTCACGGATTCCTCGGCGTCGCTGGGGGCGGCTGAGTAGCCTGCGGCCCTTAGGAGTTCGAGATCGTTCTCGCCATCGCCCAGCGCTATGGCCTCGTCCAGGCTAGCCCCCACCAGCCTCGCGGCGAGCCCTGCGCCGCTCGCCTTCGAAGCCTCCGGCGGGGCCACGTGGAATGCGAAGCCCGTCCAGAGGATCCTACCCCTCCAGCCTAGGGCCTCGGACTCCTCCATGATTATGCGCATGGCCTCGGAGGGCTCCATGTCGCCGGGGGGTAGGAAGGCTAGGTCGTGGTGGCGGTACGGGTTCTGCCAGCTGGCCCTGAAGCCCCTCTCCACGAGCCTCTCCTCCAGCTCGGAGGGAGGCTTCCCCCGGCACGCGTGGTGTAGGATCCCCCTGTAGAAGACTGTGCACCCGTTCTCAGCCACTACGGGGCCGCTGGCGCCCACGTACCTCGCGAGGCCGGCTGCGACGGGCACGCTGTTCCCGGTGACGAGGGACACTACTACACCGGAGGACTCAAGCTCCCTGATAGCCCTAACCGCCTCTAGGCACAGGAGGAGGCTTCCCCTCCTCACGGTTATAGTGCCGTCGACATCGCTTAGCACTAGCTTGAAGCGGGCCCCCAACCCGGTGCACCCACCCAGCCCGCCCCCGCAGTGAGTTAAAGAGGAGCACCGAGAACCCATGCATGAAGCCAGGTGGCGGGCGGGAGAGCCCCATCTAAAAGCCCTGGAGCCCCCCTATCGGGTTGGAGTCGCCGCCTTGTTCGACTGCCCCGAGGCCCGTAGGTGGCTGAGGCAGGCCAAGTACACGGTGAGGGCTATAGACGCCGATGTCGAGGCCGGCTTCTATAGCTGGGCATGCTTTAAGGGGCACCAGGCGGCAGACTATGCGCTCAAAGCGGTACTGAGGGGTGCGGGCGTTGAATCGTTCGGCCACGACCTCGTAGCACTATGGGTTAAGGCTAAGAGGATCTGTCCCCCCCTCGAGGGCTTGCGTGAGTGCATAGCGTTGCTCAACAAGATGTACATACCGCCACGCTACCCCGACGCCTGGGCGGGGGAGTCGGCCCCCTACGAGAGCTACACCCGGAGGGACGCCGTGGAATCCAGGGAGTGCGCCACGCTTGTTCTCAACGCTGTAAAGTCCTGTTTGGAGGAGGTGTGCGGTGAAGGTACGGGTTCCCAGGAGGAGGCTTGAGGCCTGGCTTAGGGCCCTAGAGGCCGTCGAGGCGCTGGCCCGGGAGGCCCGTAGGGCCCTAGGACGGGTGAGCGTGCTCCTCCACGGCAGCTACGCCCGGGGGGACTTCAACATCTGGAGCGACATAGACGCTATAGTGGTATCCGAGGCCTTCGAGGGGGTTAGAGTGCTGGACCGCTATGACCTCATCAGCGAGACCCCTCCGGGCGTCGAGCTTGTGCCCATGACACCGGGCGAGCTGAGGGCCAGCATAGAGAAGCCTGCATGGAGGCACGCCCTCAAGCGGGGAGTAGTAATAGTCGTTGACGACTTGAATGTCGAACGACTCCTAAGGAGCGCTGGAATCGAACCGATAACCCTGGAGGAGTTGAGGTCGAGGATAAAGAAGCTGATGGGAAGCACCGTTGAGGTCTAGGGAGCTAAAGCTCCCTCAGGATCCCCGGGGGAGGGGTTAGGGTTTTAGTGGTCGAAGAGGTTCTTGAGGTAGTTCTGCTCCCACTTGTCCTTGGCCTCGGTGTACTCCTTCTTGGGTGTCGGGTCCTTCGTGGTCTTGGGGGGCTTGTAGTTGAAGTTGAGGCCGAAGAGCACGCTCTCGGTCTCCAGCTTGCCCTCTAGGTTGCCTAGGTAGGCCCACCCTAGGAAGGCGTACTGGACCGACAGCTTCTCCCCGACGCCGAGGTCGTCGAGTAGGTTGTTCACGGCGAAGAGCGCGCTCTCATAGGCTATCTCCTGGTTCTTTGGGAAGGGCAGCTTCGCAACGTCGCCTGCCGCCAGGACGTCGTCGTACTTCACGTGCCTGAGGTCCTGGGGGCTCCTGACCTCGAACCACCTGTTGCCGAGGCCAGCCTCCTCCACGAACCTGGGGGCCCTGTTGGGCTCCAGTGCTGCTAGTATTGTGTAGGGGAACTTCTCCCCAGCGGATGTTACGACGTAGTCTGGCCCAATCTCAACTATCTCCTGGCCCGTGACGAGCTCGATCCCTGCCTCCTCGTACCTAGCCTTGATGGCGTCCGCTATCACGGGTGGCTGGGGCTTGTCGTTGGCGTCTATGTGGACTATCCTGAAGTTCTTCTCGACACCCCTGTGCTTGAGCACCGTGTATATAGTCATAGCGGTCTCGGCTGGGGCGGGGGCGCAGCGGTAGGGCTGCTTGGGGGCGTAGACCACCACGGCGCCCTTAGTCTCACTCCACACCCTCCTCTTCAACACGTCGACCCTACCGGGCTCGTAGACGGTGGTGTTCCTCCACCAGTTCTCCCTGTAGCCCTCGATGCCGCTGCCATCAAATACCACGCCGGGAGCAACCACTAGGTAGTCGTAGCTAAGCTCGCTAGCGGTAGGCGCCCGGGTCGGGGCCTCTACGAGGCTAACCTTCCTCTCAGCGGGATCCACGGACTTGACCGTGCCGAAGACGAACTTAACGCCCTTCTCGGCAACCTTCTCGTAGCCCCTGACTATCCTATCATAGCTCTGCTCCCCAGTCACCAGCAGAGGCCTCGAGGGCCCGCTCATGTAGAAGGGATCCTTGGTTACCACAGTAACATCCACAAGGTCGCCAGCCTTCTCGACGAGGTTCCTGGCAACGGCTATCCCGGCGATCCCACCACCTATCACAACTACCTTCTTCTTAGCACTCATTCCCGGGCACCGGGGGCTGACCCCTCCAAGCGCCTTTATCAGCGTTAAACAGGATTCCGCAGTGCAACATAGATGCGGATTGCGATGGAGCCACCGCATACAGGAGTG
>Ga0256833_1002397_pt1 | contig 13152 bp, 8 predicted proteins | sample 356284metaG_FD_190535 | JGI IMG/M metagenome (GOLD analysis project Ga0256833, IMG submission 190535) | Hydrothermal vent microbial communities from Mid Atlantic Ridge, Atlantic Ocean - 356-284 | ecosystem: Environmental > Aquatic > Marine > Hydrothermal vents | place: Atlantic Ocean: Mid...
CATGTGTATCTATCCGGATTTTTTGGAAGAGCTGAGTGCAGGTTTCACGCCCGGCACGCCCGGTATTTAAAGATTTCCTTTCCCGGCAGGCAGAAGGTGACATTAAATGAAGTTATTTTTTTTCAGAACCGGGACTGCGGAGTTCCAGATTCACCGGCAAAAGAGCTTGTTCTGATTCTGCGCCAGTTAAAAAGAAATAATGTTAAATTCACCCTGGCAGACCGATGGCTCAGCGCCGCTGTTATCAAAGCAATGCCGGATCGGGATCCATTGCCGGCGCTGCCGCGTTTTAATCCCCGGGCAGATAACCAGCTCTACAGCCGTCTGCTTATTCCACGCAAGGGCCTGGTCCTTGCTCCGGCACGTGAAGTTGCCGATGAATGTGCAATGCAGCTTATTTCTCTGTATGGACCGGAAGTGATCTCCCGACGGATTGATTTCGCTCATTATTCACTCTTTTTTCTTGATCAGGGTGCAAGGAGAATGGGAGAGAAAGGATTTTTGTATTGGAATGGCCATGTTCTTTTGCGCCTTACCAGTTTTGATGATTTGGCCTTTATTGAATTAGCGCGGACCAACTTTCTTCATATTGATCCGGACAGGAAAAAGACAACAGGTTTTTACGCGGATTCCTGGACGAATGGCAGAGGAATAATAAAAAACCTCCATGTACGTCTACCGGCATACGCGCGTGAAATTGTTTTGATAACCCGTGGTGATGCGCCTCTGGCCGGTGATCCTGAGGCCCTGCACCTGCAGCTTTTTGTTGATAAAAGAAAACTTCCGTTGTCTCGCCGCCAGGGGAACAGCTATTTTTTTCAGCTGCCTCCCGGACAAAAGACAATTGGAGAGATTCGCATTGAAAGTTTATCCTTTAATCCCGGTCCTCAAGACAATCGTATTCTGGGTCTGGATGTCGCCCGTCTGCTCATCCTCTGATTTGATTGTTCCCGGGGAACTGATGGGGCAGGAATTTCAGTGCGCAAGCGGTCCTGTTTTTTTGATAAACTAAAACCTGAATGCTCAATTCCGGTAAAATAATAGTTTGATATTAGGCCAAGATTTTGTATTAAAGGTTTGCTGGTATCTGTCCGTAAATGGTCTTTTGACCCGATTTCGGTGTGGCTGCGAAAAATAAAAATGCTCACAGATCTCTAATATGCTGCGCTGTCTATTTTTCCATGCTCCTTGAACTCGGATGAAAAATATCATTGCTGACCTGATCATTACTGTTTTTTCTCTCTTTAAATAAAGGAATTGCTTGCCCATGCGTACAGCCCTTCGTCCCTATATGAAAATTGCCAGATTTGACCACTGGTTTAAAAATGTCTTTATGCTTCCCGGTGTGGTCGTGGCTCTCTATGCCGAGCCGGATCTGTTATCTTTGAAAACCGTTGTCTCCCTTCTGGTTGCCTTGCTGGCCACCGGTATGGTTGCCTCAAGTAACTATGTGCTCAATGAACTGCTTGATGCTGAATTTGATGCCCTGCATCCGGTTAAAAAAAATCGACCGATTCCTTCCGGCCAGGTCAATAAAACCATCGCCTTTGTCCAGTGGATTGTTTTTGGCCTTATCGGGCTCGGGATTTCCCTGACCTTGGGACATACATTTTTTCTTGTTGCTCTAGCGCTCTGGGTTATGGGGTGCATTTATAATATTCCACCGATTCGCAGCAAAGATAAGCCCTATTTCGATGTGCTCAGTGAATCAGTGAATAATCCTCTTCGGCTGCTACTCGGGTGGTATGCCACCGGTATTACCGTTCTGCCGCCTGTTTCTCTTGTTCTGTCCTATTGGATGGTGGGAGCCTTTTTTATGGCAGTCAAACGATTTGCGGAATATCGGCGGATCAATGATCCGGATGTCAGCGCAGGTTACAGGCAGTCTTTTGCTCATTATAATGAAGAACGCTTGTTGACCAGTATCATCTATTATGCAGTCGCCTTTGGTCTATTCTTTGGTATTTTTCTTATTCGTTATCGTATGGAACTCATCGTCTCGATTCCATTTATAGCCGGATTTATTGCCTGGTATATTCATCTGGGTTTCCTGGAAGACAGTCCCACCCAGTATCCTGAACATCTGTATCGGCAGCGTGGTTTTCTTTTTTATTGTATCTTTTGTGGAATAGTGATGCTTGCTCTGCTTTTTATTCCCATACCCCAGCTCCATGAATTATTCCAGCCGACAATTGTTGCCGGAAGGTAATGGAAAAACGGAATCTCGCCCTTTTTGACTTTGACGGTACCATAAGTGATCGTGACAGTTTTTTGCTGTTTGTCAGAAAAACCGTCGGCACGGGGCGGTTTTGTGCCGGAATGGCCCGCCTGGCGCCACAAATTGGCAGGTTTTTGTTGAAATGTTATCCAAACCAGAATCTGAAAGAGGATGTGCTGACCTGTTTCTTTCAAGGATATCCCCTGACGAGCTTTACAAGCGCTGCAGAAAAATTCTGCAGGGAGACCGTTCCGCTCATCCTTCGACGGGAGGCAGAGGCACGTCTTTGCTGGCATCTCGAGCAGGGTGACAGGGTTGCTGTTGTTTCGGCAACGCCGGAATTGATTCTTGCCCCCTGGTGTCGGGAACGTGGACTGGATCTGCTGGCAACGCGCCTGCAGGTTGCAGACGGAATACTGTCCGGCAGGATTGAAGGGGAAAATTTTCGGGGCATGGTCAAGGTTGCCCAGATAAAAAACAAATACAGGTTGGGTGATTATAAAGAAATCTATGCGTACGGCGACACCAGTGGTGATAAGCCGATGCTGGCCATGGCCACCCATTCCTTTTATCGTCCGTTTCGCGGACAATAAGTGTTTACCGCATGAACCGTACTCCGGCATTCCTTTGTTGCTATTGTGGAGTGTAAAAATCGCAAAGACAGGGATCCTTGCGATTGTGCGTTTCCTTGTAGTGGCTGTTCATAACTGCAAACCAGTATAAAGAGTGAACCGGATTAAACCTTTCAGACAACAGTCGTTGGAATATCTGCTGGTATTGTTGTTACTGTGCAGCCTTGTTACCCTGGCCCTCTGGCCCTGGCCCCTCCATTTTAGTACCGGCTTTCCCGATCATTTTGACCCCCCTTTTCATGCCTGGAAACTCCAGGTTGACGCCGATAAACTGCTTCAGGATCATGAACTGGTTCCAGATGCAAATACCAATGTTTACTATCCCTATGCCAATGAGCTTTATTTTGATGCACTCCTCTGGCCCCAGGGAGTCGCCGCTGCCCTTTTAAAAGCAGTCGGATTTGGCCCGATCCTGAGTTATAATATAATATTTTTGTTTTTCTGGGGCCTGTCCGGTCTGTTTATGTATTTGCTCTTACGAGAACTGGATCTGCAACGCCTGCCTTCCTTTTTCGGGGCTGCGGCGATGTGTCTGATTCCGTATCGGATCAGCTATTATGTTGAATTCAATATGCAGATGTGCTTCGGGCTGCCGCTTTTTTTGTTTTTCTGGATACGTTATGCCAGGTGTCCCGGTGTAGCCAATGCGATCGGTCTGGCCCTGGCATTCTGGTTGCAGGCCGTCAGCGAGCTTTATCAGGCTGTTATTCTGGTTTTGATTTTTCCGTTGCTTGTCTTGCCTTTCCTTCCGGAAATTTTCAGAAAATATGGGCGTTCACGGCGTCTATACATATCGATTGCGACCGGCCTTGTCACCGTCGTTCCACTTTGTCTGATATACCTTGGACCCTATTTTTCATTGTTTAAGGGTGGGTATGGGCGGAAAACAAAGGAGATGATGGCCCATTCCCTGGAACCTCTAGCCTACCTGGGCAAAATGTTGACCCAGGTTTTTTTTCATCTTGATTTCCGGTCCATTAAAACCGATGAGATGAGTGTCTTTCCATCGTTGACTTTACTGATCCTGGTAGTCGGCTACAGCCTGTATTGCAGGCGAATTCTTCGATTCGGCCAGGGAAAGAGCAAAGGGTGGCCAGTCTATTTTCGCTGGCTGCGGTTGATCGCAGTTTTCTCGTTTGTCATTCTTCTCCGGGGGCTTTGTTTGAGCCATCAGGCAGAGTTCAATGCCCGCCTTCTTTATACCATTGGCAATGGAACGCTTATCCTGATTCTGGTCAGTACAATTATCCTGGTTTATGCAACAGTAACGAATGGATATGCGGCCAGACTGACCGCCGGTCTTGCCGCAGCGGCATCCCTGTGCTTTATACTCAGTCTTGGGCCCTATCTGCGGGTGCATTCCGGCCATATCGTTGCAGAGAACCTGGTGTTTTCATTTGTCGGTTCTTTTTTTCCTTTAAGCGGCTTTCGGGTCATGTCCAGGTTCAGTATTATTGTCATGATTTTTTTTATTGTGGCAGCTGCGCGTTTTTTATCCATACTGGCCGTCCGGGAAAAACAGAAGCAGTTCCTGATCATATTGCTGATCGCAACTCTTTTGATTGAGGCATATGCCATACCACACCGGTATAAAAAGTTTTCTTTGCCGATTTCCGGGAGTTCCCTTGCATTCCTGAAAAATCGTAGCGACAGGACGGTAACTGTTATACCGCTTGGCCGCAGATTCCTTGATGCGCGCTATATGCTTGCCATTGGCGGTACCCGAACCCTTCTTGTGAATGGATTTGGTGGATTTTCTCCTTTGCTCCAGGCAAAAATCGGGCATTCTCTGCGTTTTAAGCCCCTTTTAGCCTGGCGTCTGATTCGGTCCATTTGGCCGAAATCATTGCTTGTTGTCCATAAAGAAGCATTGGAATCACTGAATGCACATGGTTACGCCACCACGGAGGCGGGGATCCGTGAACAGGCGGTGTTGCTTACTGAAGACCATTCTTTTTCCATATATGAATTAAAAGAGCTGGAAAAGCCGTTGAGGGAGTATCGTCGTTTTGTGCGAGGTGATATTCTGCGGGCAAACAGATCGTTTACCTTTGAAGCTAAAAGCATTGACCAAGAGCATGCGGGGCAGCAACTTTTTGTGTTTTTTAATGGCACTGTTATCGGCAGCGTACCTCTCGATGTTGACTGGCGCTCCTATGAAATTGCCATACCCGAGGCCGGCATTACCAATGTCGATTACGAGATGATTTTTCTTCGGGCAGGTCTTGCCCGGACATGGATGGCACGGCATGGAACTTTTCATCCACTTGTCCCTGATGTAGGGATTGCGGTACCGGATTATCAAACTCTTGTCGATCAGGCTCTTGCCGCAAACAATCCTGCCTGGCCAAATTATGTGCTCTCTCTGAGCGGCATTGATCAGAGCCAGGCAAAGAGATTTGCCGACGGCATAGAATTCAAAGGTATCTCTCTCGCTTCCCGGATCATCACCCCCGGACAACGGATTGAAATGCGGTACTACTGGACCAGACCGCCGGATCTGGGGCGCTTGCCTCTTCTTGTCCGTACCGAGATGGTTGGACCGGAAGGATTCCATTTCACGACAGAGTCACCACTTTTGGCCTATGTGCCTCTTACCTTTCTTGCCAGTCAGCCGGTGCGCAAGATTTTTTTTGAACGGCGCGTGATACGTATCCCTCCCACAGCGCCGTCAGGAAAATATCTGGTAAATGTTTCCCTGGTCAATAAAAAAACAGGCAAGGTCGTGGCAGGTAAAAGGATTGCTTCCGGCCGACAAACAGGAACACCTGGACAGTTTACTTTTTCTATACAGGGAAAAAAATGATCCATGTTGTATTTCGCCAAGTATACTTGAGTCTCCTTTTTTCTTGCTTAGCAGGTGAAAACCTTTTATTTTATTAAATTTTTCTGCTTGTCGGCCAGCGGCTGCCTGTAGAATTTTTTTCATTAAATCATACATATTATAAACGCTTTCATTTTACTTGTGCCTTGAATTCTATTTTCCGTTTTTCTGATTATCTTGTTCCTGTTATTGGTGGACTTCTTGTCTTCGCTGCCAGTTATTTTCTCAGTCAAGCCGTATTTTTTGATGCTCCACTGACCACGGATGAAAATGCTTATATCTTTCAGGCTCATTGTTTTGCCGACGGGGTTGTTTCCCGGCCGGTGCCTGAACCCATGCGCATGTTTCCCAGTGAAATGCTGATTATGAAAAAGCAGGTCGGCTGGCTTTCCCGTTATCCCCCTGCCCATGCCGCTTGGCTGGTCCCCGGCATCTTTGCCGGCCACCCAAGGATAATGATTTCACTTGCCGCATTTCTTAGTTTTCTGGTTGTAAGCCGTCTTGGTATTATCCTCGGCTTTTCCACATATCTTTTTCCGGTTTTACTGCTCTTTTCCCCTTATTTTCTCTTTATGTACGGCACAATGCTCAGTCATACTTCCGGACTGCTTGCCGTCAGTCTGTTGCTGTTTGGCTATGTGCGCTGGAAACAAACCGGTACTGTCCTATATTCGGTTGTTGCGGGTCTGGCATGGGCCTGGTTTTTTTTGAACCGTACCTATACCGGAGCTCTGCTGGCTCTACCTTTTGGGGTTGATGCCCTGGTCGATCTCCTCCGGCATCGCAGGTGGAAAAATTTCGCCGGCACTCTGCTTTTTGCCTTTTGCTCCGGGCTGGGAGCGCTGGTTTTTCTTGCATATAATAATGCAGCCGTTGGTGATCCCTGGACACCAACATATCTCTATTATCAGGCAAGTGATGCCCTGGGGTTTGGGCCCCGGCCTGCCGGCCAGATACCGGCACAATTTACATTTATTGACGGTGTCCGGGCCATGTGGGAGAACCTGCATCTTCTTGACCACTGGTTACTTGGCATCCCCGGATCTCTTCTGCTCACCCTCGGCCTGGGAATATTTGGCTGGAACAAGCGTTGGAGTCCATTATGCCTGGCCTCTGCCGTCATCGTCTGGCTGGGATATGTGCTGTTTTGGTTTGAGGGGGTAAGGCTGGTCGGACCGGTTTATTATTACGAGACCCTTCCTTTCCTTTTGGTTTTCCTTTCCTTTGGTTTGAAAAAGATATATCAGCTGCCGGTATTACCGCAATACCGGAAGTCGATATATCTAACTATTTGCTGTGTGCTTTTTCTTGGCGGCAGCCTGTCTTTCAGCTGGCAACAGGCGGGAATTATTCGGGCCTGGCAGGGGAGAATTGGTGAGTATCGAAAGCTTGTGAAGCAGGCGCCCAAAAACAGCCTTATCCTTGTGTCGAAAATAGAGGGAATGAATTATCTGACACGGGGAATGGCTTTTAATCCAAAGGGACTTGCCAGTGATCCTTTGATCGTTCATACGGGAAAACTGCATAATCGAATACTTGTCGGTTCTTTCCCCGAGCGCACGCCATATCAACTCATTGTCAAGAATGGACACCTGGCCCTGCAGCCATTTGTTGAACACAGCCCCATTCGTTACAGGTGCGCTGTCACGGATACCTGTTTTCGAACGGGGGAGGACGTTGTTTCTGTTGGCGGCCCAGGGACAAGGGTTGCCAGGAATTCAAAGGATGGGGCTGACTGGCTTGCCTATGGTGAATCTTTCTGGGTTGCCCCTGGAAAATATCTTCTCCAGGTTTCTTTACAGGTACAGGATGTGTCTCCGGATGCGCCGCTCATTGTGGATGTGGCAATAGAGCATGGTCGCACTATCCTGGCCCGGCAGGATGTTGTCCAGGCCCGGGAAGGAATGGTGACGGTGCCTTTTGAAGTTGATCGTACAATCCTGGTTGAACCGCGTATTTTTTACAATGGCTCTGGTAATGTCTCCGCCGGGATGATGGTAATAGTGCAGCTCGATGAGGGGAATAAACAGGGACTGGTTGAATCTCTGCCCGAAGGATCCCTTGATGTTGACAAACTGGAATAGGACACCTGAATCGCTCAATTTAGGGGACAGAGTGGTCAGCTTAAACCATGTGGGGCCATGAGCAAGCGGCTGGCATGCAACCATTGCCTGTATGCCTTGGCACTCGCTCTGCTGGGATTGTTTTGCTGTATTCGCCTGCCTTCACTTGTTCTCCAATATGCCATTATCCCCGGGATTGATCGTGAGAGTCAGGGTTGGTGGGCACAGTTTTCCAAGCCAACGCGACCGTTACCGGTTAACGGATATGAAGTGTTCCTGCCGGCCGCGAGAACGATTGCTCTTAATCCTGATTTCAAACGGGTAACAACCTGGATCGTCTGGATCGTACCCACGGATTCACTCTATAAAATACAGTTTTCCGCCGAGGCTGTTTCCCGGGTAACTCTTGACGGGCGAACACTTCTCAAAGCAGCTCCAAAAAGCCAGTCCAGGCAGGTTGAGGAAAAGTGGTGCCGACTTACACAAGGCCCTCATCTTTTTCGTCTGGATATGTACAATAAAGATGGTGGTGGCTGGTTTTCCATTGGTTTTTTAAGACCGCCGCTCATGCGCTTGAACGCTTTACAAGGGGACATGGTTGCCGTGCTTCGCTCCAGGAATCTGGAGATGTGGTGGCGGTTCATGCGGCTTTCCCGGCCGGCGGCCTGGTTCTTTGGCCTGATCGCCGCATCAGCTTTGCTGGCTTTTCTTCTTCCACTCACAGTAACCAACCGATGGTATGCAACAATTGTCACCATGGTACTCATATTGGTGCCGGCCCTGTCAATCCCCGATATTTCCAGACGCGAGCCCTATATCGGTCCTGTGATCCATCGGCAGTTGAGGCAAAAAAATCCCAGGTATGTTTTTATCGGTAATTCCATGCTCTGGAGCAGGATTGATGACTCCCTGCTGGAACATCTCCTTGGGAATGTACCGGTGTATTCAATTGTCAATTTCGGGGGGCTTTCCGGTATCCATTACCTGGCCTTGAAATACCTGCTTATTCCCTCGGGTATACGGCCCAGGCGTGTCTTTATTTTTTTTCGAGGTACAACCCTGGTCGAGCCGACTGCCCGGACAACCGGTCCATATTTCGAGACACTGATTAAGCGGATAACTCCTGCGCCCGATCCTGTTTTTGAGCGACTTGCCCATGGCCGGGTGACCTCCCCGGCCGGTATTTTTCAAAGATACCTGGATGTATTATTTTCAGTTCAAAAAAACCGGAAACTGGTCAGGGATACAGTGAATCGTGCAGCGTTCTGGCTGAGTGTTCCGGGAACGGGAAAAGAGCGGCGAAACAAACGTAATCAGTTGCATATCCTGGTGAACAGACAATTTTCTCTGAAAAATGTCGGGGCGGGAACTGACAAGGAATCTCTGCGATCCAGCAGCAAGGGCACCTGTGATTTCAATGATTGCGTAGCAACTTCTTTTCTTCCCGCACTCCTTGACCTCGCCCGAAAGCACGACCTGTCCCTTGTCTTTGTCAGGGTCCAGGAACGGCCACCTGACAATGCCCCTGTACGGGATACGCCGGAGATGAAACGGTTTATGGCTGACTTGCGGTCCTATCTATTGCAGCAGGGAGCCGGCCTGTATGATTTTACCGGTGATCCGAAACTGCCTCTGTCTCTATATGGCCAGGGTGATCATATTGAGGATCCGCGCCAATATACCCCGATTTTTTATGACCGTCTGCGTGGATTTCTGCAATGAGTTTCAACAGTCTGGCGTATCTTATATATTTACCGGTTGTTTTCACCGTTTACTGGGTATTGCCGCACAGGTGGCAGAACGTATTTCTTTTCGTGAGCAGTTATTTTTTTCTTGGTTTTATTCATCCCTGGTTTGCCTCTCTCATCTTTTCCGTATCTTTGGCCAACTATCTTGCCGGGAGAGCTCTGGGGCGATGGCCGGAACAAGGAAAGCTTGTTGTAGTACTGGTTCTGATATTCAGTTTAGGCATTTTGGGCTATTTCAAGTATGCCGGGTTTTTTCTGGACAACCTGAAAGTTTTGCTGCAGAGCATGGGATTGCCCTCTTTTCAGAGTTCCCTTTCTATTTTGCTGCCGGTGGGTATTTCATTTTATACCTTTCAAGCGGTTGCCTATAGTATTGATGTGTATAGGAAAGATGTTCCAATTCAGAAAAATTTTATTGATTTTGCCTTGTTTATCTCTTTTTTCCCGCAACTGGTGGCAGGGCCCATTGAACGTTCCCGGGACCTTATGCCGCAGGTGGAACATCGTCGCAGTCTGACTCCGGAGCAGATAAATCACGGTCTTCTGCTCCTTGTCTGGGGTTTTTTTAAAAAACTTGTTATTGCCGACAATACCGGTCTCATAGCCTACAAGGTTTTTTCCCTGTCGGATCCTGGTTTTTATATGGTATGGGCGGGTGTCTTTTCCTTTGCAATTCAGATTCTTGCCGATTTCTGGTCTTATACTGATATCGCCCGGGGATCGGCATTGTTACTGGGATTTAAGCTCTCGCGAAATTTTGATCACCCCTATTTTGCCACATCTCCTGCGGATTTCTGGCGCCGTTGGCATATGTCGCTGTCCTACTGGCTGCGAGACTATGTATATATCCCGCTCGGAGGATCCCGAGTACGCGGGGGCAGGGCTGCCGGCAATATCATGTTGACCTTCCTGCTGTCAGGTCTCTGGCATGGCGCCAGCTGGAATTTTGTTCTATGGGGAGGATATCATGGTCTTCTTGTTCTGATCAATCGCTGGTCAAGAACCATCATTGATCGATTGAAGTTTACTGTTCCTGTCTGGTTGCAACCTGGAATTATAACCGGCAAGATGTTGTTCACTTTTCTCCTGATTTGCATAGGCTGGTTGATGTTCCGGGTAACGGATACGGGTCGCCTGTTGGCCATGTTTCAATTGTCACCCTGGCATGCAAATGGAGAAGACCTGGGGGTGGCTGTTTATCTTTTTTTTCTCAGTCTGCTCTATTCGATGCCTATCTGGCTGCACGGTGTTTTTCATCTGCACTGGTGCCGACGTCACACCCTGGATGATCCCTTACCCGATTCCCTCCTCATGGCAAGACCACTGCTGATGGGGTTGCTTTTTCTGGGAATCCTTCTTTTACGCAGTCCTGCGCCGTCAACATTTATTTATTTTCAGTTTTAGGGTACTAGTTGGTTGGATGAGGTGTTTTTTTCGGGAATAGATGTGACGTTTGTTTGAAGGTAGCATGGTAGATGCTTTATTAATGTGACAAGGCGATTTTTATGAGAGTTTTTTCTTCAATATGCTGCTGTCTGTTTTTTTCTTTTATTACGGTAAGTCTTGCCCGGGCGATTCCGGAGTGGACATTTCACGGTAAAGTGGCTGAAGGTGGACAGTTTGATGCCTTAGCCGGACCGGACGGAAAAGTACATCTGATATCCAGCGCATATTACCAGTTTGATGTCGATGGCCGGAGACTCTTGATCGAAAATGAAGGCGATGAAAAGCAAAGTGGTATGAGTTTTCCCCCGTCTCTTGCCGTTGATTCCCTGGGAAATGTGCATATGATAACGCGTCATGGAGGTTCAAATGCCGGCAGCGGATTTGATATTCGCTATCGCAAGCGTACTGCTGCCGGAGAATGGTTGGATGATTTCGTTGTGGGGTCACGGCAGGCAAGGAATTATGTTGTTGGCATAGCTGCTCCCGGCATGGATTCTGTATATATGCATGCTACAAAAGCGGGAGATAATGTATGGGGCGATATCCGGATATGGAAAAAGAACGGCATCTCGGCAGATACTATTGGGGATCTGGGCGGAATCTGGCGAGCTGATACGGACGCTCGCATGCGTGGTTTTGACGGGAAGATTTTTTTGGTTTCCGGCAAATGCGACGGTAATGGTGCCGCCTATTTTACCTTCTGTAATGTCGGAGCAAATTGTTTCAATGAATTATCGGAGAATATAGAGGCGCATTCCTCTGGAAATTATAGAAAGGGTGCCCCTGATTTGTATGTTGATAAAAAGGGCAATGTCCATATGACTTATGGAACCCGGTTTGAAGTGTATTACAACCAATACAACAGTGAGCAGGAGGCCGTTTTCAGTAAAGACCGCAAGTTGTTTTCCGGATTGGGGTCCTGGCATCTGCAGCTTGGCTTATCTGCCATCGCAGCCACCGATGATGGTGATGTGGTTGTTGCTGTTGCCCTGGATCCCGATGGGAGCAAAGGGGGTGGAAATTCGGAGTTAATCTGGGTGTATTCAACAGATAGCGGCGCGAGCTGGAGCGTGCCGGAACGGTTAGGTGTTTATACCGATGCCGGTGAAGGGCGTCGACGCCCCAGACTTGTTGCGGTTGAAGATACCTTTATGCTGTTTTTTCAAGACAATGCAGTCGGTGGTATAAGTCTTGCGACAATAGAATTGAACCATACCAGCGGGATCCCGTCGATTATGGCGCCTGTGCATCATCTGCTGCTGAAATAGCTAATGTCTGCTTTTTTATCAGTAGAATACATCCGGTACGTATCCTTATTAAATACTGACGGTGAAAACTACCAGGAGAGAATATGCGGGTAGTTGTAGACGTTTCAGTGATCGGCCTGGCCCAGCTCTATGAAACGGCGCGAACCGGAATTTACCGGGTTATCAGCAGCTTGATTCCAGAATTGCTCAAGATAACGGACTGTGAAATCACCTTTACTTCGCTCTCTTCAACGGAGATAAATCTGCTGGTTGAAGAATTTTTTGCTGCAACAGGGCATGCTGCCCGCTTTATCGGGCCAGGAGATACGGAAAAGAAGTTGTTTCACCTGGCCTGCAGTTTCTCAGGACTTGATAAGAAAAAACTACTGCAGCGGCTGGTGGCAAAGTTTTTTCGAAACTACAACAGAACAGTGGTTTCCGATCAGGCGGATGTTTTTCATTCCACTTTTTCCCCGTTGCCCGCTTCCGGGAACCTGCCTCTATGTTTTCTGACAATCTATGATATGATCCCGGTGCTGCATCCGGAATATTTCTGGGAGAATTTTGATGAGGAATTTAAGCAGATTCTCTCTTCTGTAACCGTGGGTCAGGACAGAATACTGACGATATCCGAATCTTCCAAAGAGGATATCTGTAAGTATCTTTCTGTGGATCCGGACATGGTGTATGTTGCTTATCCGGCGGCTGACACCCGTCTGTACTATCCGGAGACGGATCCGGCATGTAAGGCCCGGATTCTACAAAAATATCATATCCCCGGCCCGGAGTATTTTTTATCGCTTGCCACCCTTGAATATAGGAAAAACCTGCGTGCCTCAATAGATGCATTTCGTCGTTTGGCAGGTGAACCGGGAATGGGTGAGCATTATCTTGTTCTTGTTGGAACCCGGGGCTGGAAAGTTGCTGATCTTCTTGATGAGGTTGCAGCAGATCCTCTGCTCCAGAATCGGATA
>Ga0256833_1002398_pt1 | contig 13148 bp, 11 predicted proteins | sample 356284metaG_FD_190535 | JGI IMG/M metagenome (GOLD analysis project Ga0256833, IMG submission 190535) | Hydrothermal vent microbial communities from Mid Atlantic Ridge, Atlantic Ocean - 356-284 | ecosystem: Environmental > Aquatic > Marine > Hydrothermal vents | place: Atlantic Ocean: Mid...
TTACAATCTTTTCGTGTTTTTTTATATCTAAAAAAGCATTGTTACCCAGCGTGAACAAGTAACTTTTAACTTTTGAAAATATCACTTTATGGCAATTTTTCCAAAGTTTCAAAAAAGTTTCCTGCATTACATCTTCTGCTGTTTCCAAATCCTGAAATTTTAGAAAAAGAAATCTTTTTAGGTCTTTGGCATAAGTAAAGTAAACCTTCTCGAAAACCTTTTCTTTACATATATCTTTTATAGACATTGGACTAAATCGTAATTTTTGTTACAAATATATATTATAATTTCAATATGATGAATGTTTTTTCAATATTTCTCTTTTTCTTTTTTTAATGATTTGATAATCAGTTATTAATTTTTTTTTTAAAAAATTGGAGGGGGGGATTGATACGAGTATTTCGTTTTATGAGTGAATGTGCACAAAAAAATGAATATTAACTTTTAAATTTATATTATTATGAAAACTATCAAATTATTACTGGCATTTGCCATATTAAGTTTCGGGTTTAGCTCGTGTAAAAAAACAGAAACCAACATGACGGAAGACCAGCAAGTTTCACCAAGCGAAACGGCAAGAATCGTTACATCCTATATTAAGGACAAGAATGCATCACTTACTTTTTCAAGGGTATCTTCCGGCTTCGATGTGGATGATTTATTGAATTATGATTTTTGCTTTACTTTTGTTTATCCAATAACCTTGTCTTATAACAATGGCACTACGGTTGTAGTGAACAATAGTGCAGAGTTATTACAAGTAGCACAAGGAATGACACAAAATTTGTATATAAATGGAATTTATTTTCCTTTTGATGTTCAAATGGCGGATGGAAGTATTCAAACGGTAAACAATGAAACGGAATTCTCAACGGTTATCCATAGTTGCGATACCGATAATGACGGAAGCCCCAATTATCAAGATACCGATGATGATAATGACGGAATTTCCGATGATACCGAAGACTTAAACGGAAACGGTTATTGTGGTGATGATGATACCGACGGCGATGGCGTTCCGAACTATCAAGACACCGATGATGACGGAGATGGTATAGATACCACTGATGAAGATTTGAATCACGATGGCGACCCTACCAATGATGACTCTGATGGCGATGGAGTGCCGAACTGCCAAGATCAAGATGATGATAATGACGGAGTTTCCACAGCCGATGAAAATTATGATGATCAAAATGGAAATGTAGCCAATGAAGATTCAGATAATGATGGAACTCCTAATTATTTGGATACCGACTCTGACAACGATGGCACCCCCGACGGACAAGACAATGATGCCAATGGAGATGGACAAGATGATAATAACGGAAGTGGAGATGGACAAGACGATAATAACGGAAGTGGAGATGATTAATATTTTTAAATTATAAACTAAAAAAGACTGCCCTTTCAAACCTATCCTACCTATCATTTGTGTTGTTAATCTGTGAAAGGGCAGTTTCTTAAAATTAAAATACTATTTTTAAAAAATTAGAGTTTAATACTAAGTAAAATTTATTATTAGGCAAATTATTAATTAAATACAATTTTTCAAATGAAGCAAACAATTTTATTTTTCATTTTATTTTTTACTTTCCAATTTACTTCTTTTGCCCAGGATTGGCATTATGACCTTTCAGAAGCTCAACAGATAGCAAAAAAGGAAAACAAAAAAATTATAGCAGTTTTTTCAGGTTCCGATTGGTGCGGACCTTGTATCCGTATGGAAAGAAAATACTGGAATTCTCCTGAGTTTCAAACTTATGCCAAGGATCATTTTGTAATGCTACGCGTTGATTTTCCTCGAAAAAAGAAAAATCGTTTACCGGAAGAACAAATGGAAAAAAATTATGAAATGGTAGAAAAATATAACCCCGAAAATTACTTGCCTTTTGTTGTGGTTATGGATGTAAATGCTCAAGTTTTGGGAAAGACCGGTTATCAAAAAATTTCGGTAAAAGAGATGATAGAACTTTTGGAAAGTTTCTAAATTACACGCAAACTTTAAAACGCACCCACTGATATGAGAAGTTTTTTGGCTTATTTTATTTTGACAATAATTTTTATTGCACCGATCAATGCACAGCAAATTTTTAACCGAACATTAAAATTGATGGGAAGTCGGTTTGATATTACGGTAGTTGCCGAAAATCGACAACAAGGCGACCAATATATCGATTGGGCGGTTGCGGAAATCAAACGGATTGAAAAAATCATTTCGTCTTGGGATCCAAAATCCGAAACTTCAAAAATCAATAGAAACGCAGGCATCAAACCGGTTAAAGTTAGCAAAGAGTTGTTTGATTTAATCAAGCGTTCCAAAATCATTTCAGATTTGACCGAAGGCGCTTTTGATATTTCCTATGCATCGATGGACAAAATTTGGAAATTTGACGGGAGTATGAAAAAAATGCCGTCTCCCGAAGCTATCAAAAAATCAGTAGAAAAGGTCGGTTATCGGAATATTATTCTTGATAAAAAAAATCAAACCGTTTTTTTTAAGAAAAAAGGAATGAAAATCGGTTTTGGGGCTATCGGTAAAGGATATGCGGCTGATAAAGCAAAAAAAATGCTCATTTCCAAAGGCGTAAAAGCAGGTATCATCAATGCCTCGGGAGATATGAATACGTGGGGTACCAAACCCGACGGAAAGCCCTGGACAATAGCTATTACCAACCCGATGAATAAGAAAAAAGCTTTTGGCGTTTTTGAATTAAAAGAAAATGCCGTGGTTACTTCCGGAAATTATGAAAAATATGTGATTTTTGATGGCGTCAGATATACGCATATTATCAATCCCAAAACAGGATATCCTGCAACAGGATTGTTGAGCGCTACCGTTTTTGCTCCCAAAGCAGAATTGGCTGATGCCTTGGCGACCTCAATATTTGTTATGGGAAAAGATATTGGAATCGATTTAATCAATCAAATTCCAAATGTAGAATGCTTGGTGGTTGATGATAAGGGACACGTGTTTACATCAAAAAATATTAATATAAAAAATCAAAAATATGAAAACTAAATTGTTATTACTCATTGCAGGAATTTTGCTGACTTCCTGTGTAGCTGTAAAATCCTATCAGCGAGTCAATTTGAATGATCCGGATATGAAATTATCTCCTAATAAATCTAACAAATTTGTGATGACTTTTCAAGTATATAGAGAAGGAACGGCAGGAGCAAACGGTGGAAAATCCGGCGGAGGTTGTGGTTGTAATTAATTTTTTTGTATTGAAATTTAATGAATTTTAATTTGTAAATGATGATGATAACAGTTTCAAAATGCCTAAAATATTGTAGGAGAGACTAAAATATAAAATGAAAAAAATGAAAAAGAGAAGTTTAATTTATCTATTGATATGGACACCGTTTTTGATGTTGGCTCAACAGCAATCAAAAAATATGTTTAAGAAAAAAGTTTTACAAAGCACACAAATAAATTTATTGAGTAGTATTTATACACAATCGGGGAAAAACGCCGCCGTTACGGGTGGAATTGGCAATGAATCCCTACAAGATGCCGCTACAAATATCGATGTCTCCATCCCTGTAAATGCCGATGATGTTTTGACTATTGACGGAACGGTTTCAGCTTATACTTCCGCTTCGTCGGGGAATTTGAATCCTTTTACAGGTGCTTCTCGTTCGGAGGACAATAAAACCGGAGCTTCACAAGGCGGTGGTAATGATGATGAAGGAGATGACGAAGGAGATGACGACCGACCTTCGGGGACAAATCAAAGTCCGGTAACTACCAACGGACCTTGGGGATATTCTAGCGCTCCTTCAAGGCAAGATGTTTGGCTCAATGGTGTGTTCAGTTATTCTCACACTTCCGATGACCGCAATAAAATCATAAGCGGAAAGTTAAGCATTGCTAACGAATTTGATTATTTTTCATTTGGAACCGGATTCAATTTTACACATCTTTTCAACAATAAAAATACAGAATTCGGATGGGGTGGAATGGTCTATTTTGACAAATGGCGTCCACAATATCCAACTGAAATCAAAATGTTTATTCTCAACAATGGAAATCTTAAAGGAGGATTTTTCAATGGTGTAAATATTTATAATCAATCCGGTTATGCTATCAACAAAAGCGGTTCCAATTTATGGCAACCTGCTCACCCCAATTTTATCACCAAAAAAGGACGAAATACCTATACATTATCATTGAGTTTCTCGCAAATTTTAAGTAAAAATGCTCAATTTTCCGTCTTTTCGGATATTACTTACCAGCACGGACAATTGGGAAATCCGATGCAAAGGGTATATTTTGCCGACAAACCCAATTATTATATAGGAAATCCTGCGGATATTCCCAATTATACCAATCCCAAAAATACAAGTGTTTTCCAGCTTGCCGACGATTTTGAACGTTTTCCTGTATCACGTTTAAAAATCCCGATTGGTTTACGATTTCATTACTTCATCAATGAAAAATTGGTGTTAAGAACCTATTACAGATATTATTTTGATGATTGGGGAATGATGTCAAATACTTTTAATGTTGAGTTACCCATAAAATTAAACGACAGATTTACGATTTATCCCAATTACAGATTTTACAATCAAACGGCTTCCAAATATTTTGCGCCTTATGAAAAACATCTTTCTACCGAAAAATATTACACTTCCGATTACGATTTATCGGCATACAATGCCAACCAATTCGGATTCGGAATCAAATATCACGATATTTTTACCAAAAGTCATATCTTTAATTTCGGCATCAAAAATGTCAGTTTAAATTATAATTATTACCAACGTTCATCAGGTTTTAAAGCTCATATTGTATCCGTAGGTTTACAGCTTGTTTTAGACAAGTAATTTGATTTTTTCCTATTTTCCACACTTTTTCTAAAAACCTTCTGAAATCCTTTATTTATGGGGGGGGTATTTTGAAAATCGGGTGCCCGTATATTTTTTATAATACCTTAACATTAAATGTATAAATCCCAGGCGAATGAATTTTGCTAGACCCGCCCTACGAAGTTCTTGCAAAAAATTTACGACGAAGAAGCGTAAAAATGTATGCTGTTCGAAGCTCTTGTGAAGTATGAGCAAGAGCAAGTTCATACATTTTAGCTTCAAGGAAGATATCCCGATAGCTATCGGGATTGCAAGGTTTTCGTAAGGCTAGCCCCGATAGCTATCGGGATTTTTGTTACCATTGAGCAAGGTCGAAATGTTCATCAATGGAAAAAAGTAATGGTAAAAATTTTATTAAGTTGGTGATTGATTTTGAGTGTTAAAATGAGGAAAACAGGACAAGAGAGCCCGTAAAATATCTCGGGTTTTTTGACTTTTTGTAAGGATTTTTTATTAGAAACGACTATTCATAAAATTGACGATACATCCTATATTTCGGATGTTTATCTTTCTGACATAAATAGAGAAAAAATAAAAGTTATGAGAAAAATACTCTTTATATTTATATTAATACTCTCTACAAGCATCGAAACACAAGCCCAAGACTGGGTTTACGATTTTAAGATGGCAAAAGAAATGGCTCAAATTCAACACAAGAAAATCATTTTGGTATTTTCGGGGTCGGATTGGTGTCCCCCTTGTAAAAAATTGGAAAGAAATATTTGGACTTCCCAAGAATTTATCGATTATGCCAAGCAACATTATATCTTGTTAAAAGCCGATTTTCCACATAAAAGAAAAAATCGTTTGTCGGATATGCAGATGAAAAAGAATATTGCATTAGCCAAAATTTACAATCCGAGAAAACGATTTCCAACCGTTTTGGTTTTGGATGAAAACGGTAATGTTTTAGGAAAAACGGGATACAAGCGCGTAAGCCCGAAAGAATATATTGAAATTTTGAATTCTTTTATAAAAGATTGATTGTTAGTAACTTTTGTATTTTCATACATCAAATAACTTTATGTTTATTTTTTGTTTTTAGATAGTGTCTGTCTATAAACTTAATTTTATAAAAATAAAGACTTTTGATGGATTTTTTATTTTCTTTTACGAAGTAAACGCCTGTGCGTTAGACGAGAAAAAAAATGAAAAATACGCTTCCGAATTTACTTCGGAATAATTTATCTGACTTTATAGACAAGCACTAGATACATTATAATTGATATTGGTATAATTGATATTGGCAATATTCTACCAAAATCTTGTAAACTTTTTCAATAATTATATAAAGTTTTCTCTCTATTCTGCCCGTATCTTTGAATAAAAAAAGATATGGGACACAATATGTATTTCGGATTCGGAAGGTTTTGGTGGATAATTATTATTCTATTGGTAGTTTATCTGTTTTTCCAAAACAAGAATATCAACCGTTTTAATCATAAAACGGAGAAAGATCCTTTACAAATTCTCAAAGAACGATTCGCCAAAGGTGAAATCGATAAAGAGGAATTTGAAGAAGCGAAAAAAATGCTGGACAAATAATAAAAAAAACAGTAAAAGAAAAAAATTATGAACTATTATTTTGAAAAACAAACAAATTATGATTTTGACATAGCCGTTAAACGCATAAAAGAAGAATTAAAAAAAGAAGGTTTTGGTATATTGGCGGAGATTGATATGCAAAAAACACTTAAAGAGAAATTAGATGTAGAATTTACTCAATACAAAATATTGGAAGCTTGTAATCCCCCTTTTGCTTATAAATCACTCCAAGCTGAAAATAATATTGGAATATTGTTGCCTTGTAATATAGTTATAAGGGAAAAACAGGACGGCTCGGTTGTAGTAGCTGTTGTTAATCCAGTCTCGGCAATGATATCCGTTGCAAATTCCGAAATGAAAGACATTGCTGCTGAAATACAATTGCGATTAAAAAGAGCTTTAAATAACTTATAAAAAAAGTTATTCTATAAAGAAACATAATAATTATAATGGTAAATCGACAAAAAATAAACTCCAAAAATTCAAACTTTGAATCTGGCAAAGACACTTTGATGTGTTTGCCAGATTCAAAATTTCCGAGAGTTGTTGTTATTGGTGGTGGTTTTGCAGGTTTATCTTTGATTAAAACCTTAAAAAACAAACCGATACAAGTAGTTTTAATTGATAAAAATAACTTTCATCAATTTCAACCCTTGCTTTACCAAGTTGCAACAAGTGGATTGGAACCTGATAGTATTGCCTTTCCTTTTAGAAAACAAATTTCTAACTATAAGAATGTTACTTTTAGATTAGCGGAAGTTCAAGAGGTAGATTTACAAAATAAAATGATTCAAACCAGTGTTGGCTTGCTCAAATATGATTTCTTAGTGTTGGCAACAGGAACAATTACAAATTTCTTTGGAAATAAAAAAATTGCGAAACATAGTTTAGGAATGAAGACAATTAGAGATTCATTGAATATTCGTCATCAAATGTTACAAAATTTAGAACAAGCAACAATTACTTGTAACGATAAAGAACGAGATACATTAACTAACTTTGTTATAGTTGGTGGTGGACCTGCCGGTGTAGAAATAGCAGGAGCATTAGCTGAATTTAAAAAATATATTTTGCCAAAGGATTATCCGGAATATCCAGCATCTATTATGAATATATATTTAATAGAAGGTTCCGGTAGATTAATTACCTCAATGTCAGGAAAAGCATCTGAAAAAACTTTTAAATATTTAAAAGAGTTAGATGTTAAGGTATATTTAAATGAAATAGTAACGGATTATGATGGAAATATTGTAAAGACCCAAAGTGGGAAACAATTTTTAGCAAATAATTTGATTTGGGCTGCCGGAGTAGAAGGAAAAAAAATAAAAGGTATTGATAAAAAATTTTTTGTAGCAGGAAATCGGTTAAAAACAAATAAATATTTGCAAGTGGAAGGTCTTGATGACGTTTTTGCAGTAGGTGATATTGCTGCTATAATTGCAAAAGAAACACCGAAAGGACACCCACAAGTTGCACAGCCGGCTATTCAACAAGGTAAAATTCTTGCAAAAAATATTTTAAATATTACCCAGAACAAACCTTTAAAGCCTTTTGTTTACAAAGATAGAGGTTCTTTGGCAACAATAGGAAAACGTAGAGCGGTGGCTGATTTAGGAAAGTTAAAATTTGGCGGTTATTTTGCTTGGTTACTATGGTCATTTATACATCTTATTTCCATTAGTGGTTTTAAAAATAAAATATTAGTTGGTATTAATTGGATAATAAGTTATCTCAGTTATGAAAAGAGTAATAGACTAATAATAAAAAACGAATAAACATTTTAAAAAAACAAAAATGAAACAAATCATAAATATAACATTAGTATTTTTCAGTTTTCATATTTATGCACAAACTGTAAAAAGTGTTGAGGGTAATTTAGATAACCTTCCTATTAAAGAATATAGATTAACCATTAGACAGGAAAAAGTAAATAAAACAGGAAAAGAAGTTATGGGAATGACTATAAACGGAACAATTCCCGGCCCAACTCTAGAATTTACGGAGGGGGAATATGCAGTGATATATGTAAAAAATGAAATGGATGTGGAAACATCTGTTCATTGGCACGGGCTATTATTACCTAACTTTTACGATGGTGTACCTTATTTAACTACCCCGCCAATAGAGCCGGGACAAACTTTTAAATATGAATTTCCAATTAAACAATCAGGAACTTATTGGTATCACGGACATACAATGTTACAAGAGCAAATAGGAGTATATGGCTCAATAGTGATTCATCCCAAAAAAGAAACTATGCAATATGATAAAGAATTGGTGCTAATGTTATCTGATTGGACCAATGAAAAACCAATGTCTATTTTGCGTAATTTAAAACGAGGAAACGAATGGTATAGCTATCGTAAAGGGACTTCTACACCATTATATCAAGTCATAAAACAAGGAGCTCTCAAAGCACAATTAAAATTTTGGAAACAACGAATGGAAGGTGTTGATATTGCAGATATTTATTATCCTGCATTTTTAATTAATGGAAAACAATCTATTGATTACCCAAATTTTAAAGCTGGTGAAAAAGTGCGATTACGGATTATAAATGGTGGTGCTTCCACACAATTTTGGATAACTTTTGGCGGAGGAAATCCAGTTTTAGTTTCTGCTGATGGTTTAGATGTAGTTCCGGTAAATAAAAATAGAATTTTTATTGCTATTGCCGAAGCCTATGATTTTATAGTAACTATTCCGGAAAATGGAAAAATAGAATTCAAAATTACAGCACAAGATGGTTCTGGAACTGCATCTGCCTATTTGGGAAATGGGAAAATATTAAAAGCACCGGATATACCAAAACCTGATAAAATTGCTATGATGAAAAAAATGGCGAAAATGAATATGAAAATGGGGGCTCACGCATTAAAATTCCGTCCCAAGAAAGATGAGCGTTACCAAATGAAAAAGAAATATGGTATGCAAATGAAAGGGATGAAATCTGAGAATTCTCCTAAAAGAAAAATGACAAAAGATACAACTAAAAATAAAATGGAAAAACCTTCAAAAATGATAATGAAAAAAGAAGGAATGAAATATACTTATGACTATTTAAGATCACCTAAAAAGACCAATTTTGATAAAGATATTCCTGTAAAAGAGATCCTTTTAAATCTTACAGGAAATATGCAACGGTATATTTGGAGTATGAATGGAGTTCCTTTATCGGAAGCCGATAAAATAAAAATTAAAGGAAATCAAGTAACCCGAATTACTTTAAATAACCTTACAATGATGCATCATCCAATGCATTTACACGGTCATTTTTTTAGAGTAATTAATAAAAATGGCGATTATTCACCTTTAAAACATACGGTAAATATCCCTCCAATGCAATCGGTTACAATTGAATTTTATGGTAATGAATATGGTGATTGGTTCTTTCATTGCCATATTCTATACCATATGGTGGGAGGAATGGCACGTGTAATTAGTTATGATACACCTCGTGACCCTAGAATGAAATTATATCCCGTAAAAAAATTAATCGCCGAAACAAACAAATATTTTAAATGGGGAATGTTAGATGCAACCTCAAGTATGCTTGGTTTGAATTTAACATCCTCAAATATTAGAAATCAATTTAATGTTTCCTTAGAATATGGCTATAATAAAAATATGGAAGCAGAAGTAACTTACGATTATTATTTACACGATTATTTTCGTGTATTTGGAGGGGTAAATGTGGAAAACAGAACTCTTGATAATTTAGATGAATTTAATACCACAGCAGTTATAGGTATAAAATATTTTACACCTTATATGTTTAATTTGGATCTGCGTGTAGATAGTAAATTAAGACCTAGAATTTCATTGGGAAGAAGTATTTTATTATTTAAAAAGTTTTCTGTTTTTGGATATTATGAGTATCAAATAGATTTTGGTATTGTAGACAATTTACCTAAAAATATTAATTATCAATCCGAAGCTGTTTGGAATGCCGGAGCCGAATATATGTTATCAAGAAATTTTTCATTAATGGCTGGTTACGATAATCGTTTTGGAGCAGGAGCGGGTTTATCAATTAAATTTTAAAAATAAAACATTATGAAACATACTTATAAAATAAATGGAATGACTTGCATTGGTTGTAAAACAAGTGTGGAGTCCGCTTTGTCTAATATAAAAGGAATTACCAAGATAGATACAAACCTTAAACAAGGAGAAGTTACACTTGAAATGACTCAACATATCCCCTTAGAGAAATTACAAGAAACTTTATTAAGGGCAGGATTGCATTATACCATAGAAATACCCGGGCACGAAAAGCATAAAGAAACTAAATTGGAGGAAGAAGGAAACGGTGTCTTTTATTGTCCTATGCATTGTGAAGGCGAGAAAACTTACAATAAAGCAGGAGATTGTCCGGTTTGTGGAATGCCTTTGGTAGAACAACCTAAAATACAAGTAGAAGTACAATATACTTGTTCTATGCATCCCGAAATTATACGCGATGCACCTGGAAGTTGCCCTATTTGTGGAATGGATTTGGTGCCGTTAGAGCCCACAGATAGTACAGAAGATAAGACATACAAAGAGCTGTTAAAGAAATTTAAAATAGCCGTATTATTTACCTTGCCTATATTTATTATTGCTATGGGTGAACTGATTCCCGGAAAACCTTTGGCTAAATTACTCCCCCAAATAACGTGGAATTGGATTCAGTTTTTCTTGTCTTTACCGGTAGTTTTTTATGCTACTTGGATGTTTTTTGAACGTGCTTATAACTCGGTTAAAACCTGGAACTTAAATATGTTTACTTTAATTGGTTTAGGTGCAGGAGCAGCTTTTTTATTTAGTGTATTTGCTTTGTTGTTTCCCGGTATTTTCCCGGATCAATTTAAAACGCAAAGCGGTACTGTATTTGTTTATTTTGAAGCAGTAACTGTAATTTTAACGCTGGTGTTATTAGGGCAGTTGTTGGAAGCCAAAGCACACAGTCAAACCAGTGGAGCGATAAAAGAATTATTAAAATTAGCCCCAAGCGAGGCTACATTAGTAACCCCCGAAGGCGATAAAGTAGTTTCTATACACGTTATAAAAAAAGGTGATTTACTACGTGTAAAACCCGGAGATAAAATTCCGGTAGATGGAAAAATAGTAGAAGGCAGTAGTAATGTAGATGAAAGTATGATTACCGGAGAACCGATTCCTGTAAGAAAAAAAATAGGAGATAAAGTAAGTAGCGGTACTATCAATGGAAATCAATCTTTTGTGATGGAAGCCGAAAAAGTAGGTTCTGAAACTTTACTTTCACAAATCATACAAATGGTAAATAATGCAAGTCGTTCTCGTGCACCTATTCAAAAATTAGCAGATAAAATATCCAAATATTTTGTACCTATCGTAGTAGGAGTTTCTATAATTACTTTTATAGTTTGGCGAATTTTTGGTACCGAGCCGGCATTGGTATATGCTTTTGTAAATGCAATTGCAGTATTGATTATTGCGTGTCCGTGTGCTCTTGGTCTGGCAACGCCAATGTCTGTAATGGTTGGTGTTGGAAAAGGAGCTCAAAACGGTGTATTAATAAAAAATGCAGAAGCCTTGGAAAATCTCAATAAAGTTGATGTGTTAATAACTGATAAAACCGGCACAATTACCCAAGGAAAGCCATCTGTGGAAAAAGTAATAAACCATATGGGTAAAGAAAGTGAAGATTTACTCTTTTTTATTGCTTCTTTAAATCAGTTTAGTGAACATCCTTTGGCAGAAGCTATTGTAAAATATGCAAAGGAAAAACAAGTAAAATTACAAAAGCCCATTGATTTTAAAGCTATATCGGGAAAAGGTGTAACAGGAAAAATAAGTGAAAATCACATAGCACTTGGAAATAAAAAATTAATAGAAGAATTAAATGCAGTTGTTTCTGATGAATTGGAAAAAATTATTGAAAAGGAACAGAATTTAGGTAAAACTGTTTCCTATATTTCGGTAAATAATGTGGTAAGTGGTTATGTGTCTATTACGGATGCTATCAAAGACACAAGTATAGAAGCAATAAAACGTTTGCAAAATTTGGGTGTTGATGTAATTATGTTAACAGGTGATAACAAACTTACTGCAAAATTTATTGCCGATCAGTTACATTTAACCGATTTTAAAGCCGAGTGTTTGCCTCAAGATAAACTAAAAATAATTAAAGATTTGCAAGCACAAGGCAAAATAGTTGCGATGGCGGGAGACGGTATAAATGATGCTCCGGCATTGGCACAAGCCAATATTGGTATTGCTATGGGTACCGGAACCGATGTTGCCATAGAAAGTAGTGAAGTTACATTAGTTAAAGGTGATTTAATGGGAATTGTAAAAGCAGTAAATCTCAGTAAAGCCGTTATGAAAAACATTAAGCAAAACCTTTTCTTTGCTTTTGTGTATAATATTTTGGGTGTACCGGTAGCAGCAGGCGTGTTATATCCTGTATTCGGATTACTTTTATCCCCGATGATTGCCGCTACCGCTATGAGTTTCAGTTCGGTTTCGGTGATAGCCAATGCCTTGCGCTTGCGTAAGGTGAAGCTGGATTAGCAATCAAAATTATATAAAAAATATCCGAAATTATATAAAGTAAGGATTATCGTTGCTTATATCTTTGTATCATAAAAATTAAAATGTTGAATTATGCTCAATAAAACCATAAAATTCCTGATAGAAAACAAACTCATATCCTTTTTGCTTTTGTTTGTGTTATTGGGGTGGGGTTTGTCCACGGCGCCGTT
>Ga0256833_1002399_pt1 | contig 13147 bp, 14 predicted proteins | sample 356284metaG_FD_190535 | JGI IMG/M metagenome (GOLD analysis project Ga0256833, IMG submission 190535) | Hydrothermal vent microbial communities from Mid Atlantic Ridge, Atlantic Ocean - 356-284 | ecosystem: Environmental > Aquatic > Marine > Hydrothermal vents | place: Atlantic Ocean: Mid...
ATGCTAATATCTCTAGCAAATGCTGCACAAGAAGATAGTAAAAAAAATTAAAGTTAAATATTGCCACTAAAATATAACAGTGGCGATATTGAATAATTTTGGTTTAACTTTCGCACCTAATTTAATTATCTTTTAACACAAACAGTGCCACTACGACATATACTGAAAAATTATATATATAATGTCAAATAATATTAAAATGAATAAAAGTTAAGTTATTCCACATTTGATCTAAAACAATAAAAAATCTCTCTAAACCCTAGAATTTATTCGAGGTAAAAAAGTTTAAACTCTGTATTTGTTTAATATTAATTTGATAATATTTAATTTTTAATGGTAAAGGGGTATTAAAAATATTACTAAAAAACTTAATGTGTCTTATTTTTAGATATATTATAACTCAATAAAGTTAAATAATTTATTACCACCTAATTAATCCAATTATTGCAGAGAAAGCATAAAAACCTTGCAATGCTAAAAAAGTCCATCTTCTATCGATAATTGCCCATAGTGCAAATAGCAAAGATGATATCAATAGCAGTGAAAAACCTAAAATCTCATTACCTGTATTTGATGCTATTAATAGTGCATAAGCCATAGCAGTTATTGAACCTAGAACTTCAAAAAATGTTGTTAGTTTTCTTTTATCATTATATTTATTAATCATCACCAAATCCTTTAGTTAGCTTTAGAAAAAATTACTAAAAATTGTGCTTTAAAGAATTTCGTGCAATTTATTTGCTTTTTCTATCCAACTTTTAAGACTCTCCCACTCATCATTTTCTATATACTCTTCTAACATATTCAACTCATCTTTAAAGTGCTTTGTTGCAGTTAGTAGATTATCTTTATTTTGTTTAAATATATCTATCCACATATTAGGAGAGCTTTTAGCAATTCTGCTCATATCTTTAAAGCCTCCTCCTGCAAGTGCTAAAACAGCTTTTGGGTTCTCTTGATTCATCACGGCATTAGATAGTGCGTAACTTACTGCATGAGGCATATGAGAGATATATGCAGCGTGTTTATCGTGCTCTTTTGCATCCATATAGAATATTTTCATTCCTATATCTCTAAATATATCTTTTGCAAATTTTAGATGCTCTTTATCATTATCTTCACTATTACAAATAACTACAACTTTACCTCTGTATAATTTTCTATCAGCTGCTTTTGGTCCAAATTTTTCTGTTCCTGTCATTGGGTGAGATGCTACAAAATTTGCTCTTATCTCTTTTGGTATTGCATTTACTATCTTCTCTTTTGTGCTACCAAAATCGATAATAGTTGTATCTGTAGATATGCCCTTTAGCTCTGGTAATATTTTTAGTATTGCATTAACAGGAATTGTTAAGACTATTAAATCTAAATTGAATAGATCTTGTATATCATCTGTAATTTTATCTGCAATTTTAAGTTCAAGTGCCTCTAAGCAGTGTTGATCGTTATGGTCATAACCTATAACATCTAACTTTTCATCTCTATCTTTAAATCTCTTTTTAAGTGCGAGGGCAAAAGAGCCACCCATCAAACCTAAACCTATTATTCCTATTTTCACTTATCAAACTCCTTCCAGTGCGCTGCTTCATTAATTTTTGGAAATCCATCTAGTATCTCTATTGGCTTAAAGTTGGTTTTATAATCAAATGCTACACAACCATCTACCCAGTAACCTAAATATATCCACTTTTTATCTAAATATTTTGCTATTTCTATCTGTTTAATTAATGAGTAAACACCTAACGATAATCTTGCATAATCTGGGTCGTATATAAAGTAGATAGAGCTTATACCATCATCTACAATATCTATTAAATCTATACCTATGAGCCTATCTCCATCATAGTATAGCACCTCTTTACCAAAGTCGTATGCACCTTCAGCAAAGTTTTCCCAATACTCTCTATTTGTTATATCTCTATATTTCCAACCACTCTTTTGCTCTTTCCATTTGTGGTATTTATTATATAATTTTATATGCTCATTTGTTACAGATGGTGCTTGAATTACAATTTTTGTATTCTCATTTCGTCGTATAGATTTTCTTTGAGATTTAGATGGCTTAAATTCATCTACATTAATTCTTAAACTTTTACACTCATTACACCCATTACATATTGGATGAAAGTAGTAATTTCCAAAACGCCTCCAGCCTCTCTCTATTACGGCTGAATTGAACTCTTTGTTTGATTGCATTACATACTTATAGTGCATACGAACTTTATTGCCCTCTATATATGCACAATCATAATCTAGGGTGCAAAAATCTGTTGATGGTGGATTTAATCTATTTCTATCTTGCTTCATATTAAGATTGTAGCAAAAAATTGGTATAATTTAATTAAAAAGTTGAGAAATGAGAACATTTTTATATCAATCTAGTAGAGGTTACTGCTATAATAGTGACTCAATCTTTCTATATGCATTCGCTAGAGAGTTTAAAATAAAAGGTAATGTGTTAGATATTGGGTGTGGTGTTGGGGTTCTTGCATCTCTTTTGGCAAAAGATTTTAAAGCAGATTTTTATGCAGTTGAAAAACAAGAAGAGATGGCATTTTATGCCAAAAAAAATTTTAAATTGAATAGTTTGGATATCAAATTAATAAATAGTGACTTTTTAAAGTTTACAATTGATACACAATTTGATTATATAATATCTAATCCACCATTTTATAAAGTTGATAAGCATCAGAGTCCAAATATATCTAAAAATATTGCAAGGTATGAGCATCATCTACCACTTGATAGATTAATTAACAAAGTCTCTAAACTCTTAAAACCAAAGGGGTATTTTATATTTTGTTATGATGCTTGGCAATTAGAGGATATTTTAGTAGAGTTAAATAATAACAATATAAGAGCAGAATTTATAAAATTTGTTCACTCTAAAGGTAATAAAGAGGCAAAAATTGTTATGATTACAGCACGAAAAGGCTCAAATGCTAGGTCTAAAATTTTACCCCCATTAATTGTATTTGACAAAAGTGGCAAATATACAAATGAGGCAAAAAAGGCATTTAAATTGGCAGATACTCACTCTATAAAGGCAGATATTGAAGAGAATTGATGGATTTAACTACTCTTTTAATGAGAGTGCTTGTGCTAGTTGTGGTGGGGCTTGTTGCATTGGAGAGAGTGGTTATATTTGGGTTAATAATCCAGAAATAGGAGCTATTGCAGAGTTTCTAAAGATAGATATTGATGATTTTGCCAAAGAGTATTTAGTAAGAGTAAAAAATAGGTATAGTTTAAAAGAGTATCAAGATGAAGAGTTGGGGTATGCTTGTATCTTTTTTAATAAAGAGAAGAGAGTTTGTAATATATATGATGTTCGTCCAAAGCAGTGTAGAACTTTTCCATTTTGGGGAGTTTTTAAAGATGATACAGGCGAATTGATAAAAGAGTGTCCAGGAGTGATTTTAGATGAAAAAGATTAATATAATATTTTTAACAGTTGCCTTTGGCTTAATGCAACTTAGTGCCAATAGTTTAAAAGATGAAGATAGCTTAATTATGGAAGCTATATACTACACAGATAAAAAAGATGCCAGAAATGGTGCAAAGGTATGGAAAGAGTTATTTAAAAATACAAATAACGAGAAGTATTTAATTGAATATTTTTATACATCTTTACAGTATAGAGATATAAAAGATATTATAAATGAGTTAAAAGTAACGCTTTCTCAAAAAAAGAGTAAAGAGCTTTATGAGTTATTAGCAGGGTTGTATGCCAAAGAGGGTAATACCGATGGGCTTTTAGAAGTAATGAAAGATAATGCATCTGATAAAGATGTTGAATCTATGTATGAGTTGGCTTATCTCTATACAATTAAGGGTAAAAATAGAGAAGCTCTTGAGATATATAACAAAATTTTTAAAAGAGAGAAGAGTTGGGAGTCTCTAAAGGGTATATTATCTATTTTATCAAAAGATGGTAAAGTAGATGAAGCTACTAAGAGATTATGGAAGGCAATCTCAGTAAAAAATAATAAGATGCCAAAAGAGGCATATTTAATATATATTGGATTGATAGATTTTAAAAAAGATACAAAAAGAGCAATTTATGCTTTTAAAAATCTTTATAGGATTACTGGTAATAAAAAGTATCTAAAGGAGCTTATTAGCTTATATCTACATAATAGAGATTACGATAGTGCAATAGAGCTTTTAGAGAAGAGTGGTTATGATAATAAGTTACTCTATGAGTTATATCTATCAAAGAGAGAGTTAGTAAAGGCATACAAATTACTTGATATATTGTATAAAAAAAGCAAAAATCCAAAGTGGTTGGCAGAGAAGGCTATTTTAACTTTTGAGATAGCAGATAGCTTAAAAGCAGTTAATAGCTCTGTAATAGATAGAGTTAGCAACTTGTTTGATAAAGCAATAGAAGATGGTGCCAAAACTCCAACATACTACAACTATTATGGATATACACTAATTGACCACGATAGAGATGTAGAAAAAGGGGTATCATTAGTAAAAAAAGCTCTTAAAGCTGAACCTAAAAATATTTACTATCTTGACTCTTTGGCTTGGGGTTATTTTAAGTTAAATAGATGCAAAGAGGCAAAAGAGATAATGGATAAGATATATAGGATAAAGAGTAAGAAGTTAGAAAATGAAATTATAGCGCACCAAAAAGAGATAGATAAGTGCAAGGAGAAGTAGTGGCAGATATTTTAGATGAGATTATAAAAAAGACAAAATCGGATTTAGAAAAGAGAAAAAAAGAGTATCCAGCAGAGTGGCTTGGACGCTCTTTATCTTTTAATCCATTTATTCCAAGAGATGTAATTAGTGCACTTAAAGCTACAGAGGATAACCCACACAGAGTTATAGCAGAGATTAAGAAAGCTAGTCCGTCAAAAGGTATAATCAGGGAAGATTTTGACCCAATGAGTATTGCACAAGATTATGAAAAGGGTGGAGCTGATGCACTCTCTATCTTAACTGAACCACATTGGTTTAAAGGCAATATTGAATATTTAGGTATGGTTAAAAGATATGTATCTATTCCTATTTTAAGGAAAGATTTTATAATAGACAAGTATCAAATTTTAGAGGCTTTGGTTTTTGGTGCAGATTACATTTTGCTTATTGCAAAGGCTCTAAGCAGGAAAGAGTTAAAAGAGCTAATTGAGTATGCTCATCACTTAGGCTTAGAGGTTTTAGTAGAGATTCACGATAAAAAAGATTTAATAAAAGCTATCTTTGCAGGTGCTAATATAATAGGAATAAATCATAGAAATCTTGAGACATTTAAGATGGATATGGAGCTTAGTTTTAAGTTAATTCCTCTTATTCCAAACTCTAAAATCATTGTAGCTGAGAGTGGTATAACTGATTACGATACAGTAAAAGAGTTAAGCAAAGCTGGTGCAGATGCATTTTTGGTTGGAGAGCATTTTATGAGACAAGAGAGTATTACTGATGCTGTGAAAGCGTTAAAATATGGAAAAATTAATAGTTAAATATTATGATAAAATTAAGATATATTTTACTCTTTATAGCCCTATTTGGAGTAACAAATGCTACTGAAAATATCAACTGGAGTAGCACTTTAGTAGATGAGGCAAAAGGTATGATTGGATTTAGCAAAGATAAAAATGTAACAAGAGATACAAGATATAAATTAGTTTGGAAAAATAGTTTTGATAAATTTGAAGAGGCTTCTAACTTAGAGCTTAAATTAGATAATACTCCAGATGCAAGTTGGAAGTTTTGGCAAACCAATAAAAATGATATTAATGAAGATATAGATAGTTTAATAAACTCTATAATTGATGAAATTGCAGGTATTGACCTATTGGAGTATAAAAGAAAAGTAGCAAAATATAGAGAGAAGATAGAGGAGTTAAGAGAGGATATAGCAAAGTTAAGAGAGAGTAAAATCTTAGCCTCTACAAAAGAGAAAAAAGAGTATGAAGAGGATATAGCAGAGTTAAAAGAGCAAATTAAATCTATAGAAGATGCTATAAAAGATATAAAAAAAGAGTTAAAAAAGAGTTTTAGAGAGAACAAAATTTCACTAAATGCTAAACAGATAGATACACTACTAGATAGAGTAGATGGTGATGATATAATTGAGATGAGTGTTATCTTAGATATATTAAAGTATATAAACAGCCAAATAGCACAATTGGTAAAAGAGAGTGGAGAGGATTTAAATAGAGCAAAAAAGTATTATGCTATGCATCTAGTATCACTTAAATTAGTGGTTCATATTCAGCAAAAATATATAGATAAAGTAAACAGTGAGTATATACCAAAATTAAATAAAATAGAAGAGAAGACAAAAAAATTAAAGTATGATACTGAGATTATGATAGATAAGAGTAGTGATGAGAGAAGAGCTTTAATATATAAAAAGAATTTAGAGGCTCAAAATTTAACACTACGCGTTGTAACTCTATATAAAAATGCACTTTTAAAATCGATAGAAAGTGTTAAAAAAGCTCAGTTGATATCTATAGAGAATTTAAAAGTTGCAGATAATACTCTAAAAACTGTGCTATTGAGTTCTGATTTATATAGTGTAATATCTGAAAGTAAAGCTATGTTTAATAGAGTTATATCTATTCAAATGCCAGAGATTGTTCCTTTTGAGAATTTAAAAATTAAACAAGAGTTTAAAAAGATGACAACTAGACTATTAAAGTAATTAATTAAGGCGTCTTGACTTACTAAGAGTTATAAATCTTTTACACAACCTTACATTTGTCAAAGCTATTGTGAATACCTAGCTTAATTGGGATGCTGATTTATATAACATTTATTTTGTTTATGTTATTATAGAGTTATGTTTTCTAATTAAGAGGAGGAGAGTATGACTACTTCATTTGATATGTTTATAGAGACCCAAGTTCCAGAGAATGAGTTGATAATTTCAAGAACCGACCTTAATGGAGTTATAACTTATGTAAATGATACATTTGCTTCTATCTCTGGGTATGAACCAGAGGAGCTTATAGGTAAACCTCACAATATTATAAGACACCCTGATATGCCAAAGTCTGCTTTTAAAGAGTTATGGAATAGGCTAAAGAGTAAAAATGAGTGGCAAGGGTATGTAAAAAATCTTAGAAAAGATAGTGGATATTATTGGGTTTTTGCAAAAATTTCACCTCTTATAAAAGATGGAGAGATAGTTGGCTATAAATCTTTAAGAGAGCCTGTAGATAGAGAGAAGAAGATTGAGATGCAAAGAGTATATGATGAGATAAGAGAGAAAGAGGATGATATATTTCGTGTGACATTATATGTAGAGAGTAAAAAACTAGATAGTTTAAAAAGCTTAGAAGAGTAGATAAAATATGGAGGTTTTCTTAAAATTTTTTAAATTATCAATATTTACTGTTGGTATAGTATATTTTATATCTATGCTTTTACTCTATATATTTCAAGATAGATTACTGTATATTACCACTCCAAATTGCTTTAGCAAACAAAATGGTTTTTACTTGCCAAATAGCAAGAGTTTTGTAAATAGTGAAAATGTAGATAACAAAGATGCAATTATCTATTTTGGAGGTAATGCAGAAGGTAGTGAACTTACTATAAATGAATTTAAAAATAGTTTTAAAAATTATGCTCTATATTTTTTAGAGTATAGAGGTTATGGAAAGAGTAAAGGTAAACCTAATCAAAAAGATATTATAGAAGATGCAATAAAACTATATGACGAAGTTAAAAAGAGACATAGTAGAATATATATAATAGGAAGAAGTTTAGGAAGTGGAGTGGCTCAATTTGTAGCTAATAAAAGAGAGGTTGATAAGTTAATTTTAGTTACACCATATAGCTCAATAGAAGATGTTGCAAAGAGCAGATTTCCATTTTTTCCTGTATCATTACTGTTGAAAGACAAATATAGAGTTATAGATTTAGCACATCATTTAAAGGCAAAAGAGATACTTATTATATTAGCCTCTAATGATGAAGTGATACCAAAAGATGTATCTAAAAAATTAATATACGCCATTAAAAGAGCAAAAGTTATAACTTTAAAAGATAGTAATCACAACTCAATAGTTTATAATAGCCAATATTTTAAAGTTATAAAAGATTTTATTAAAGAGTAGCAGGTTATAAATTTAACCCAAATCCTCTACTTAATTCGAGACAAAAAACTCAATAAAAAAGCTAAACAGACACAATTAAATTTATGTGTCCGTAAAAAACAAACCCATCGAGGCAAAAAAATTTATTGCTTTACCTTGCTTTAAACTTTTACCTATTTAGATATGGCTTTAGAACTTCTGGTATATCTATTGTGCCATCTTCGTTTTGATAGTTTTCCATAATGGCTACAAGAGTTCTTCCAACTGCTAGTGCTGAACCATTAAGAGTATGGACTAATTGATTTTTTTTGCCATCTTTATATCTAATTTTTGCACGACGAGCTTGAAAATCTTTTGTTGTGCTTACTGAGCTTATCTCTCTATATTGATTTTGACCTGGGAGCCAAACTTCTAAATCAATAGTTCTTGCAGCACTAAAGCCTAAATCTCCACCACATAGCTCAACTAAACGGTGGGGGAGTTTAAGCTTAGTTAATAATTCAGAAGCTGTATCAACCATCATATTAAATATTTCATCACTCTGCTCGGGCTTTGTAATAGCTACCATTTCTACTTTGTCAAATTGATGTTGTCGAATTATTCCTCTTGTGTCTCTACCTGCACTACCTGCCTCTTTTCTAAAACAAGGAGTTGCCGCTGTTAAAAGCATAGGAAGCTCACTCTCTAAGAGAATTTCATCATTAAATATATTTGTTAAAGGAACTTCTGCTGTTGGAATAAGATATAGATCTTCTCCCTCTATTTTAAATAGGTCCTCTTCAAATTTTGGTAATTGTCCAGTTCCTTGAAGCATTTTAGAGTTATTTAATATAGGTGGTGTAACTTCTAAAAAACCTTTTGATGCATTATAGTCTAAAAAGAAGTTAATTAAAGCTCTCTCTAATTTTGCTGCTTCGTTTTTTAGTAAGCTAAAGCGACTTTTTGCTAACTTTACACCTCTTTCAAAATCTATCCAATTATTTATTTGTGCTAACTCCCAATGCTCTTTTGGTTTGAATGAAAACTCTTTTGGCTCTAATACTCTTTTAATCTCTACATTATCATCTTCATTCTCACCCTCTGGCACACTATCATCTGGAAAGTTAGGAATAATTAAAGCTTTTTGCCACAATTTATCTTCTATCTCTTTTGAAGTTTGCTCCAATAGAGTTATTTCACTCTTTAAGTCATCTAATTTAGACTTTAACTCACTTATATCTTTACCTTGAGCTTTATATACTCCAAACTCTTTAGAGAGACTCTTTTGTTCTGCCCTCTTATCTTCATAAGCCTTTTTTGCCTCTTTTAACTGTAAAAAAAGCTCTTTTATCTCATCTAAAATAGATAGATCTATACCCTTTTTTTTAAGTCTATTTGCTGCTTCGTCAAAATTTTTTTCTATATATTTTAAATCTATCATAAGTGTATCCTAAAATGGTTTGTGAAATTATATATAAATTTGGGTAGAAGTTACTTTAAGTAGTGATATTTTAGCCCCAAAAGGCTAAAATTAATATTTATAGTGAAGACCAACAACCAAGCCTGAAGTGTGGTCAATTCTATTTGATGATGAGAGGTCATATCTTAAACCAACATCTAAATCTATATTTTGCATAACATTCATAGTTGCACCAACTTGAGCTCCATAAACTAAAGATTTAATACTGTCACTCTCTGTATCTAAAGACATAGCACCTGCATTTATACCTGCGTATGGTCTAAATCCATATGTATCAATCATAAGAGCATCTGAGCCTAAAAAGTAGTAATCTACTTGTAAAATACCTTTTAAAAAGTTATTATACTCCTCTCCAGAACCAAACTTCTCTATAACTGCCATAGTTCTCCACTCTACATTTTGAGCTCCAAATCTAAGACCATAAGATAATCCACTATTACTTGCTCCATCTGCATCTGATGAGAATAGTGCACCCAATTCCAAACCAACAAATGGTCCTTCTAAGTAAGAGCTACTAGAACCACTTGGATAGCTAGGAAGTGTTGATGTAGTTTCAACATCTTTAGCTTCACTATTTGGTGTAAGTCCAGAAACACTTAATTTATCTGAATTATTTGGCATATCAGCTTTTGGAACATTAGTTAGCTTATTACCTGAATCTACCGATAGTGTTCCATTGATAGCATCGGCATAAGTAGAGATAGATAATAGAGCAATAAGGCTTATAGTTGTTATCTTTTTCATAAGATACTCCTTTTATATTAATAAATGTTAAACATAGAATATCATATTTAATATTAAATAATCTTAAAAAGATATAAAAAGTTAATAAAATGTTAATATTTTTATTTTAGCAATGGTTTTAATGAAGATTTTAAAGATTAAAAGAAGTGGTAGCAAGGGGGGAACTTGAATCCCCGACCTCCGGCTTATGAGACCAGCGCTCTAACCAGCTGAGCTACCTTGCCACTAAATTTTTGTGTGCGAAATAATATCAAATAAAACTTTAAATTAAATTAAAATAGAGAAAAAAGATACTATTTTTTTATATTTAGTCTATTCTATAAAGTATATTTAGTCTATATGACTAAACTTTTTTAGTTTTTATTAGCTAAACTATTGACTTTTATATAATTTCTTACTATAATATCGCTTGTAAAAATTATTATAGCAAAAAGGAGAAAGATAATGAACTTTCAACCACTAGCTAATAGAGTATTAGTAGAGAGAGAAGAGGAAGTAACAACAACTGCATCTGGAATTATTATACCAGATAATGCAAAAGAGAAGCCACTAGAGGGCAAAGTTTTGGCAGTTGGTCCAGATGCAAAAGAAGAAGGAATAAGCGAAGGTGATACAGTAGTATTTGGTAAATATTCAGGAAGTGAAATTACTCTTGATGGAAAAGAGTATTTAATTTTAAATAGTGATGATATTTTAGGTTTATTAAAATAGTATAATATATTATAAGGAGTATAGATATGGCAAAAGAGATATTTTTTGGCGATAATGCAAGAAATGGACTGTATGCAGGTGTAACAAAACTAGCTGATGCAGTAAAGGTTACAATGGGTCCTAGAGGTAGAAATGTTTTAATTCAAAAGAGCTTTGGTGCACCAAATATTACAAAAGATGGTGTTTCTGTTGCAAGAGAAGTTGAGTTAGAAGATACATTAGAGAATATGGGTGCACAATTAGTTAAAGAGGTTGCAAGTAATACTGCTGATGAAGCTGGAGATGGAACAACAACAGCTACAGTTTTAGCTCACTCTATATTTAAAGAGGGGCTTAAAAATATTACAGCTGGTGCAAACCCAATTGAAGTTAAAAGAGGTATGGATAAGGCATCTGGTGCAATTATCGATGAACTTAAAAAGATAGCTAAAGATGTAAAAGATAAAAAAGAGATTGCACAAGTTGCGACAATTTCGGCAAATTCAGATGAGACAATTGGTAGCTTAATTGCTGAGGCAATGGAAAAAGTTGGCAAAGATGGTGTAATCACTGTTGAAGAGGCAAAAGGTATCAATGATGAGTTGGAAGTTGTTGAGGGTATGCAGTTTGACCGTGGCTATTTAAGCCCATACTTTGTAACAAATAGTGAAAAGATGACAGCAGAGCTTGAGAATCCACTAATTTTGATTACAGATAGTAAAATAAGCTCTTTGAAAGATTTAATTCCGTTATTAGAGCAGACTCAACAAACAAATAGACCTTTACTGATTATTGCTGATGATGTAGAGGGTGAAGCATTAGCAACTTTGGTTTTAAATAGACTTAAAGGTGTATTAAATATTGCTGCTGTTAAAGCTCCTGGTTTTGGAGATAGAAAAAAAGAGATGTTAAAAGATATAGCTATCCTAACTGGTGGAACTGTAATTACAGAAGAGCTTGGATTGACTCTTGAAAAAGCTACTGTAGAGCAGTTAGGTCAAGCAGCAAGAGTTGTAATTGATAAAGATGATACAACTATTGTAGATGGTAAAGGTGACAAAGAGGCCGTAGAGGCAAGAGTTAAAGAGATTAAAGCTCAAATCGAAAATACTACAAGTGAGTATGATAGAGAGAAGCTTCAAGAGCGTCTAGCTAAACTTAGTGGTGGTGTAGCAGTAATAAAAGTTGGAGCTGCAACAGAGACTGAGATGAAAGAGAAGAAAGATAGAGTAGATGATGCATTAAGTGCAACAAAAGCTGCTGTTGATGAGGGTATAGTAATTGGTGGTGGTGCTGCACTTGTAAAAGCTGGAAAAGCTGTTACTTTAGAGCTTGAGGGTGATGAGCAAATAGGTGCTGATATTATTTTAAGAGCGATTAAAGCTCCAATTAAACAAATTGCTGAAAATGCTGGATTTGATTCTGGTGTTGTAGCAAATCAAGTTAGCAATAGTGAAAATCCAAATGAAGGATTTAATGCTGCAACAGGTGAGTATGTAGATATGTTTGAAGCAGGAATTATCGATCCACTTAAAGTGGAGAGAGTTGCTCTACAAAATGCAGTAAGTGTATCTAGCTTACTATTAACAACAGAAGCAACTGTAAGTGATATTCCAGAAAGAAATGCAACACAAGCTCCTATGGCACCAGATATGGGCATGGGAGGAATGGGTGGAATGGGGATGATGTAATCCCCCTACCCTTCATTACCATATAAGTTAAGGCTTAATGGTAAAAGCTGAAAGTAAATTTAGGAACTTCAAACTCTATTATAGATAGAGCATTCTAAGTCTTTTGAACTTTGTAAAGAGAATAGATTTGCATTTCTAAAAAAATTCAAAAGAAAGAGCAAATCTTAACTTAATGGCATTGTCCCTGCCCCTGCTTTTTGTTATCAAAAAATAAATTTCAAATATAAATAAAATAAACACGCGAATTTATTCACATATTATAGCTATCTCTACTCTTACAATCTTAACTTTCACACCTAATTTAAATTAAATTTTGAAATAAACAGTGTTCATGCGATACTTACTGAGAAAAAAATTTGTATATAATATCAAGAGAGATATTAAACACATAAATGTTAAGTAACAAATTAAAAATTAAATATTATCAAATTCATTTTAAACAATATAGACACACAAATTCATTCGTGTCTATTTGAGATAAAAAAGTTAATTTATTGCCC
>Ga0256833_1002400_pt1 | contig 13140 bp, 9 predicted proteins | sample 356284metaG_FD_190535 | JGI IMG/M metagenome (GOLD analysis project Ga0256833, IMG submission 190535) | Hydrothermal vent microbial communities from Mid Atlantic Ridge, Atlantic Ocean - 356-284 | ecosystem: Environmental > Aquatic > Marine > Hydrothermal vents | place: Atlantic Ocean: Mid...
AAAATTAATTTAACGGCAATAGGCAATGTGTATTCTTCGCCGATGGGATTACCGTTATTATCCACAATAGCGCAGCGGTCTACATCGGGATCGACGGCAAAACCGATATCCGCTCCGTTTTTACGGATAGCCTCGCCGAGCTGTATTAAATTTTCCGGAAGCGGCTCCGGTGTATGCGCAAAGATACCGTTCATTTCGCTGTTTAAGGCGACAACCTCGCAACCCAATTCCTTTAGAAGCGCGGGGATAATCTCGCCTCCGGCGCCGTTTACCGTATCTACGGCAACTTTAAAACGCCGTTTACGCAAGGCTGCGACATCAAGATAGGAAATATTCAAAACTGCCTCAATATGGCGCTTTACCGCTTCATTATCCTCTACCTCTTTACCGAGTTCTTTCCAGCTTACAAGATTGGTCTCTTTATTATCGCGCAGCTTAAACACCGTCTCAGCCCTATCGGGGCTTAAAAATCTGCCGTCGCCGTCTATAAATTTTAAACCGTTCCATTGAATCGGATTATGGCTGGCCGTAATGGCAATGCCGCCCGCCGCCTGATGATAGTCAACGGCCATCTGCACCGTAGGCGTGGGCACGATGCCGATATCCACAACATCGCAGCCGTTAGCCGACAACACGCCTTTAACAAGATGGGCGACAAAGGGCCCCGATACGCGGGAATCGCGTCCGACAACCACTTTCCCGCCTTTTAAAAACAGAGCGAATGCCGCTGTGAAATCACCTATTGTTTCTGGCGTCAACGTGCTACCTATTTCGCCGCGGATGCCCGATACGGAAACCATTAAATGAGCCAATTTACCCTCCTTATTCAATAAATAATGTTAACAATAATTTAATCCGTTCATAAAATACAAGCAAAGATTTTTTATTCTTAAATTACAAAGAGAAATTATAGGTATTATCGGCCGGTAAAAATCCGCCTATTTCCTCCAATTAAACAAACGGAGCGATTCACCGTCGCTTTCAAAAACAAGCGCGCCGAAAAGATCGGTACGCAACGGACGAGCATTGTTCTCACGCAATCGTACAATCGTTTTACGGTTGGGATGATGGAATTTATTCCCCTTTCCCACCGAAACGATCGAATATTGCGGATGAACCCATTGCAGAAAAGGCAGAGATGTGGATGTTTTGCTGCCGTGATGAGCGACTTTTAACACATTGCTTTGCAAAAAAGATTGATAGGTTACCAACTCTGGCTCCGCATTTCGTTCCAAATCGCCGGTAAAAAGGAACGAAGTTTTTCCGTAACAAATTTTGAGCACAAGCGAACTGTTATTAACTTCATTGCCCGAATAACTGCGCGCTTTAAGATAAAGCGAGTCGGGATGAAGAATATAAATTCGTGTATCATCGCCGCCGTTCAATTTTTCTCCCCGACCCGTAAAAACAACGGGTACGCCCTTTTGAACCGCTGCATTCAACAAACGCTTGTACAATTTGGTTTTTGCCGCATATCCGCTTAAAACAAGGCTATCCACATCCATATTTTGCAATATCGATATTAAACCGCCGATATGATCGCTATGAGAATGACTGCCAATGAGATATTTAATATGATGAATACCGTAATAACGCAATACGGGTAGCACGAAACGTCTTCCGGCGTCTTTTTTAAACTGTCGCATGCCGCCGTCAATAACCATCGCGGTGCCGTTCGGCAAGGTTACGATTGCCGCATCGCCTTGTCCTACGTCCACGTAAGTGACTTTTAATTTAGTGCGGCCAAAAACGTTCATATCCCTCATAAACAGATATCCGAACAATGTTATAAAAACGATTAAATATGGCCTATTGCTCTTTTTCGCAACATTGAAAACCAGCAAAATCAATATACTTAAAATGGTAATCGTTAATAGAGAGGGATGAGATGTATAAATTTGGATAAAAGATAAGTGCGACATTTTTTGAATCAAGTAAACAATCAAAAGCATCAATTGATTGATGATATAAGCCAGACCCGCCGCGCCGGGCAACGTAAAAAGCGCCAATAACAAAAATATAAAAGTCAATCCGAGAAATAGAGTAAAAAGCGGTATGATAAAAAGATTGGCCAAAACGGCGCCTATTTGAAATGTCCCGAAATAATACCAGGTTAATGGCGCAATCCCCGCAACGGCGCATAAAGAAACCAGCAAAGGCTGCCTAAACCAAGTATTAAAACGTATTTTCCACTTTTTCCTATCCGATCTAAAAGTCCAAAAAGCGGCAAGACGGGGATATCCGTATAAAATGGAAAAAACCGAAATGAAGGAAAACTGAAACCCCATAGAGAACAATTGGCGAGGATCGACGAGTAAAATTAATAATCCCGCCGCGGCAAGAATATTTACGGAATGGGTCTTACGCTGTAAAAACTGAGCGCCGAAATAAAAAGCAGCCATTAAAGTCGCCCGCACTACCGACGCCCTAAAATCAACCAAAGCCATGTAAAAAACAAGTAAAACTATGGAAAAAAGTACCCTTTTGTTGTAAGACAATCCCGCAATAGAAAACAAAAAGAGAAAAATAGCGAGAATAATACCCACATGCAATCCCGAAATAGCCAATACATGTATAACGCCGGTCCTTTGAAAATCATTCAAGATAGTTTTATCAATATCCTGTTTTTCGCCGAGAAGAACGGCTTTCATAATGCCGTTTGCCGGATCCGAGACATAGCGTTCTATTAGCGAAAGAATTTTCCTGCGAACAGGCGCGAGCAAATAGCGTTTAAAAACATTTCCCTTAAAGCCTAAAACCGATAGTTTTGACGGCAAATAGGCTTGATAATATACATTTTTCATTTGTAAATAGCGGCGATAATTAAATTCGCCGGGATTACGCGGCAGAGCCGGTAATGAAATCGGCAAAAGCGCTTCAATCTCTTCACCATAACTTAACCTGTCGCGATATTTTCCCTGCAATAGCAGCAGTCTACCTTCCGCCCTTTCAAACACGGAATCTTTTTTTATCATTTCACAATTAAACAAATATCGATTTTTCCCATCCCGACGATAATGCGTCTCGCTTATCCTGCCCCTCGCTACAACAGATTGTCCTTCAATCTTTTTATTGATTAAATTTTCGGTTTCAAAGAAAAGCATAGTAAAAACAATGCGCCCCATAGCGCCTACAAAGATAAACAGCAGCGCAGCATAGATAAAAACGGTTTTTTTAACAACATATAAAACAAGCGCGGTTATAAACAAGACCATAAGCGATACCGAGACGCCGATTATATTGATTCGCGTCAAAAAGAGATAACCGACGCTTATGCCAGCGCCATAGGCAATAAAAAGCCACAAAGCTGGATATTTACGATAATTTTGCAATAGTCTGACGCTGTTCATTTCACCATTCTATCTCTAAAAAATCTTCGGCAATTATTATTTCACCCGCAAAATATTTTGCTATTTTGTTTTTAAGATCGTCCGTATCGTTTTGCGGATAGATATGACTGACGATTAACTTCTTTACGGTAGCTTCCGCCGCCAATATGCCCGTAGTCGAAGGTGTGAGATGTCCTTCCGCTTGCACACCGTCCGGCAGGGAACATTCCACGATAGCCGTATGCGCTTCGGCGGCAATGGGAATCAGCTCCCTATTAAAAGCGGTATCGGAACTGTAAAATAATATTTGCTCGCCTTTAAAAAGCAAAGACAGACTGTTTTCCGTATGGCCGTTTAATTTGGCTTGTACCGTTAATCCGGAAAAAACGAATTCTCTGTTATCCATTTCAATTAAGGACGGTAAATAGTCGTTTAGCCATTTCCCTTGAAAAAGCGCCTGCCCGGCAAACCACACCTTTAAACCTTGCGGGCCGAATATCTTTAATTGCCGGTTGCTCCCTCGTTGCAGCAGATGGCGCCGTAATAAAAAGGGTAGCAGGTCGCTGCAGTGATCGGCATGAAAATGGGATATGAAAATTGCTTTTATTGTCAACGGATCAATAGACGCCGTTATCATCTGTTTCAATATGCCGGAACCGATATCTATCAGAAAATTAACGCCGTTATTTTGTAAAATATATCCGGCTTGATTTCTATTTTCAGGCGATAAAATCGTACCGGAACCGAGAATTTTTATTTTCATTTCACTTTTCCGATTTTTTTATTAAATTTTGTACTAAATATACCGATAATATGAAATAAATGGAACTGTAAATTTAAAAAAAGGAGGGTATCATGCGTTACTTAACAAAAATTTTTCTATTCTTAACGCCGATTGTTTTTTTAATAAGCTGCGGAGGCAATCCGATTGAAGAAGGCGATAAAGCTTTTGCCAAGGGAAAGTACCCCGACGCTATCCTAAAATATCAGGAAGCTTTAAAAGAAAAGCCCAATGATATCGCCTTAAAAGAGAAACTGGCCATCAGCTACATGTATAAGGGACTTGACCTATATAAAAGGAGAAAAAACATCAAAGCTTTCGAAGGCAACTATAATCGCGCTTTGGAAAATCTCGATGAAGATATCTCTACACCTGAATTGAAAAAGGATTACAGTAAAATTTTATACGAGCTGGGTAAAGCTTTTAACGCAAGCAACCCTGAAAACGAAATACAAAAAAAAGAATATCTTGATAAAACGCTCTCTTACCTCGAACAGGCCATCGAATTCGATGAAAGCAATCAGAAAGCAAAAGATTTATTAGCTCAGGTACAGAGCGACAATTTTCAACAAATGTTCGATAGAGGTGTTTCCTATTACAACAGCGCAAAAAAGAGTAAAAACGATGAAGATTATCTCGTGGCGGAATATTATTTGGCCAAGGCCGTATCCTTCAATCCGGATGATCAGGAAGCGGCCAAATATTTGAAATTAGCCCGTAAAAAAGCCATGAAAGTTTTTGATTTCGACACGGTTTTCCCCATGGCTATTGCAGGCTATATGCAAAAGGGAAAATTTACCATGTTTGACTTTACCATCGTTAATAATACAATGGAAAGTGTAACGATTAAACCGGAAAATTTTACTTTAACGGATAAAGAGGGCAACGAATACAAGTTTGATCCGGAGCAAACCGATAAACTCGAAGGCGGTCTGGTGAAAGGAGCTCAGCTAAAAGCAAAAAAACAACTCGACGTCAGACTGGCATTCCCCGCACCCAAAGGCACGGCGCTGGATTATCTCGCTTATGACGACGGCGATGGCAATATTGTAAAAAAATACTTACCGTAAAACAATAAAAAAAGCGCCTATACAGGCGCTTTTTTTACTCAATTTGCAATTTCGGTTTTTCTTTCAAAGAATTCGTAGAACGTATCATGCGGATAAATACATCGAGCAATTGAGGATCAAATTGTGTTCCGCTGTATTTAATCAACTCTTCAAAAGCGTATTCCATTGTCTTTTGCTCGCTATAACGGCGACGAGCGCGCATGGTTTCATAGGCGTCTACGATCGTTATAATACGCGAAAAAAGCGGAATGGCTTCTCCCTTAAGTCCGTCGGGATAGCCCTGACCGTCATAACGTTCATGATGGTGTCTGATAATTGCGGCTACATCCTGTAAATCGCCGATCTCGCCGATAATTTTACTACCGATGATCACATGTTCCTTAGCCTGTATATACTCTTCTTCTTGCAACGTCTCCGCCTTTTTTAAAATATTGTCAGGCATGCCGATCTTACCGATATCATGCAATAAGGCTGCCAATTCAAGAACAAACAGTTCTTCATTCACTAATCCCAGAGCCTCTCCCATCATATGCACATAACGGGCAACCTGCAACGAATGTCCCGAAGTATAGGGATCTTTCGCTTCAAGAGCGGCTATAAGCGCCTTAATGGCATGAAGCAACACCGATTCTTTATTTGACGAACGCTTGCGCGCTTCAATTTTTTTGCGTTCTATATTACGCTTTATAATCGTTTGCAGGTTTTCAAGATGAAAGGGCTTTTTTAAAAAATCATCGGCGCCTTTTTCCAGCGCTTCGGGAATAATATTTTCATCTCGCGAAGCCGTAATAAAAATAAATGGTATGGGTAATAAGGATTCTCTTATCTTCTTCAACAGCTCAAAACCGCTTCCGTCCGGCAGATCAATGTCGCAAAATACAATATCCAAAGCCTGCGAAAAAACCGTTTCCTCAGCCTCTTGCAATCCGGCAAACGAAAAACATTGATAACCGTTATCCTTCAAATAGCGGCATATGGATACTCGCGATACGTTATCGTCTTCAACCAACAAAACTTTCATCTATTTAATCGACTCTAATTAAAAGCGTTCATTTCCGTTATTTGATTACCGAGAATAAGGGTATGAATTTCATGTGTGCCTTCATAAGTCAATACCGATTCCAAATTCATCATATGCCGGATCGTTTGATATTCATCGGTTATTCCGGCTGCCCCTAAAATCGTACGCGCCGAACGAGCAATTTTCAAAGCTTGATAAACGTTATTTCTTTTGGCCAGCGATATATGATAGTGCTTTGCCTTTCCCGCATCTTTAAGCCGGCCAAGCTGATGTACAAGCAGTTGCGCTTTGGTGATTTCACTCAACATTTCAACAAGTTTTTCCTGAGTAATTTGATAAGAAGCAATGGCCCTACCAAATTGTAAACGCTCTTTGGCATAAGTCAGCGCTTCATCATAACAAGCAATAGCGGCGCCCACCGCGCCCCAAGCAATGCCGTAACGCGCTTCGTTTAAACAGGAAAGCGGCGCTTTTAAGCCTTCTGCTCCGGGAAGTATGTTTTCTTGCGGTACATAACAGTCTTGAAAACTCAGTTCCGAGGTAACGGAAGCGCGTAGCGAGAATTTGCCTTTTATCCTTTTGGCCGTAAAACCATTAAAACCCTTTTCAATAAGAAACCCTCTAATACCGTCCTCCGTTTTCGCCCAAACCACAGCCACATCGGCAATATCGCCGTTAGTAATCCACATCTTAGCCCCGTTCAAAATCCAGCCGCCATCAGTCTTTTGAGCTCGTGTAATCATTGCTCCCGGGTCCGAGCCGTGATCGGGTTCCGTCAGTCCGAAACAACCGACAGCCTCGCCGGCGGCAAGCAACGGCAGCCATTTATTTTTTTGTTCTTCGGAACCGTAACGATAGATGGGAAACATCACCAGGCTTCCTTGAACGGAAGCAAAAGAACGTAGTCCGCTATCCCCCCGCTCCAGTTCCTGCATAGCCAGTCCGTACATAAAATGGCTTAATCCGGCCGCGCCGTATTTTTCAGGAACGGTAACGCCGAAAACGCCGAGAGCGCCCATCTCCTTAACAATCTGCAGAGGGAACGCACCTTTACGATGATATTCCCTAATCAGCGGTAAAAAAGATACATTTACAAATTTTCGCACACTCTCCTGCAATATGCGCTCTTCATCGCTGTAAGTGTCGTTTAATTTATAAAAGTCATACGACTGCGTCATTGCCCTGCCTCACATAAATTGTTCTGTATAACAATTATATAAATTTCCGCAAAAAATAGGTCTATTCAAAAGCTAAAAACCTATTAAATTTTATGATTAATATTCGTAAGGAAAATAATGAATTAATACCGTATCCGCCTTATTATAGACAATTTTAAGCGCGTTCCGCCGGGGGTTTCTGTCCCGATTAAAAACCCATTCAATCCGTACGTAAAAAACAACACGGCAAGGTCGCATCGCGCGCGCTAAACTAAAATCGTCAAACGTCAAAAATAAAGGAGAAATAATCTCCTCCGCCGTTTAGAAAATCCAGTTAAACTCGGCGCCGTAAATGAGGGCATCATACGATTCGTTCATATTAAAATAGGTGGGACCATAATCGGGATTATTGATCACATTCATCGCCATTTGCTGTGTATACCACATTTTGCGGCTGTCCGTACCGCCTATCACCTTAATAGATATATTGGAGGTAAAGAAATATTCGAATGAAACGTTAACATTAACACGATTATAATCGCTCAACATATCCTGAGTGCCGCCGTTTACGGCATCATTGATAATATAGCTGATATTGGTGTTAAAGCGCAATATCATCGGAATAATATCCCAACGGCTCGATTCGTAAGCATAGATATTTTTATTTTTTTGCCCGTTAGTCAACGTTAATTCGCTGTAGACAAGACCGCCGGAAATAAACAACAACTTTGCCGGATTTATATAACCGTTAAACGATGAAATCAATTGACTCGTACCAAGAGGTTCGCCCGTATACAACAGACTGCGATCGTCCAAATCAATATAGATCGTCGATAAGGAAAAACGGCTGGATTTGATCTTAAAAGAGAGTCGTCCTTCATAAGTTATCGATTTTTTATTGGTGTATGTCGGTATTGTATCCTCAATCATAACCGTATTGCTTTGATCGTTTTGAAACCCATAACGCAGAGTTAACTCCGGATAATTGCTTTTATTGGTCGTAATGCCGAAAAAACCAATTTGCGTATCGGTAGTCGGTTTAGTATCGAGATCTTTCAGATTATCATGATATTTTTCGAACTCGGCGTTTAGGATCACCCACTCCGGCACATTATAACCCGCTATCAATTTATAACCGTCTTTATCGTTCCTAAGATAGGGATAACCGGCGGAATAATAATCATAACCGAGATATTGATAAAATCCCGTCAAACGAAAATTATTGACCGTTAGATCAACACCGCCTTTAACGGCTTTATCACCTACGTTATTCGCATTAAGTGAATCGACCCTGCTCTGATACGCTTCGCCGAAAAGATTAATCCGTCTCTTGAAAAGATATAATTCTCCCACCGCTCCCAAACTTTGATTGGTAATAGGTTGATTAAGACCATTCTCGATACTATTAGGATCGTCTTTGGCATATAGATATCGTATTCCGAGATGATAGACATCTTCCATGCCCACATCGGCCAGCCCGGAACCCATCATGCGTTTATAAAGTCCGCTGGTTTCATACTGCCGATAAGTATTTTTTAAACGGGCGCCAATGGGAAAGGTTTTTTGCACCTGGCCGTACAATCCGGTAGCCTTTATATAATTGCGTGTATTTCCGAGAAATCCGCTATGCAAAGCGATTTTTGCTCCGCGAATCTGCAAACTCTGTAAAAACATTTCCGAAACGCTCATAAAATAATCGCCGAGTATCAGTTCATTCTCTTTTATTCGCGCGCTGAGGGTTAAACGTTCGATAGTGCTAAACGCGCCGACAGCTAATTTATTCCAATCGTCATTACGAATATCTCCCAATAGGCTTATGTCCATATTTTTAGAGCGGCCAAAAAGGGCTATATCCAATTTCTCTCTAAGCCCTGGTACCAAAGAGGATTTACTGTATTCTTCATCGGAAATAGAATCCGGTTTTAATGTGGAATTCGGATCGTAATCATAATTTTCCACATTTAAAGAGACGCGTCCCGTCACATCAAATCCGCTTTGAGCCGTCAAAAATAGCGGAAAAAAAACAACAACAAACAGACCAATCGCTTTCATGCAATGCACTCCAGAATTATTGTACACGGATCATTCGATTATTTTCCCTTCTGATATTTCCGGCCATATCTTCAGCGACAATATTTAAACGGTTTTCACCGCGCCGCAAGGTTATTTGCATTTCGAAGCTGCCGTCAACATTGGGCTTTACATCCTGACCATTTATACTAACGCTTTTTATTCCCGAAGAGGGTTTCGGATCGATAATCAGACCTCTGATTGTTTGCGTAAATCTTTGTTTGGATAAATCCGTATCCTGCCCGGGTGGCGGCGGCGGCTCAAAACGCACATAAACCGCTTGAGCCGGTTCCGTCATGGTTATTATGGGTTTTACCGTATCAAGAAATAATCTTTGGCTCACCTCGGTCGTATTCTCAGCCAAATCAACGGCACGGATATGAATAATATTTTCTCCCTCTTTCAAAATTATGGTTCTGTTAAAGCTGCCGCGGCCCTGAACCTCCGTTACCAATTCTTTGTTAAGGTATACTTTAACGCGGTCAAGAGGCGTAGGATCAAATACGGCGCCGCTTAAGCTATAATCGCGACGATTAAAATAACCCGATACGACCGGCGTTGAAAATTGTATTCCCGGCTTTTTGGTGTTCACAAAAACTTTAACGGTCTGCGTTCTTGTCCTGCCGTTTATCGTTGCCGTCAAGTTGATTGTATTCAACCCCTCCTTCACACGGATATTGCCTGTAAAATTCCCCTGAGCATCTACAGTAATCGGCTGACCGTCGGCTATAAGCGTTGCCCCGCGAGGTAATTTACCGCTGACGGCAACGCCGCTTCCGAGAACCGCCGGATCGGTAACGATTTTTTTTATATTTACCTCGAACTTCCCTTGATCTTTCGTAGCGGCCGCGGAACCGCTTCCCCGCGTCTTTTTAGCGGCCGTGGGCTGCGTGGGCGCCTTGCCTTTTTCAATCATACTTTTCTGTCCCGCGCCTACAAGAACTTCATCGCCGGTATCTTTCGATTTAAAAGCCACCTTTCCTTCGATGACATTAAGGCCCGTGCCTCCTTGTTTATTCACTTCCATTTCAAATTCCGTACCGCGGATAGCAACAACGGCGCTGGGACTTTCTATTTTTCGACTCTGACGAGAGCTGATCAATTTTTTGAATTTCGCCCAAATATTTCCCGCAAAAAGAGAAAAACTCATTTCATCCTTCTGCTCCGTTTTGGATATTTTTATCTCTTTTATTTCGAATATAGAGTTTTCATTTACTTTTATACGCGAACCGTCCGGCATGGTAATTTCTACCTGCGCATTCAGGCTGGTTTGCAAGCGGTCGCCTTTTTTAACGGCCATATTATAGCTTACTTTTCTCCACTTTGTCTGTCCGCTGCTGACAATCTTAACCGTACCGATAATATAGCTGACTTTTGCCGTATTCTGACCTTGCACATTAACAATTATCAGCAAAATCGATAGAGACAATAGGATTGATTTGTTAATTACTCTCATAGTTTATCCTTTGACTATTTACTATAACTGTAATTATCATTCTCATACACATTTTAAATTTTTCATATCTCATAAAACAATTAATTAATTCCCATCCGAGACATACATAACATAGTCTGTTCTACAACGGCGCGACGCGTATCGCCTCAGGCTTTTACACTTGTCCGAAAGTTCGGGATCAAAGTCTTTGCAAAAAAATTCCGTTTGGCTATTCCGAGTTTTCTTATGAAATAAAAACCTTACCGTCAAAACGCTAATTTCAATCACTAATTGTAAGATATAGAAATTTAAGCTTTTTAAATCATCACACCTTGATTAACATCACTATTTTTCGAATATGCGGCCGTTAATCTATAAAACGTAAAGGCCAGCGCATAACGTAATTAATAAAATTCAAACCTCTATTTTATCTATAATCGGCGATATTATAAGTATCGGCCATTTATTTTGTAAATTTAGTTTTATAAGAATTTTTTATAGGAAAGATACATTTCCCAAATATTATCAACATACTTTATCGTCTCATTGTAACCGTAAAAATAACCGTACTGCGGTTTTCCGGTCGGCCAAACCTGCAAATGAAGTTGCCAGTCCGTTTTCTTTAACATGGCCAAATAGGGACGAACCTCCGTCCAGTAATTGCTGGGCCTTCGGTAATATTCCGCTATTTTCTGAGCGTCAAATACATGGCCGGCGCCGCAATTATAACTGGCAAGCGAGAGTTTTAAACGCTCTTCATGTTTTGCTTCGGGAAAAAGACGGTACTGTTTATATAAATGATAAATACCCGCCGTAATATTCTCCCGCGGACGTTTCATAATATATTCAAACTCAAGCTCCCGCCCGATTTCCTTGGCTGTTCCGGGCATAATTTGCATCAGTCCCTTGGCGCCGACGCGGCTCCTTGCTTTTTCCTTAAAACCCGATTCCTGCACTATTTGAGCAACGATTAAACGCCAGTCAAAGCCGTAGCGTTTGGCGTATTTTTTTATAATGGGCTTATATTTTATAACCATTTTACTTAAAGCCCGCTTACGGTTAATATCCAAAGTATTAATCGTTTTCAAACTATCCGTCGCTGGATTTAACTGTATCGCTTTTATCTGCTCAGCTTGTTGCCCTGCGTTATTCCCGTTGCAGGAAAAAAATAAAAACAGGGTCGTAAAGGCGATTATGTAATGCGCTTTGAACATTAATTCAAACTCATGCCTATAATCAACCCGACGATTAAACCGATCATAATAAAAATTCCGCTTACCACAACTCCAACAGCAAGATTGCCTTTTTCCAGTTCATTGGGTATATCAAAACGAGTAATGCGGTTTATTAGTTTATAAGTGCTTACCGACGCGATTACTCCGACAATAACGCCGAAAATGGCATATATAAAATTTCTTAACATTACGAGATCGATCCATTCAAATTCCATTGATTCTTCTCCATTTTTTATTTAATCGCTGAAATTACTCTGTTTTTGTCTTAGCTTTTTACAATTAAATTGAGCAAAAAGAAACCGCGCCTAAAAATGGTCGGAGCGAATCCATTCCAATATATTATTTTCATCGACCGATTTTAGAATTTATCTTCAAAATATTTAATAATTTTGTATAAAGATATATAATTTTTAAATATGATGTCAATCTTTTTAATAATTCCTTTTTAAAAACCAGTAAGAAAAAGAGACTTTAAAAGATGTTTTCCCTAAAAACAACCATCATTCATTACCATTCTACTTTTTCCGTTAACCTATCTAAAAGGCGAATTATTTATTCCCAAAAGAATTTCAAAGTCTTGTTATTATTCATACTTTTTCTAATAAATTATCGCAACCGGTAAAAAAAATCAATCTTCATTATTCTCTTTTGTTTTAGAGCATCGATAAAGGATTTGGAAATCCGACTAATATTGAAAAACTATTTTTTATCTCTCGCTTTTTTTTCTTTAATTAATTTATGAAGCTATGCTCTTTAAGCGACAGAATCGGCGAAAGCGCGGCGGCCGAGAGGACACTCGGAGCAGTTAAAATGGCTGCAATAGTTCTCATTAAGATAAAGCAAAGCCTGAAATAGAGCGGGAGCCGGTAAAACTTCTTGATAAAGGCGATACCAAGGCATATTCCGGCTGATAAGACCATATTGTATATCCGCCGGTATCCACAAGTAAAATTGTTTCAAATATGCGACAAAACCATAACTCCCCTCTTTTTCGGCCAAGGCAACAATCAAGGGTAGTATGACGTTAATGATGATTTCCGTA
>Ga0256833_1002401_pt1 | contig 13139 bp, 8 predicted proteins | sample 356284metaG_FD_190535 | JGI IMG/M metagenome (GOLD analysis project Ga0256833, IMG submission 190535) | Hydrothermal vent microbial communities from Mid Atlantic Ridge, Atlantic Ocean - 356-284 | ecosystem: Environmental > Aquatic > Marine > Hydrothermal vents | place: Atlantic Ocean: Mid...
GGCATAGACGAAAACACATCAAAAAGTATGGGTGCTGCTGCCGTAATACCGGTTAATCCCGGACGACCTTCTCCGTCGGCGTTTCCAACCCATACACCTACTACATATTGTGCGCTGGATCCAATAGCCCAAGCATCTCTAAAACCAAAACTGGTTCCGGTTTTCCAAGCAATAGGGGTGGCATCATCATAAAACTCCCAGTTTTCTTCTCCTTCCGGCCGGTTTAACTTTCGTAAGGCTTCGTAGGTAGAATAAATAGATCCGGCATCGAAAATAGGGTATTCAGTTGTTAGGGTGCCAAAATCTGCTGTTTTATTTTTGAGGTAAGATAATTCTGCCAATTCATTATTGTAATAACGCCCTTGGGTTTGGTCATAATGTACTAATGTACCTGATAAGAAGGCGTAGGCTCTGGATAAGTCCCACAAGCTACTTTCAGCACCTCCTAGAATTAAAGGTAATCCGTAATGATTGGCTCCTTTGGAAATATGATGTAATTTCAAATGCTGGAGTTGATTGTAAAAACGAGCTACACCATATGACTGTAACATTCTTACTGCCGGAATATTAAGTGATTTTGCCAGAGCTTTGCTCGCAGGGACTGCTCCGTAATAAGATAGATTAAAATTTTTAGGTTTATAACCCGAAAAATAAGTGGGAATATCGGCTATTAAGGTATTGGGTAGCAAAGCGCCATCATTTAGCATAGAAGCAAATAAAAAGGGTTTTAAAATACTTCCGGTACTTCGTGGTTTATCAATGATGTCAACATCTTTTTGATGTTTTTTATCCGTGGGTGAATTTCCGACATAAGCCAGTATTTTACGTGTTTTCACATCGATGATGAGGGCTGCAATATTATAAATATGATTCTGTTTAAGATTGTTGTAATGTTGTGTAACAATCTGATTTAGTTTTTTTTGTAATTGAATTTTAACACTGGTGCGGACTCTTTCTCCGGGATATTCTCGGGCTGCTTTTGCAATGAGATGCGGCGCTGTTTGTGGTAAAGGAAATGTTTTATCGGGTAAATTTTCCTGAATGGCCAATGCGTATGTTAACGAATCTATGATATGAGCATTAAAGAGTTTTTTAAGCAATAGATTTCGTTTTTTTAATAATTCTCCTCTATTTTTATTGATATGGATTAAACCGGGCGCATTGGGCAATACTGCCAAAGTAGCATTTTCTGCCCATGATAAATTTTCGGGTTCCTGTGCAAAATACCGCCATGATGCGGCGTCCAGTCCTACAATATTACCCCCAAAAGGGGCGTGAGATGCATACAGGCTTATGATTTTATCTTTGGAATATCGAAACTCCAATCGTGTTGCTAAGATGAGTTCTTTGAGTTTTTCGAAATAGGTTCGTCTTTTGTTTTTGCGGGATAATCGTATGACTTGCTGAGTAATAGTACTTCCACCTCGCACCACTTTACCGGCTTTTATATTGGCTTTTAAAGCCTTAAAAATAGATACGATGTTAAATCCCCAATGCTTGTAAAAATAGGCGTCTTCATATTGTGTAATGCATTGTGTGAATTTGTAAGGAACGCTATCTCTTTCCGGAAAGCGCCATTGCATATCGCTTGCTATTTTAGCCCCTAATAGTTTACCTTCGGCACTTTCAACGACAGTTGCTGTAGGATCGTTAAATAATTTTTTTGGTAATGAAACATAATAAGCCAGCAGTACCAATAAGAGTACACTAAACTTAATTTTATGTTTGATAATATAGGATTTCATTTAATCTCGAGTCGGATACAAAGGTACGAACTAAGATTAAACGGACTACTAATTTACAACCAAGCCTTGATCAACTTAAAAATATCATTTCCATTTGCTAACAACAGGAGCCCCATCAATAGTACAAAACCGGTAATTTGGGCATATTCCAGAAATTTATCACTGGGTTTTCTGCCGGTTATCATCTCAAACAACACAAAAAGGGCGTGTCCGCCGTCCAATGCCGGAATGGGCAATAAATTCATAAATCCAAGCATGATAGACAAGAATGCAGTGATACTCCAAAAGGCTTGCCAGTTCCAAGTAGAAGGAAAGATTTTACCAATAGCAATAAAGCCACCGATTTCTCCAGCTCCTTTTTTGGTAAACAAGTATTTAAATTGTCCGATATAACTCTGAAGTTTATTCAAGCCCATACGGTTTCCTCTGGAGATACTTTCAAGAAATGAGTATTTTTTGTGCTGTGTTTCAATGGCATTGTCCCCAAAACTACTAACACCGATTTTTAATTTTTTAGATTTGGTATCCAGCACTTCCGGTTTAATGGCTATTTCTATAGTATCAGCACCTCTTAATACACGTAAAGAAGTAGTGGTAGAATCCACTTTTTTGGTAAATTCATTCCAATAAGTAACGGGAGAATTATTGACGTCAATAATTCTATCTCCTTTTAAAACACCGGCTTTCTCGGCAGGAGAGTTAGAAACAACGGTATCAATGACCGCCATAGATCTTGGCTGAAAAGGGAATAAGATTCCTTCATTCCACATTTTTTTTCCAACACCTTCCGGAAGTTTAATGGTTTCGATATTTCCATCCGGGTGTTTTACGGTAAGGGTTTTGATGTCTTTTAAAAACAAGTCTTTATTGACATCCAATACATTAAAAGGAACTTTTCCATCTATTTTAAGGATGTTATCACCTTCTTGAAAACCGTATTGTTCAAAAGAATCTGCTACGCTAAACCCGTGTTTTACGCCCTTTGTACTGACATAGTCTTCGCCCCATACAAAAGCAATCATGATATAGATAAGAATTCCTAATATAAAGTTTACCGTGACACCACCCAACATAATGATTAAACGTTGCCAGGCCGGTTTGGATCTGAATTCATAGGGTTTTGGCGGTAACTTCATCTGCTCCTTGTCCATACTCTCATCAATCATACCCGATATTTTAACATATCCACCCAAGGGCAACCAACCGATGCCATATTCTGTATCTCCTCTTTTTATAGAGAAAAGTTTTTTGCCCCAAGCATCAAAAAATAAATAAAATTTTTCAACACGGGTTTTAAAAATTCGGGCGGCAATAAAGTGTCCGAATTCGTGTAGAATAATGAGAAATGACAAACTCAACAAGAATTGAGCTATTTTTATAAAAATTTCCATACAATGTTATCCTTAATATATAAAGTGGGCAAAGGTACGATTTTCAAAACAAAACCTACATAGTGTCTATTTATAAAATTAAGCATTTGATAGACAGACACTAAACAAGCTATTATTCTTTGATGAGTGTACGGTAATATACCCCTTTATTAGTGTTGATTTGAAGAATCATAATGCCTTTTGCAATGTCGGTAAAATGAATAACCGGCTGATTGGCATCTTGTTTGAGAATCAACTGTCCTGCCGAATTAAAAAGTGCCGTAGATTCCAGTGTAACACCATTGGCCGTAGCTATTGTAATTTGGTCACCAACTGGGTTAGGAAAAGCTAAGATATCTTCTACTTCTAGACTACCGGAAGATAGTGTCACCGAATTATTTTTAGAGATAATTTGTTTATCCGGATCAAAAACTACGGAACTCACCGTAAAAGGAACCGTTTCTGTAAATAACTGTCCGTTACTGGTATTTTCCAATCGGAGCATTTGTGTTTCACCATTGGTGCCTACCAGCTTAATCGGGAGAGGCATTTCAAAGAAAGACACTGAAGGGTGAGATTGTGTCTGATTGACGGTAATATAAACGGTGTTACCGGTTTGTGACCATTGAATGTTGTAAGAAGGATACCCTTCACCCATAAACCAATCGGCAAAAAATTCATCTAAATCCATGCCGCTTTGAGCTTCCAGATGGTTTTGTAAATCGATGGTTTTAGCATAGCCATACGACAAGGCAGGGTCGTCTAGATAATTGGTAACTCCTTGGAAAAAATCGGTATCTCCTAACTTGTATCGAAGCATATGTAGCACCATAGATCCTTTGTCATAACTTAATCTGCCACTAAAAATTCTATTAACGGAAGTTGTATCGGTACAATAGACAGATCCGTTGGGAGAACTCGTGATAGAACTAATTTTTCCGGCGCGCCAATTATAAAATGCGGTTGCACCGTCTAGATGCTCTTTGGACAAGCCGGTCAAGTAAGTCGCAAAGCCTTCGTTCAGCCATATATCGTGCCAAGAACCACATGTTACCTTATCACCAAACCACTGGTGGGCTAATTCATGTGCAATTAAATCGCGTCCAAAACTAACCATAAAAGTCATCGTGGTATGCTCCATACCGCCACCCCAACCAAACTGGGCATGACCGTATTTTTCATCGGCATAAGGGTACATTTCAAACAGGTTTCCATAGAGTTCTATCAAATCGGCAGTTACAGGTGTTTGAGTCTGTACAGTAGTTAGATTTTCAGGGAAAACATAATTGGTAATTGGAAATTCTTGCGCGGTTCCCGCGTAAGCCAAGTCATCATATACACTGTAATTGGTTACCGCCATAGCAACGAGATAAGCCGGTATGGGATGCCGGTGTTTCCAATAGGATGTTTTCATGTTTCCCGATACGGTTTCAGATTGTAATAAGCCATTGGAAGCTGCTTTGTATTCTTCACTTCCGTTGTAAAACTGTGGATAGGTAATATATACATCAATAGAATCAGCCTTGTCTATCAAATCTTGTTTACAAGGCCACCAGTCTCTGGCACCATACGGTTCTGATAATGTCCATAAGACCGGGACACCGTTATGGGTACTTGTCACATACGAATCAAATCCACTTTGAGGCGGATTTCCGCTATAGGTAATACTCAAAGAGTCTAAAACACCGGTGTTTTGAGTAGCCGGAAGGGTGATAACCACTTCGTTATTGGCAGCGCTAAAAGAGAGATTAGTTCCGCGTTGAACCACTTGAGAGACGGTGAGTTCATCCATCAAATCAAAAGTAATGGTATTCATAGGAGCCTTTGCTTCCCAATACGTAGTGACAGTGCCACTTATTGCGGCCGGATTATCTGACGGATCTACCGTCCATTCCATCCGGTGATATTTGATGTCATAATCAGTGGTGTTGGGGTTTACGCGGTAATTCATTCTGTATTGTGCTGCTTTTCTTTCGCTTTTAATCAATTTCTTAAGATTTTCTTTTTTAGTGTGTTGTGCAAAAAGCGGGAGAATGAATAAGAAAGTAAAAAGGTAGGATAGTATTTTCATGGGAAGTGTTTTTATACGTTTTGTGTTTTTCTTTAACAATTTACAGAGTCAAAACCCTAGATTGTCCGGTGTTTTTTTAAAAAAAATTGAATTAATAATGTATTTTTGCTAAATAATAACCAAAACTACAAAAAATGAGTAAACAAAAGCAATTAAAAAGTTCATGGGTTCTTATTATTTTGTTAATATTGGTTTTAGGAGCTACTTATTTGTTGTATTTATTTCTTTTTCCCACAAAAAAATTACCGGTTTATAATCCGTACGATGTCAATCCGGATTTGGTAGATCCCAGTATTTCCGATATTAAAAAGGGGCATCATATTGCTGATTTTAGTTTGATTAATCAAAATGGAGATACCATTACACAAGAAGATTATAAAGATAAGATTTATGTGGCCGATTTTTTCTTTACACGCTGTCAAAGTATCTGCCCGGTGATGACGTCTAATATGAAGGATTTACAAGATGCTTTTTTGAAAGATGATCAGGTTATGTTTTTATCTCATTCGGTTACGCCGGTGATGGATAGTATTCCTGTATTACGAGCCTATGCCGATAAAAAAGGTGTGATTGATTCCAAATGGAATATTACGACCGGCGATAAAAAGGAAATTTATAAATTGGCTCGGAAATCCTACTTTGCCGTTTTGGATAAAGGAGACGGTGGTTTACAAGATTTTATTCATACCGAAAATTTTATTTTAGTCGATAAAAAACGCCGGATAAGAGGCTTCTATGACGGTACGAATACAAAAGATATACAACGATTAATTGACGATATAAAGCTTTTAGAAAAAGAGTAGTACCTTCGGTATAATATGGAACTACACCATCGCTCTCAAATTTTAGAATAATTATTTTCTGAACCAATTGCTGTTTTCTAAAAAATAGTATCTTTGCCATTATTTAAAATCATTCTAAATAACGAATATGAGTATTGCTGATTTACAAGTGGGGGAAAGGGGTATTATTTCTGATATTGCTTTAGACAAAATTCCTTTAAAATTATTGGAAATGGGTTGTCTGCCCGGAAAAGAAGTAGAATTAATTCAAAAAGCTCCTTTAAAAGATCCTTTATACATTCGTGTAAACGGCAGTCATTTAGCTATTAGAGTAGAAACGGCTTCACAGATAGCCATTAGTAAATTGTAGATGTCCAAAATTCTTAAAATAGCTTTAGTCGGGAATCCGAATACGGGAAAAACTTCTTTATTCAACCAATTGACCGGATTGAATCAAAAAGTAGGGAATTATCCGGGTATCACGGTGGATAAAAAGCAAGGTGTTTGTCATCTATCCGATTCAGTTAAGGCGATTATAACCGATTTGCCCGGTACTTATAGTATCAATTCCACTTCTGCCGATGAAGATATTGTCTATAATACCTTAGTTGATGAATCCAATCCCGATTTTCCGGATGTGGTGGTGGTTGTAGCAGAAGTAGAAAATCTTAAAAGAAATCTTTTTCTCTTTACTCAAATCAAGGATTTGGGCATTCCAACCGTATTAGTGATTAATATGGCAGATCAGATGTCGCGCAAAGGGATTACGATTAATGTATCCGGTCTGGAAACTGATTTAGATACCAAAGTATTATTAGTCAGTGCTCGAAAAAAGACAGGTATAGCATCCTTAAAACAAGTTTTACTTCATTATAAAGATTTAAACAACAAAAGTTTGGCTGATATATCACAACGGATAGATGGTCATTTTTTTAAACGTATAAAAGAAGCTTTACCACAATTTTCAATCTATAAATCCTGGTTGTTAATTACGCAAAAAGAAACGAATACTTTTATTTCACCTGAAGAGCAAAAAGTGATTTCTTTTTTTAGAGAAAAACCGGATAAAATCAAGAAATTTCAGCATAAAGAAGCAATTTTTCGCTATCAAGTTATCAATGAAATTCTCAAAAAAAATTATACTGTTGACAGAAAATCAGGAACAGACTTACGAGGTAGATTGGATAGAATATTGACGCATAAAATTTTTGGGTATGTGTTTTTTGCCTTGATTTTGATGATTATTTTTCAATCTGTTTTTTCTTGGGCAAGTATTCCGATGGAGTGGATTGATCAATCTTTTTCACAACTGGCAAGCTATGTACAACAACAATTGCCGGCAGGGAAATTTACCGATTTAATTGTAGAAGGAGTGATACCGGGTATTGGCGGTGTTTTGATATTTGTCCCGCAGATCGCTATTTTATTTCTATTTGTAGCCTTGTTAGAAGAAACAGGTTATATGAGTCGAGTGGTTTTCTTAATGGATAAAATCATGCGTAAATACGGGATGAGTGGTAAGAGTGTGATTCCATTGGTTTCCGGAACAGCTTGTGCGATACCGGCTATTATGTCATCTAGAAATATTGAGAGTTGGCGTGAACGTTTAATTACCATATTGGTGGTTCCTTTCACCACTTGTTCCGCTCGAATTCCGGTATATGCTATCTTGATATCATTAATTATTCCCGACAAGCATTATCTGGGAGTTTTTAATTTACAAGGACTTACCTTGTTGGCGTTGTATGCCTTGGGATTTGTGGCGGCTATTTCCTCTGCTTATTTACTGAACAAAGTGTTGAAAATAAAAAGCAAGAGCTTCTTTGTGATTGAGCTGCCCAATTATAAAATTCCCTCTCCTAAAAACATCGGTATTACGGTTTTAGAAAAAACCAAAGCTTTTGTATTGGGCGCCGGACGAATTATTTTAGCTATTTCTATTGTTTTATGGTTTTTAGCTTCCAATGGCGGTACTGATTATACCCAAGCTGAGCAGATAGTTAAAAAGGAATATGCAAATACCACCTTAACTCCATCGGAGTTACAGACGAAAATAGCCTCCTATAGAATAGCACATTCTTATATTGGCAAAATCGGCAAATCCATAGAGCCGGCTATCCGGCCTTTGGGTTATGATTGGAAAGTCGGGATCGCTTTGATCAGCTCTTTTGCGGCACGCGAAGTATTTGTGGGAACTCTAGCGACTATATACAGTGTGGAAGATAGTGGCAATAATACGGCAACTATAAAGGAAAGGATGCAAAATGAAGTAGATTCGGTAACCGGACAAAAACGCTTTAGCTTTGCCACCGGAATGTCCTTATTGATGTTCTATGCTTTTGCTATGCAATGTATGGGAACTTTGGCAACGGTCAAAAGAGAAACCAATTCTTGGAAATGGCCTGTTTTACAATTATTAGGAATGGGATCTTTGGCCTATATGGTTGCATTAATCACCTTCCAATTATTAAAATAATGCAGGAAATACTCGTTTATATCAGTCTTGTTGTAGCCTTGATTTATTTGGGAAAGAAATTCTTCTTTTCGAAAAAAAACAAAAAAGATTGTGGAGGAGATTGTTCCTGTTAATCTTTTGTGCTAAACTGCTGTTCGTATAAATTTTTATAAAACCCGTACGGAATTTTCATGAGTTCTTGATGGGTGCCTTGCTCTACAATTTTACCCTGATCCATCACCAAAATGGTATCGGCTTTTTTTATAGTTGCTAACCGATGCGCAATGATAATCGACGTACGATTTTGCGTAATTTTTTCGGTAGCTATTTGAATTAATTGTTCTGAATAGCTATCTACAGAAGAAGTAGCCTCATCCAATATCAATATTTTAGGTTTACTGACATAAGCACGCAAAAAGGCGATAAGTTGCCTTTGTCCCGATGAAAGCATAATGCCGCGTTCTTTTACATTGTAAAGATAACCACCGGGTAGTTTGTTGATAAATGCATCAATTCCGATTTGCCGGGCCGCTTTTTGAACATCTTCTAATGTGATAGTAGGATCCTTAAGAGTGATATTATTCAATATGCTGTCAGAAAATAGAAAAACATCTTGTAATACTACGGCGATTTGGTTACGTAGTTCGGTTAAATCATAGTCTTTTATGGAAATGCCATCAATTAATATACTTCCTTGTTCTATATCATAAAAACGATTTATAAGATTGATAATGGTTGATTTTCCGGCGCCCGTTGCACCGACTATTGCTACGGTTTGTCCGGATTTCACCTCAAAAGAGACGCCTTTAAGCACTGGTTCTCCTTTTACATAACTAAAAAAAACAGTATCAAATTTAATATTTCCTTGAATGGTGTCGGCTGATAGCGTGCCATTACGACTAGTACGACTCTGCGTATCTAAAATTTTAAAAATACGTTCTCCGGCAACAATGCCCATTTGTAATGTATTAAATTTATCGGCAATTTGTCGTAGCGGTCTGAAAAGCATTTGAGCCATCATTATAAAACCAATAATTTCTCCGGGTTGTACCTGCGTATTGCGGGCGGCTTGTAAACCTCCATACCATACCAATAGTCCTACTGCGATAGAAGACAATACCTCTGCAACCGGAAAAAACACCGAGTAATACCAAATGGCTTTGATATAAGCATTTTTGTAATTGGTATTAATTTCCTTAAACTTTCGAAATTCCAATTTCTCTCGGGTAAAAAGTTGGATAATAGTCATACCGCTTAATCGTTCTTGAACAAAACTATTGAGATTGGCAACTTGTTTTCGGACTTCTTGAAAGGTTTTTTTTATGCCTTGTTGGAATAATTTTGCCGCATAAATAAGTATGGGTAATACGGTAAAGGTTAATAAAGCCAATCGCCAATTGATTAAAAGCATGACGAGCATCACAACGGTCATTTTTAACAAATCTCCTACAATCATAAACAGTCCTTGGCTAAAAAAACCGGCTATGGTTTCTAAATCAGAAACCACGCGAGTCACTAGGCGACCTATTGAGGAGGTATCAATATATGCCATTTTGAAATGTAGGATATGATGAAATAATTGCTCACGGATGTCTTTAATGATATGTTGTCCTATCCAATTTGCCAAATAGACAAAGAAAAACTGAACAAATACTTCTAAGAGCAGTAGAATAAGCATTATTACAATTAAAAATAACAATCCTTTTTCTTCTTTTGGAGCAATGTATGTGTTGACAATACGAATTAAAATAATGGGGCGGGCGCTTGCCAAGAAAGATAAAATAATAGCGGCAATACCCGTTGTGATAAATTGCCAACGATACTTTTTTGCATATTGTAAAATACGCATAAAAACCTTTAAATCAAAAGTTCTACCTTTGAGCTTCTCTTCTATGTTCTCCTTTTTGTCAGGCATCTTGAGAGGGATTAAAAAGGCTATTTGGGTAATTGACTTCTGTCAAAAACAAGCCCTTGGCAGGAACAGATAATCCGGCTTTAGACCGGTCTTGACTTAGGATGATTTTTTCAAAATCGGCTACGGTAATTTTTTTAAGTCCTACATCCAACAAGGTACCTACAATGGCTCGCACCATGTTACGTAAAAAACGGTCGGCTGTAATGTAAAAATTCAGTTCGTTCTGTTTTTGTATCCATTGTGCTGTTGTAATAGTGCAATTATAGGTTTTTACATCGGTTTTTGTTTTCGAAAAAGATTTAAAATTGGAGTGTACTAAGAGCATTCCCGCAGCTTTGTTCATCAAATCCACATCTATTTTTTTATGTGTTATCTGCCAACTGGTATCCAATGTAAAAGGATTATGGACTAGAGATATTTGATATTTATAACTTCTGGATATTGCATCAAAACGTGCGTGCGCTTGCTCTTGTACAGGAAAAATGTTTTTTACAACAATGGTTTTGGGCAGCAGAGCATTGAGCCGGTATGCGATAGAATCAGTATCTATTTTTTTATGTAAATCAAAATGAGCAAATAATTGCAATGCGTGTACACCCGCATCGGTTCGTCCGGCACTTACTACTTCTATGGGAAGATGAAAGAGTGTTTTTAAGGCTGTTTGTAATTCTTGTTGAATCGTATTGGCATTGGGTTGTATTTGCCATCCATGAAAATTGGTACCTTTGTAAGCTATTTCGATAAAATAACGCATTTCTAATAATTCTTTAGTTGGTAGCAAATGCTAGATATTATTAAATGATATGACAAACATACTACTTCTTTCTGACACGCATGGCTATATAGATGAACAAATGCTTCGCTACATTGCACAAGCCGATGAGGTTTGGCATGCAGGAGATATTGGAAATCTGATAGTCACCGATACCATAGCGAAATCAAAACCCCTCAGGGCTGTTTATGGGAATATTGATGGTTCAGAAGCCCGGGCGCAATTTTCGTTAGATGCCAAATTCAGGGTGGAAAAAGTCTCGGTATGGATGACACATATTGGTGGGTATCCCAATAGATATAACAAGCGTGTAAAAGCAGCTTTATACCAAAACTCTCCGGATCTCTTTATTAGCGGTCATTCGCATATTTTAAAAATTATTTATGACAAGAAGTGGTCCCTTCTACATCTAAATCCGGGTGCTGCCGGAAAATCAGGATTTCATCAAGTGCGTACGATGCTTCGTTTTAGTATTGATGGTTCGGATATTAAAAATATGGAAATTATAGAATTGGAAAAAAGAAATTAATCGGGATCTATGCTTTCCTGTTCATATTCAATAGGTACAGCAATATAAATTAATGTCCCTTCTTCCAGAGAAGAATCAATTTTAAAAACACCTTTCATTTTGTTGATCCGGGTTTCTATTTGACGCAGACCTAATCCACTTATTTTAAAACTTTGATTCGGAATAAAACCTTTTCCATCATCTATAATATGGATTTCCAAGGTCTTGTCTTTTTCGGCAATTTTAATCTCGGCATTACTCGCTTTACTATGTTTGATAATATTATTGAGTAATTCATCAATAATACTGTTGATTTTCAATTCAAAACCTTGCGCATAACGACCTATTTTTTCACATTTACAATGAAAATTTAAAGTGGAGTTGGAATATTTGTCACATAAATCTTGAACAGCGTAGCTCAATCCAAATTTTAATAAAACCGATGAGACCAAAGAATGTGATAAATTCCGGATTTTATCAGCAGCTTCATTCACAATAGAATATGCTTTATCAATTTCTTCCGGATATTTATTCTTGAGGAGCATTTTGCTGGCTTGCAGGTGTAAACCGGCAGAGGATAGAAGAGAACTGACACTATGATGCAGTGTTTCAGCTATCATTTTTCGTTCACTTTCTTTACCATCCAGTGTTGCATTGAGTATTTTCTCTCTTGCTTCACTTTGGATTTGTTCTAATTTGGTTTGTTGTAAGAGTTGTTGTTGATCTAATTCCAGTTTGAGGTTTTGTTGTCGTAGTTTTAGATATCTATAAACCAACCAACCTCCAATCAAAAGACTTAAGGAAATAACGATTAATATATTGTTGATATTTTGGGCGTGTTCTTTTTCTCTTTTTTGCTCGGCTGTTTTTAGCTGTTCTCTTTTTTTGATATTTTCTGCATTGTATCTACCTTCTATTTCTGCCAAAATTCCACTGAGTTGTTCATTTCGCAAGCTATCTCTTATTCTAAAAGATTTTTCTTGATAAATGTAGCTTCTATAGTCCTTTAGTTTATACAACACCCAAGATAAATTATCATAAATAGCTTCTTTGTGGCTCAAAGATCTGCTGTCATCCATGTCTTTTATAAGAGACAGGGCTTCATAATAAGTTCGTTTCGCATCCCGATACCTCTTTTGTTCTAGATAAATAGATGCTAAATTGTTAAGAGCTGTAGCTGTGGCTAGGTTATTGTGATATTTTTCTTGTATTTCCAGTGCGCTTAGAGCATTGATTTGAGCCTTTAATAAATCTTTTTTTTCGAGATATATTGCGGACATGTTTGAATGCGCTCCGGCTTTAATAAATTCGATTTCTTCTGTATTAGCAGGATAATTGATTATTTTATTATTATAAACAATAGCACTGTCCGGTTGTTTTATTTTGGAATAAACCGTTCCAATACTCAATTCAATCGTGAGAAGCTGGAGCGTGTCCTTAATTTTTGAAGTCAACAACAAACTTTCTTTGTAATATTCCAACGCTTTTTCGTAATTCTTAGATTTTTGAAAAATACCGGCT
>Ga0256833_1002402_pt1 | contig 13139 bp, 14 predicted proteins | sample 356284metaG_FD_190535 | JGI IMG/M metagenome (GOLD analysis project Ga0256833, IMG submission 190535) | Hydrothermal vent microbial communities from Mid Atlantic Ridge, Atlantic Ocean - 356-284 | ecosystem: Environmental > Aquatic > Marine > Hydrothermal vents | place: Atlantic Ocean: Mid...
TTCATGGCATACCTCACAATGGCAGATGTATGAGGGTCAGCGGGTCCACGGTGATGCCGCAGAGGGTGACGCCCAGGTGGAGATGGGGGCCGGTGGATCGCCCCGTGTTCCCGGACAGGGCGATGATATCTCCCTTTTTGACCCTGTCCCCCGGGGAAACCTTGTTGACGGCAAGATGGCCATAGAGGCTGTAGAGCCCCAGGCCGTGGTCGATGACGAGCGTGAGCCCGCTCAAATACATTTTTTTCAGCAAGACGACCCGTCCCGCGTTGATGGCGCGAACGGGGGTCTTTAAGAGGGCCCTGAAATCGACACCGTGATGGACGCTCGTATAGGCCCCGTTGATCTTTCGCCGCACGCCGAACCCGGAGGTGACGCCGCCGGGAACGGGCCGGGCGAAGCGCCCCCGCCAGAGCCTTTCCGGGGTCACCGTTTTCAGGACGGAGAAGAGTTCCGCCCGCTCCCGCTTGATCCTTTCGAGGGTCTCGGCGTTCAGTTTCGCGTGTTTTTTCAGTGTGAGGGACCTCACCGGGTATCGTTTCAGGGTGATCCGGTGGGCGAACCCGAACGACTTCACAGTCCCGTTTTCAGTGGCGACGAGGGTGAAAAACTGGCGGCGATGCCGCAGTCCCAGGGGGAGCCCCAAAAGGGCCTGGTACCGGCCCTTTTCGTTTTTGAAGAAGGGATAGGCGGTCTCGCGCCAGAGGATCTTTTCCGGCGTGAGGTTGGGCGGGCCCGTGTAGGTAATGAGCGCCACGGTGCCCCGGGGGATTCGGCCCGGGATGAAGTGGATATACGGGCTTGAAAGTCGCGCAGCGCCGGCGGAACCGGGAAGGACGCACGCGACGAGAAATGCCAGCGCCGCGAGGAAGGTCGCGGACGCGATCCAGGACCTTCTACGGGACATGGCGTTTCACCTCGCATCCAAGCGCCCCCTCGGCGAGAAGCACCCGCACGGCTTCCCCCTTGGAGACGGCGCCGGCCCTTTTGACGATGGCGCCGTCGGTTTCCCGGAAGGTGATGCTGTAGCCCCGCTGGAGAACGTTGCGGGGATTGTAGGAGTTGAGGAGCGAGACGCAGGCGGCAAGGCGGGTTCGCTGATCCGCGAGGATTTCATCGATGGCCCTTCCAAGGCGGTTTTCCGATGCCTTCAGCGCGGTTCTCAGGGGCGGCAGGGACCGGGCGGGATGGCGCGCGCGGAGCCGGTGCTCCAGGTCCGAGAGGGTGAAGCGGCGGGTCTGAACGGCGCGGTCGGCGGAGGCGGCCATCCGGGTCAAGGCGTCATCCAGTTTCAGGCGCGCCAGGGCGAGGGCGTGGCGGGGGTCGGTGAGCCGGGACTCCAGCTCCCTCAGGCCTATCCGCTTTTCATGGACAAGGAGCCGGAAGGTGTTGCGGAGCCGGGTCGCCAGCTCGGCGATTCGTTTCATCCACTGGTCGCTTTCCAGGATGACGATCTCCGCCGCCGCGGTCGGGGTGGGCGCCCGGCGGTCGGCGGCGAGGTCCGAGAGGGTGATGTCGATCTCGTGTCCCACGGCGGAGATGACGGGGATCTCCGAGGCGGCGATGGCGCGGACGACCCTTTCCGCGTTGAAGGCGTCCAGGTCCTCGGCGGAGCCTCCCCCCCGGCCCACGATGAGGACGTCGGCAAGCCCGTGCCGGTTGAAATATGCGATGCCCCCGGCGATCTCCTCCGGGGCGAGGTCTCCCTGGACCCGCGCGGGATAGATGAGAATCCTGACCTTGACGTTTTTCTTCTTGATGACCTTGAGGATATCCCGGATCGCCGCCCCCGTGGGAGAGGTGACCACCCCGATGACCCGGGGCAGGGCGGGCAGGGGTTTCTTCCGCGCCTCGTCGAAGAGTCCCTCGGCGGCCAGTTTCTTCTTCAGCCTTTCCAGGGCGACGCGGGCCGCCCCGCGGCCGGAGGGCTCCATCCAGTCGATGATGACCTGGAGGTCTCCCCGCGCCTCGTAGACGGCGAGGCGCCCCCGGCAGAGAACCTGCATGCCGTCTTCCGGGGTGAAATCGAGGAGCCGCAACTGCCGCCGGAAGATGACGCCCTTGAGTTGGGCGCCGGCGTCCTTCAGGGTCAGGTAGACGTGCCCCGAGGAGGGCTGGCGCAGGTTGGTGATTTCACCCTCCAGAAGAATCGAACCGAAATGGGCGTCCAGGAGTTCCGCCACCGTGCCGACCAGCTCGGAAACGGTGAAGACTCGGCGCGTGGTGAGGAAGGGGAATTCAGTTTGCATGGGGGATGAAACAGTAGCGTTGGAGGCGTTTGACGGTCTTTTCCCCCACGCGGGGGTAGGCCGCCACTTGGCGGAAATCCTTCACGTCCATGGTGTCCCGGATGCGGACGAGGCGGCCGGCCATGGTCCGGCTTATGCCGGGGATCCACCGGAGGTTTTCTTCCGTGACCTCCCGCCAGTTCATCCGAAGACCGAAGACCCAGGCGGTGACGGGCGCAAGCATGAGGCCGGGCGTCTTCCCGGGCGGGGTATGGCCGGGGCGGACCACGACGACCCGGCGGGGCGGGGAGATGGTGTCGTCCTCCACAACCCGGATGGGGACGACGCCCCGGGCGGAGCCCATCCTTCCATCTGCCGGACAGAAGCGATGCGCGGCGAACCGCATCCCCTGGACGGAGAGGAAGGCGAGAAAGAGGAGAAAGGCGACGAGAGATGGTTTCAAGAGTCCTTTTTCGACCTCTCTTTCCGGAGTTTATACTCGATGCTGTCGATGAGGGCGTCCCAGCTCGCCTGGACGATGTTCTCGGAAACCCCCACCGTGCCCCAGCGGGAGTCCTTGTCCCCCGACTCGATGAGCACCCGCGTCACGGCGGCGGTGCCCGCCTCCCCGGCTAAGACCCGAACCTTGTAGTCCTTCAGCTTGAGTTCCTTCAATTCGGGGTAGAAACGCTCCAGCGCCTTGCGAAGGGCGTTGTCCAGGGCGTTGACGGGGCCGTTGCCGATGGCGGCGGTGTGTTCGATGCTCTCCTTGACACGGATCATGATGGTGGCCTCGGAGAAGGGGGGATTCTTGGAACTCTTCCGTTCGTCGATGACCCGGTAGCCCATAAGCTCGAAATAATTCTCCCGCTTGCCCAGGGCCTCTTCCATGAGGAGCTCGAAGGAGGCCTCGGCGCCCTCGAACTGGTAACCTCGGTTTTCCAGGTCCTTGAGTTTCTTGACGATTTCACGCACCTTGGCGTCCTTGCTGTCCAGGTCGATTCCGAACTCTTTGGCCTTGTAGAGGACGTTGCTGGCGCCGGAGAGGTCGGAGACCAGCACCCGCTGGCGGTTTCCCACCTTTTCGGGCGGGATGTGCTCGTAGGTGGTCGGGTCCTTCCGGATGGCGCTCACGTGAATGCCGCCCTTGTGGGCGAAGGCGCTGGCGCCCACGTAGGGTTGGTGCTTGTCGTGGACGATGTTGGCCAGCTCGTTTACGTAGCGGGAAACCTTCACAAGGTTTTTCAGACGCTCCTCCTCGACGCAGGGGATGCCCATCTTGAGGACGAGGTTAGGGATGATGGAGCAGAGGTTGGCGTTGCCGCAGCGCTCCCCGAAGCCGTTGATGGTGCCCTGGACGTGGACGACTCCCGCCCGGATGGCGGCGAGGGTGTTGGCCACGGCCGTGTCCGAGTCGTTGTGGCAGTGGATGCCGAGGGGGAGATCCACCGCGGCTTTTACCTCCTGGACGATGGTTTCGATCTCATGGGGAAGGCAGCCGCCGTTGGTATCGCAAAGAATGACGCAGTCGGGCCGGGCGACCGCCGCGGCCTCCAGGGTCTTCATGGCGTATTCACGATTGTTCTTGTAGCCGTCGAAGAAGTGTTCGGCGTCGTAGAGAAGGGTCTCCACCCGGGGCTTCAGGTATTTCAGCGATTCGTAGATGATGTCCAGGTTCTGTTCCAGGGTGATGTTCATGGCGTTGATGGGATGGATGTCCCACGATTTCCCGAAGATGGTGATAACGGGGGTTTCCGCGGCGAGGAGGGCCTGGATGTTCTCGTCGCGCTCGGGGGGAACCTCCGCGCGGCAGGTGCTTCCGAAGGCGGTGATCCGGGCGGTCTCGAAGGCGTGGGTCTTGATCTTTTCGAAGAAGTCCGCGTCCTTGGGATTCGACCCGGGCCATCCCCCCTCGATGTAGTGAATCCCCAGTTCGTCCAGTTTGTGGGCGATCTTGACCTTGTCGTCCGTGGTCAGGCTGATGTCCTCAGACTGGGTCCCATCCCTCAGGGTCGTGTCGTAGAGTTCCACGTTCCGTGTCATCAGGTGTCCTCCCTGGGTGGCTTGTCCAGTTCGAAGGCGTCGTGGAGGGCCCGGACGGCCAGCTCCGTGTATTTTTGCTCGATGAGACAGGATATCTTTATCTCGGAGGTGCTGATCATCATGATGTTGATACCCTCGTTGGCCAGGGCCTCGAACATCTTGGAGGCGATGTTGGTGTGGGAACGCATCCCCACGCCGATGATGGAGATCTTCGCGATGTCCTCGTACCCAACCACGTCGCCGGCATCCAGCTCCCGCGCGAGTTTCTCGGTAATCTTCAGGGTCTGTTCGTAATCCCCAATGGGGACGGTGAAGGTCAGGTTGGCGTGCCCGCCCTGCGTGCTCGGCGTCTGGATAATCATGTCCACCACGATGTTGGCCTTCCCGATCTCCGAGAAGATTCTGGCGGCGATCCCGGGACGGTCGGGGAGGTTCTTGATGGTGATCTTCGCTTCGTTTTTGTTGTAGGTCACTCCGGAGACAAGGACATCTTCCATTTCTTCATCCTCCTGACAGACGATGGTGCCGGGCTCATCGGTGAAGGATGAACGCACGTGCAGCACCACGTTGTATTTCTTGGCGAATTCCACGGAGCGGATCTGGAGGACCTTCGCCCCCATGCTCGACATCTCCAGCATTTCCTCGTAGGAGATTTTCTCGATCTTCCGCGCCTTGCGATAGACGTTGGGATCGGTGGTGAAGACCCCTTCCACGTCCGTGTAGATCTCGCAAATGTCCGCCTTCAGGGCGGCGGCAAGGGCCACGGCGGTGGTGTCCGATCCCCCCCGGCCCAGGGTCGTGATGTTGTTTTGCTCGTCGATCCCCTGGAATCCGGCCACCACCACGACCCTGCCCGCGTCGAGATCCCGCTTAATGGCCTCCGCGGCGATGGACTGGATACGCGCCTTTCCGAAGGCGTCGTCCGTGATGATGCCCGCCTGGCCGCCCAGGTAGGACCGGGCCTCGACGCCCTTTTCCTTGAGGGCCATGGAGAGCAGGGCAATGGAGACCTGTTCCCCCGTGGCGAGCAGGACATCCATTTCCCGGGGGTCGGGGGTCCGGGTGATTTCGTTGGCCAGCCCGATCAGTTCGTCGGTCTTGCCTGCCATGGCGGAGACGACCACGACGACCTGGCTGCCCTCCCTTTGCGTTCGAATGACACGGTCGGCGACGTTTTTGATGCGCTCGATGGTCCCCACCGAGGTCCCGCCGTATTTCTGGACGATCAATGCCATACTGTTTCCCCTTAAAGCGTTTTGAGCCCCTCTAAATAGGGAATATCCGTTCCTTCCGGAAACGTGAAGCGCCTGCGGTTGCCGGAAAGAATCTCGATGCGAACGATCCTGTCGAGGAGGGCGAGGTCTTCCCCGAGACGGTCCGCCCATTCGATGACACAGAGGCCGCTTCCGCGAAGGTAGTCCGTGAGCCCGAGGGTTTCAATCTCCGCGTTGGTCTCCAGCCTGTAGAGGTCCACATGATAAAGTTTTTTATCACCCTCGTATTCATTTATCAATCCAAAACTGGGGCTTACCACCTCGTCCTCGTCGATGCCGAGCCCCAGGGCCATCCCCTTGACGAACTGGGTCTTCCCCGCGCCCAGCTCCCCGATGAGGCCGACGCTCATCCCGGGCCGCAGGGACGCGCAAAAGGTCCTCCCGATGGTTTTCGTTTGCTCGGCGCTTTCGGAGATGACGGTCCGCATGGGGGGATCCCGTGATGCCCTACATCCTGTTGGTGTATTTTTCGTATCGGGCCAGGACCAGGTCGTCCTTGAAGAGGGGAGAGGCCCGGAGGATGTCGGAGGTCGCGGTATGCACGATACGCTCCTCCGTCCTTTTCCCGGTTTCATCCGATTCGAAGAGGGTGACGAACTTGTTGAACCGGATGATGTGAATCAGTTCGTGGACGGCGATGTAGAGGAGCAGGCCGTCGAAGGAGATGGCCGGGTCCCGTTTCAGGGCGTTTAAGATGTTGTGATCCTGAAGGCATATCTTGTAGAAGGAAAAGGTGCGCTGCCCGAAATCGAAACTCTCGTTCCGGCACGTGTACTTGCTCAGGGTGGCGAAGGCCTCGTTGGAAATCTCGTTGGCGTCCAGGTCTTTCAGCGTTTTCACGTCATACTTGAACCGTTTCCAGTCCGTCGTGGAGAGTTTGAAGTGGTTCCCCGTCAGTTCCTCCGCCTCGGAGAAGATTCCGGCCGTCTTTTGGATGTGCTCTGGGGAAAACATCGGGTTTGCCATGACGGCCCCAAGGTATCGTAAAAGGGCGCGCGAGGTCAAGACGGCGCTTCAAAAAATGTTTTCACGTATTCTCGCCATACATTATTTGTTTGCCGGACCTTGCCTGTCAGGGTGTCGCATCTGTCTACGCGCGCCTGCGCGCGGGTAGACGCGGACAGGCGCCTTGTATTTTCACAGGCTGAAGCGTTGTTACCCTTTACATCCTTCCCGTAAAACGGCATAAACAGGGAAAAGACAGGAGAGGAATGGGATGGCGAATACCGAGGCGGTTTTGTTGAAGTCGCGCGACGCGGAGGGCTTTTTGACCCTGACGCTGAATCGGCCGGGCAACCTGAACGCCCTGAACCCGGAACTCCTTTTCGCCCTGGACGGGACGGTGAAGGAGGCCGATGAGACGGCGGATTTGAAGGGTATCATCCTGACCGGGGCGGGCGGGCACTTCTGCGCGGGCGGGGACGTGTTCATCATGAAGGAGGCGGTCGACGCCCGGGATATCGACGCCCTTTCGCCCTTTTTATCCATCCTGGAGCAGACGGCGCTGACCCTGTTTGCCAGCCGCCTGCCCACGCTCTGCCTCCTGGACGGGATCGTGGCGGGGGCGGGGATCGGGCTGGCGCTGAGCGCCGATATCCGCGTCGCCACGGATAGGACCCGGTGTCACTTCGCCTTTCCCACCCTGGGCGCCGTCCCGGACGCGGGCGCCAGCTACCTTCTGCCCCGCCTCATCGGTTACCGCCGCGCCATGGAGTTTTACATCCGAAACGAGCCGCTGGACGCGGAGACGGGCCTGGGCTGGGGGCTCTTTACCGAGGTGGTTCCGGCGGAGGCGGTCCCGGAGCGACTGGCCTACTGGAAGGAGAAGATGGCCGCCCTGGCCTCGAAGGGCTTCCGGCTGAGCAAGGAACTGTTCCGGCAGTCGCTGTTTCGCCCCCTGGCGGACCAGGTGGACGCGGAATATTTCGCCCAGTTGACGGCGATGAAATCCGGGCATTTCTACGGGAAGGTGACGGAATTGACCACAAAGAAGGACGGGAAGAAGGCATGAGCGCGTTCACGCTGAACCTCGGCCCCCATCGATACCTGAAGGGCGCGGGTCTTGTGAACACGCTTCCGGAGATCCTGGCGCCTTACGGGAAAAGGACCTTCGTGTTGTTCGATCCCCTGATGCGCCGGCGTTACGGCGAGCGCGTGGAGACAATCTTGAAACGGGGCGGGCTCGACGCGACGCTCGGCGCCTTGGAGAGGAACTGCTGCGTGGAGGAGGGAAAGGCCTGGGTCGACCGGTTCGGGGAGACCCCGCCGGACAGCGTGGTGGGCCTCGGCGGGGGGAAGGCCATCGATCTGGCGAAATGGATCGCGTTCACCCTGGGCCGCCCGTTTATCGCCGTCCCCACGAGCACGGCAACCTGTGCGGCCGTCACCGGGATTTCCCCGCTCTATACTCCGGAGGGCATCTACCGGCACACGGTTCCCACCGCTCAGCCGGTGGCAACCCTGGTGGATGCCGATATCGTTCTCACCCAGCCGGCGAGGCTTCTCGCCGCCGGCATGGCGGATTCCATGGCCAAGTGGATCGAGGCGAAGGGGATGCGAAAACAGCACCACAAGCGGATTCTTTCCGCCTCCGCCCTGTCCCTCGCCCGCCTCATCTACGAGTTCCTGGCGCGGAAGGGCACCCGGGCGATGGAGGACCTGCAACGAGGGGCGTGGACGGAGACGCTGTCGGAGGCGGTGGATATCTGCCTGCTGACCACGGGGCTGGTCAGCACGCTGGGCGGGAAGAAGGTGCGGGTGAGCGCGGCGCACGCCTTCCAGGACGCCTTTATCGGACTGGGTTCGAAGAAGGACGTGTTGCACGGGGAGCTGGTGGCCTTCGGCATCCTCGTCCAGTTGGTTTTGGAGAAGGTTTCGGAATCGCTCATCCACCGCCACCTGATCCTCTTCAGCCGCTGGGGGCTTCCCCTCACGCTGGACGCCCTGGGCATCGACCCGGGCGTGGACTATTTCGAGGCGGGCCTGGCGAGAATGCTCGGCGAGACCAGCCCCATCCACAACCTGGTCATCCCGGTAACGGCGTCACAAGTCCGGGAGGCCATCATGAAGGCCGACGCGATGGGGAAACGCTATCTCGCCCTGGCGTAAAAAAACGGGACGGCCAAAACCATCCCGTTTAACGTCGCTTCTAATGGAATCGTTCAAAACTTGTCGGCGTATTTCCCAATCACCGGCACGACCCACTTCTCGCCCCTGATGGCCTTGACGATGCAGAAGATGTGCAGGATGAGGATTCCCAGCCAGATAAACAGCCCAAGGAAGGCGAAGATGATATTCAGAATCGGGATGAACCCGAAAATCATCAGCACGATCCAGAGAGCTATCTCGAATGCCACCAGGACCAGCCCCTGCTTGGAGTGCCAGCGCACATACTCGTTGTCCTTGACCACGAAAAACGGAATCAGCGCGAGGATTCCGAGGTAAGCCAGGACGAGGAAGACCACGTCCTCCGACTTCTTCTCGGTCGTTTGCGTGGATGTCCCCCCCGGCGCCGTGCTTGCGGGTGTCTCTGCCTTCTTGGATTCGGGTTCCTGCGCGGAAAAATCGGCGTCTGCCATACTTCATCCCTCCTTTTTTTCTTTTTTTACCATAGATTCACGTCGATTGTCAAAGGAAGGGTGGTGGTTTTACACAAATATGGTATGGTGGTAAAAATTCTGGAGGGCCCATTCGTGAAGACGCGCGCCATGATAGCCTGTTTTTGTGTATTCTCCCTGGCCTTTATCCCCGCCGTTCCCTGCCGCGGGAAGCCCTATCCCTGGGAGGCGCGGGAGAAAAAGACGCCGGAACCGCCCGGCCCGGAGAAAAAACCCGGCGCGGCCAGCCCCGAGGTCCCGTCATCGGCCCGGGCCCTCTTCCGCGAGGCCCATCGCCTCTACCTGGGAAAGGGCGTCCAGAGGGATTACGCCCGGGCTTACGAACTCTACGCGCGGGCCGCTAGGCAGGGATACGCCCCCGCCCAATACATGGCCGGCGTCTGTCGGGAATACGGGCAAGGCACGGCGAAGGACCTGGATAAGGCCTATCGTTACTACCTACTCGGCGCGAAACAGGGATACGCGAGGGCGGAAATCAAGGTCGGCCTCTTCTACTGGCACGGCAGGGGACGGCCCAAGGACTACGCGGAAGCCGTCAAGTGGTTCTCGCTCGCGGCGCGACAAGGCTCTAAAACCGGCTTAAACAACATGGGGGCCGCCTATGAATTCGGATACGGAACGCGGAAAGACCCCCAGATCGCGTTGTCTTATTACGAAAGGGCGGCGCGGAAGGGAAACGCCAAGGGCTACGAGAATCTCGTGAGGCTCTGCGGAAAGCTGGGAAAACCCGTGCCCCCAATCGAGGGGAGGGTGAGGTTCGGCGTTTACGACCTGAAGGCCTCGAAATACTGGTCTCGCGTTCCCATCCCGAAGGATACGAAGGAAAAACAGTGGATCATGGGCTACGCCCGAAAAAAAGGCGGGGATCCGGACCCGTTGATTCTATTCCACGCCGGTTCATTTGGTTTCACGAACGAGACGCAGAGACGGATCCTCGAGAAGAAAATCTCCGAGTCGATGCGTCCCAAAAGCCAGAACGATATCCGTCACATGAAGGTGGCGAGGCACCGAACCATCGTCATCCGGGATTACGACGGGGAGGATACCTCTTTTACCCTTCTCCCCCGCGACGACATCTCCTATCACCTCGTCATCGTTCTCTACGCGGGGAAGGACGTGGCGCGGCTGACGCCGGAGGTTCGCGCCTACCTTTCCACGCTGGTGTTCCGGGGAGACTGATAGTTTTTACTTCTCCGGCTCCGTCATGCCCTTGCTGATGGCCGAGCCGATCATCTTCGCGATCCAGAGATAGAAGTTCATGGGCTTGCCCTTGATTTCACTCTTGGCGCCCGTTCCCCAGTCGTTGAGATACATCCCGTATTCGGGGATATCCACCTTGTAGATTCCAAGCGGCAGGATCTTTTCGGAAACCCAGACAACGGCCCTTTTCCCGCCCTTCGTGGCGGCGCGGACTTTCCAGAGCTGAATCGTCTTCCCCTTGAAGGTTACCTCCTGCCGCTTGACCCGTTCGACAATCCTGTATTTTTCCGACGGGGTGACCTGGCCCTCTTTTCCCTTGAGGTATTTCTCCGGGACGGTGAAGGGGTCGAACCCCGTGATCTGGACGATAGCCTTTTGGATGTCTCCGGGACCCTGGACGGTCTTTTCGACCAGAACCTGGGTTACCACGGAGGGTTTTCCCTTCATGTCTATCCGTATCTGCATCCAGGCGTAATCTCTGGCGCGCACCCGCTCGTCGTTCAGGATGGACAGGACGAGGTGGTAAGACGCCTTCTTCGCCTTGTCCACGAGGGTATAGTCTCCCCAGGTGCCCGGGACGAACCGGAAGGTATCGTCCACGATGATCATCCGCTTCTGGCCCTGGATCTTCTCCGCTGACGCCGTTGCCGGCATTTGCAAAAATCCCACCGCCAGCACAACTGCCACGATAATCCAAAACTTCCGCTGTCTCATGTTTCCTCTAAGGTTAATGCACGCTTCGCGTGCCGTGATCTGTGACCTGTTGCCTCCGGCAGCCGTGATGCGCACGCTTTGCGTGCCGGGATCTGTGACGCGTGATCTGTGATCTGTTCTTCCTCATCACGGGCTGTTATTCATCCAGATCCTTGTGACTTTTAATCTCACTCATCATTTTGCCCTCAATCTAAACTCTCGTCACGTATCACAGATCACGCGTCACGGTTTTGTTACAGTCTGAAGGGCGGCTGCTTCGCAGCCTCGAAGATCGAAGACTGAAAGGATTCACTTCTGCCTTTCACCTTGATGACCTCGCAAAAATCCATGTTTTCAAGGCAAAGTAAAAAGCTTCAAGTTCAAGGAGCGCAATTCGTGAGGAATGAGGCGTACTTGAAGTACGCTGCAATGACGAGGGATGCAGCGCGACGCAGAAATTGGACTTTTTACGAAGCCTTCTGCCTTCAGCCTTCTTTTTTTGGATACACCTCCCCTACCTCCTTGACCAGGCGGTCGCCCACCTTCAGGTCAGGATACATCTTTTCGAATTTTCCCTTGAAGAACCGGAGCCTTCCCCGTCTGCCGTCGTTGGTTCTGTAATGAATGTCCACGGTGTCCTTGGTGTCCAGGCCGTCGATCCCCGCGGCGGGACGTTCCTTGATCTCCGTCACGGTGCCGCGCCACGCGCGCTGTTTCCGCCAGCTCTGGATCAACGTTATCGCCGCGATGAGCCCGATGGCCAGAATGATACCGTAAAAAAACCCCATGGTTTCCCTTTCTGTGACTTCACCCAGTTCTGTTTCCCCACCAGCAACCTTACCAGATTTTTCCCTCGGCGGATAGAGGCGGATACTCAGGGCGCTCCACCGCGGATGTGATTTTGAAGCGAGCGCAGCAGAAGTGGAACACGCGGGGGAAAAGGTAGACAGTTAAAGATATGGGGGAGCTCGAGGCAAAATTCAGCTTCGGACGAAAACTATGACAAGTAAATAGTGACGAGTGGCAAGTAAGACAATTCACGCATTAAAGCCATGAACCATGAAACTTGAACACCTGTTTACGTCTCGGCCTTCCCAGTCCGGAAGAGGTCGAACGAGCCAAGGGCCGCGCCGGTAACGATGGCGGCCATGCCGAACGCCGTGGGGGTAGTGAAGGGGTGGCCGCCCCCCTTAACGAGGATGAGAGTGGACAGGAGGGGTGTCAGGTAGGTGAGGGCCCCGATGACGCGCGGATCACCCCGCTTCAGGGCGGCGTCCCAGGTGAAGAAGGCAAATCCCAGGGGGCCCAACCCCAATAGGATCAAGTTGATCCAGTCCCTCGGATCAAGGCGGGCCAGGGTAGCAGGGATTCCTCCTTGCGTGGAAAAGAGCGTCAGTGCCAGGATGCCGGAGACGAGGCAGAAGGCGCCCACGGCAGAGGAGGGGAACGAGGCGAGTTTTTTCGTTGTCAGGGAATACCCTGCCCAAGTCATGGCGGCCAGGAGTGCGAAGAGGTAGCCGGTTAAATAGGCTGTGGAAAAGGCGAGGTGTCCCTGCGTGATGACAAGCGCGGCGCCGGCGAACCCGAGGAAGGCGCCCAAGAGATGGTGCGGGAGCAGGGAGACCCCTTTGAAGAAGAGGGGCGTAAAAAGGACGATGAGGAGAGGCCAGAGATAGTTGACCAAGTTGGCCTCCACTGCCGGGGCGTGGTGGAGGGCGGAGAAGTAAAACGCGTGGTATCCGAAAATGCCCCCCACGCCGACGAGGAGTGTTTTAAAAGGGATTTTCCAGTGCCGGGCGCGAAACAGGCTTAGCAGGCCGCTGAGGGTCAGGGCCACTCCCGTGATAAACAGCGGGGGGAATCGGTTCAGTTCGGCGCCCAGGTAGGCGAGAAAGCTCCAGAGGACAATGCTGGATAAGGCAAGAGGGAGATAGGCGCGTTTCACTTTCGGGTGTGTAGCCCGCGGTTATGTTCCGAACAGTTTCTCGAAGGCCCGGATGGTTCGGGCGACGTCCCCGTCATCGATGCCCAGATGCGTGACCAGGCGGATCTGCCGCAAGCCGAAGACCACGGCGAGAACCCCT
>Ga0256833_1002403_pt1 | contig 13139 bp, 14 predicted proteins | sample 356284metaG_FD_190535 | JGI IMG/M metagenome (GOLD analysis project Ga0256833, IMG submission 190535) | Hydrothermal vent microbial communities from Mid Atlantic Ridge, Atlantic Ocean - 356-284 | ecosystem: Environmental > Aquatic > Marine > Hydrothermal vents | place: Atlantic Ocean: Mid...
TAAATGGGCTTCAGCACTAAATTTAGAAAACTTTTCCCAAAAGCCTTGATTTAATTTTAAATACATATCTTCCCCCTTCCCTCCATGCCCTGGCTGAGTTTTCCGAGAGCAACGCAGACCCGCTGCCCATGTATTATATATCTTCCCTTGCCAAATGTCAAATTTTTTACTATTATTTATTATGGAGGAGGAAATGGAAGGCAGGGAATTTTTCCTTAAAAGGGGAACCGAGGAAAGGTTAAAGGGAAATTTTTCCAAGGCTATTTATTTCTTCAACCGTTATATTGAAAAGGGAGGTTCTGACCCAGAAATAATATTGTGGATGGCGGATAGATATGTGGAGGAAGGAAAGGGAAGGAAGGCGGTGGGCTTCTTGAAAAGGATGACCCGGCGACTAAATTATCCCAGAATCCTCCTGGACCGTCTGGCCACCTTTCTTCAGGAGATGGGTGCCATATCCGAACTGGAGGATTTTGCCAAGGAAATTCCCTATGGGGATGAGTTTTTGAGAGGGCTCCGTCTTCCCCTTGAGGGTGCTTATTCCGACGAAGACCTTATGGAGGTTATAAATCTTTTCTCCGGAAGGGAGGGGGTCCATGCGAGGATGTGGCTTGGGCAAAGGGGCAGGGTTGGATACTCTCCTGTGAAGGCTCCCCTTACCCCCTCCATTTTGAGGAAACATCTTTCCGGTAAATACACTGTGGGGGTTTATCAAATCAAATTGAACAATACTGTGAAATGGGTCGTTTTTGACCTGGATATTTCCTTTAAAAGCCTGAAGGATTTTTTAAGGAGCGGAGATAAGTTTGACAAGGCTATGGGGGAGATGCTTGAAATATTCAAAGAGTTAAAGAATTCACTCTCAAAATCGGGGATTTCTTCTTATATAGAGGATTCAGGTTTCAAGGGTTATCATCTGTGGATTTTTTTCAAGGACCCCGTGAATGCTGGAACGGCCAGGGAGTTCGCAGAGATGTGGGGGAAAAAACTTTCTGTTCCCCCTCAATTTCACCTGGAGATATTTCCAAAACAAGCCAGGGTGCCCTCCAATGGATACGGAAATTTGGTAAAACTTCCAGGGGGAATTCACCTTAAAACAGGCAGAAGGAGTTTTTTCCTTGAAGAGGAGGATTTCTTGAAATTCGTTAAGGGGGCAGAGAGAATAGGTTTGAAGGATTTTAAGAGGAGGTTCTGGGAAATGAAAAGGGAGGAGGGGGAGAAGGTTCCCCTTCCTTTATCCCTGGAAGCGAGCGAGGATTTTAAAATTTTAAGACAGGGATGCGCCGTGATTGATAGCATTGTTGGGAAAATCCTACGCCTCAATCCGATTTCATCCACCGAAAAGAAGGTCCTTGAACACACGGTAGGACATCTTGAGGAGGGTCCTGCAATTCTGGAGGAGCTTTATTCTATTATAGGATATAAAAATCTTTTAAAGAGCCCCCATAGGGGAAACCCCATAAGCTGCGCCAGAATAAAAAAGGAGCTGAAGTATTTGACCGCTTCCCTTCCTTGCGATTGTGATTTTCCCTTCACCGATACTTATCCCAACCCACTTTTGCATTTGAGGAACAGAGAAAGAAGTTCCCAATTGGAATATTTGATAAGGAGGTTCATTTTTTTGAAAAAGCAGAAGAAGGAGGTGGAGGAGAAGATAGGGGAAATAGAGAGGGCCATCCTGGAAAAATTGGGGGAAGGGGAGGAGGCCACCACCAAATACGGAAGGATAAAGGTTAAGGAAGGGAAAATTTATCTGGAAATAACATGAGCAGCCTTTATTTAACAGAGCAAGGCAGTAGCGTTTTTAAAAGGGGAAAACAACTGGTGATCGTAAAGGATTCAAAGATAATAGCCAGGGTGAAGACCTTTGACCTGACCCAGGTGGTGCTTTTTGGGAACATAAATATTTCCACCCCGGTAATTCATTTCTTACTCAGGGAGGGAATTGAGCTCGTATTCCTCTCGCCTTCAGGAAAATTCAGGGGAAGGCTCATTTCCTCTTATCCTAAAAATGTCCAGCTAAGGAAAGCTCAATTTAAAAAAGCAGAGGATGAGAGTTTTAAATTGAACTTGTCCAGGAAGATTGTTTTTGCCAAGCTCAGTAATCAAATTGAAGTTTTAAGGAGGGAGGTTCTGAGGGGAAGGGCCAGTTTAAAAGGGAAGATTGAAGGAATGAAGTCGCTTCTTTCTGAGGTGGAGAAGGTGGGGAGCATTGATTCCCTCAGGGGATATGAGGGCAGGGCTTCGGCCATTTATTTTTCTGCCTTCTCGGAAATTTTAAAATCCTCAGGGTGGAATTTTAAGGGTAGAACTTATCATCCTCCCCAGGACGAGTTTAATTCCCTTTTAAGTTTCCTATACACTTTGCTCTTGAACCAAATGGAAAATTTCCTTCTGCGTCATTCCTTAGAGCCTATTTTAGGGTTTTTCCACGCAGAGGAATACGGAAAGCCTGCCCTTGCCCTGGACCTTATGGAAGAGTGGAGGCCCGTGGTGGCGGATTATACGGCTTTAAAATTGGTAAGGGAAGGAAATATTAATCTTGAAGATTTTTATCGTCCTGGGAAGGAAAGCCCCCCTTATCCGGAACTGGTGGAGGATTTTCGCCATCTCCCTGTGGTTCTCACAAAGGATGGGATAAAAAAGATTGTACTGGCCTTTGAAAGGAGGTTTTCTGAAGCAGTTAATTATAAGAGCAAAAAGGTTAAAATAAAGGAGGCTATGGAAGGGCAGGTGCTTTCAATTAAAGATGAAATAATGGGGGAGGGTGAATACATGGGTTTTGTATGGAGGTGAGATGTTCGTGGTGGTTGCCTACGACATTAGCGATGAAAAAAGGCTTCGCCGGGTGGCCAAGGAGATGGAGAATTGGGGGGAAAGGGTTCAAAAGAGCGTGTTTGAGTGCGAAATGGGGGAGAAGGACTTTCGCAGGATGAGACGAAGGCTCAGGAAATTGATAAATATGAAGGAGGACAGCATCCGTTATTACTTCCTCTGCAGAACATGTAGGGGTAAGATAGAAGTGGACGGTAGGGGCAAGTATTATGAAAGGGAAGAGACCCTGGTTTTATGACTTGACAGAGGGGGATTTTTGTTTTAGTAATTTAAAGGAGGCTTTATGAAGGTTATTAGTTTTTTGGGCACTGGCCCCTATAAAAGGGTTAAATACAAATTTTCCGATGGTTTTTTAAAGGAGGAGGATTTCTTCCCCCTGGTCCTCCTCCATTATCTGCTGGAAAAGGGGGAGGGGGCCCTGGATGTTCTCCTTCTGGTCTCCGAGGAGGTTCTGAGGCACAAAAATTGGTTTCATTTTCAGGGAAGGATAAAGACCATGCCGGCAGTTTCCCTCCATCCTATAGTTTACGAATGGAGGAGGGAGGAAAAACTCTGGGAGGTTTTTCTCGCCCTGGACGAGAAAATAGGGGAGGGCCAGAAGGTGGTGGTGGACATAACCCATTCCTTCCGCTTCATTCCCTTTATAATGGTGATGATGATAAATTATCTGGAGAAGGTCAAGGGAGGGAAGATAGCCGGGGTTTATTACGGGAATTTTGAGGCAAGGGACGAGAAAACGGGGGAGGTTCCTGTTTTTGAAATAGGCCAATTTATGAGGCTTCTGGACTGGACCTTTTCCGTAGAATTTTTCCTGAAAACAGGGAACGCTAAGGTAGCCACTGAGCTTTTGAGGAAGGAAAACGCCGAATTGCATAAAAGGGGAAATAGGCCCAGGCACTTGAGCGGTTTTTCCAGTTTGATAAATTCCCTTTCCTCCGATTTAATAAACCTTAACTGGAAAGGGGCAAGAAGAATCAGGGAGAGAATTTTGAATTTTCCGGCAGAGGCCCTGGAGGATGAGGTAAGGGAGAGGCTTCCCTTTGCGGTTCCGCTTATCAGGAGGCTACATTACTTCGGAACCTCCCTGGAAATAGGGGAAGAATCCTGGGAAAGGCTGACCCTGGAAGAATTGAAAAAGCAGTTAAGTCTTATAAGGTGGTATTTCAACTTCGGATACCTGAGAAATGCTGTGGTCCTCACCAGAGAATTCATAGTAAATTGCTGGATTTATGTCAATGGAATTGAAGAGGGTTGGTTGAGGGAGGATATCCGAAGGACAGAGGAAGGCAAGTTGGTGGAAATTGTCCGCAGGTTTGCAAAGGCCGAGCCTATCTTAAGAAATATAAACTCAATCCTGGATGTTAGAAATGCCATAGCCCACGCCCTCATGAAGGAAAACGAAATGCCGAACCTTGGCAATGTTAAATCCTTTGTTGAATCTTTGGCTCTGGAAGAATTTTTAAGTAAACTTGAGGATATGAAAAATAAATATAAAGGAGTTCTGAATGAGGAAGACGAGCCTGGAGGTTGAAACCATTACCCCCATGTTTATGTATGGGGCGGGCGGGGAACCTGAGCTGAGGGCCTCTGAGTTCAAGGGAATGATGAGGTTCTGGTGGAGGGCAGCCTATGGTGGGAAAGACCTGGAAAGGATGAGGAGGGATGAGGGGGAAATATTCGGAAGCACGGAGAAAAAGAGCAGGGTAAGGGTTGAGGTCATACCTTTAAACTCAGAGATTTCCCCTATTGAGGAAATAATAGGGAGAGATTATTCCCTGCGCTATATTTATTTCTCTCCTATACTCCAGAGGAGAAGAAGGGCCTTTAAGCCCGGCGTTAAATTCAAAATTCAAATTTCAGCTGCGGAGAGAAAGGCCGAAGAAGAGGCCCTGAAGGCCCTATGGCTTGCCGTAAACTTAGGGGGCTTCGGTGCCAGAGCAAGAAGATGCGGAGGAAATTTAAAGGTCCACAGGGCGGCCTCCCCACTGAACTCCCTGAGCTTTGAAGCAGAAGATTTGGAGGATTTTTTCGGGAAGAACCTCGCTTTCATAAAGCCCTCTACCTTTGAAGGGGAGTATTCCAAATTCCCCAGGAGAATTTTCTACAAAGAAATTTCCGCCGCAGGATGGAAGGAGGCGGTGAGGGAGGCTTCAGAATTGTTAAAAACTTTGAGAATGGAAAACAGAGGCTCAAGGGAGTTTTTCGGTCTTCCCTTTAAGAAAAACAAGAAAAGGAGAAGCTCCCCCCTTGTTTTAAAAATATCCGAAATCAACGGAAAATATTTCCTACTCGTTTATTTCCTTTCGGGAACTTTCATGGGAAGGGAAGACAGGGATTTCATAGAAATTAAAAATAGAGTAGAGGATTTCCTTTTAGAAAACGGGTTCAATAAACTTTGGGGGTCAAAATGAAAAACCTTAAAGAAAAATTCTCCGCCCTTTTCCACGATCCCTTAAACAAGAGCTTGGTCCTTTTTGAAGGGGAGGGCCACGAGGAGGTAGCCAAGGAATTGGCCGATGAGCTTCAAATCCCCTGGGAGATCACCGATAGGGCAAAGCTGGCGGACCAGATAGCATCTTCCATGGAGAGGATATTTATAACTAAGGATATGAAGGCGGTTTTTGCAGAAAAGCCCTTCTTCATTCATCCCCTTTCGGGGGAATACGGGAAAATAGCAGGGGTCAATAGAAAAATTAAGGAGGAGGTCAAGGCCACCATAAAGGAAGCCTTCAGGAAATTATCAAATTTCCCCCATGGGGGCCAGCCTGCCGAGGACTTTTACCTTTTCCTCTGGGCCTTCATGAAAAAGTTTATCCTGGAAGAGGGTAGGGGGCTTGAGGAGTTTTGGGAAAAGGCTCCTGCGGACACAAGAATCCCCGACCATTCTATATGGGAACATATATTTTCCACCTCGGCCCTGGCGGGGGTTTTACCCAAGCCGGCCCTGTTGATATTCAGTATAACCCCTGTTCAATCCTTTATTTCTACCGCCAGAAAGACGAGGGACTTCTGGATGGGGAGCTATATCCTTTCCTGGCTTTCCTGGAAGGCCATGGAAGCTATAGCGGAAGAATACGGCCCTGACTCCGTTGTCTATCCTGAACTTCACGACCAGCCCCTGGTTAAATTGTGGTTGCTGGGCAAATTTCCAGAATTTCCCCAAGAATTGAAATCAATGGTGGAGGAGGAGAAAGCCTCCCTTAAAAAGGAACTGCTTTTCCCCACCCTCCCCAATCGCTTCGTGGCCTTTGTGGATTGGGACGATGGCGAAAGGATGGCACGGAAGGCGGAGGAAAGGGCGAGGAGGGCCTTTGAGGAAATATCGGATTTTGTCAGGAATAAAATTGGGAAATCGGACGATGAGCTAAGCAGGCTCTGGGACAGACAGGTGAAAAATTATTTTCAGATTACATGGGTTATAATACCCTTTTTACTTAAAGATAAAAATGTAAGCGGAAAGGCCGGGGAGGTGGATGAGCTCATCCAGGATATAGAAAAATTTTACAGGGAAATCCCCGATTTTGCCTCAAAGATAATAGGAATTTACAAAAATTGGAAGGCGAACCTGCAGTATCCCGCCAACATAGGATTTCTTTATCCTGTAGTTTACGACATAGGAGAAAGGCTGGCGGGGGCCCAAAAGGGGTTGAGGACCAGAGGGGCTGTGGTGGAATATGGATATAAATGCACCCTTTGTGGGGAGAGGGAAGCCCTCCATCCCCAGGGCAAGGTGGGATGGGATGAACTTAACCTCTTCTGGAAGAATTTGAGGGAGTCCCTGGGACCCCTGGGTTATTTCCTCAGGGAGGACGAGAAACTTTGTGGAATTTGCCTCACCAAAAGGTTTGCCAGTCTGTATTTTGAGGAAAAAATTGGAGAAATCTTAGGAGAAAGAGGCTATTTTTCCAACAGTTTCCCCTCCACGGCGGATATGGCGGTATTTTCCTTTAAAAAAAGGGTTTTGGAAAATCGCTCCAAAATAAAGAAGGAAATCCAGGAATTTATAAATGCCTTCGAGAAAATTCCGGAGAAGTTGAGGGGGCCTCTGGGATTTGTGAAAAATTCAGTGCTTTACAGAATGGTCAAGGATGGGGATGAAGTTTTAAAGAAATTCGCCTCCATGGAAGGGGAGTGGCTGTTTGAGGAGAGATATTTGACCAGGTTGCGGGAAGCGGAGGGGGAAGAGGCCTCCAACCTAAAGGAAGCCTTAGAAAAACTCAGGGAATTTCTGGAGGCTGTGAAGGAAAAAATCCATGTATCCCCTGGAAGATATTACGCTGTTTTGAAGTTGGATGGGGATAGCATGGGAAAGACCCTTAAGGGGGAGAAGAACAGCCCCTCCCTTTTCCATTACCATCAGGATGCTAAACAGGCCCTTGCCTCTCAGATGAAGGGGGAACTGGAGGAAATCCCCAGGCCGATTTCCATCCCTGTCCACAGGGCAATTTCCTCTGCCCTCAGGAATTATTCCTTAGAACTCGTGCCGGAAATTGTAGAGGGGGCAGGGGGAAAGGTGGTTTTCGCCGGCGGCGACGATGTCTTTGCTCTTCTTCCCTTAGAGGGTCTTCTTCCCACGGTGGAGAAACTAAGAGCCGCCTTTTCAGGGGAAGTAAACTGGGGGAAAATAGCCGAAGAAAAGGGTTATCTTTCAGGGGAAAACAGGGGATGGATATTGAAAAATTCAAGGCACTTGCTTTCCATGGGGAAGGATGTCTCTGCCTCCGTGGGAGTCGCTATAGTTCACTGGGAATGGCCCCTTTCCCTGGCCATTAAGGAGGCGGGGGAGGCGGAGGAGTTGGCAAAAACCCTTTCCTATAAAGGGAAGGAAAAAAACGGATTTTGCATTTCCTTTCTCAGGAGAAACGGGAGCAGGAGGAGGATGGCTTTTAAGTTCTATCACGGTGAAGGGGAAAAAACCTGGCTCATTCAGGATGCCCTTCTAAAAATCCTCCATCTCTTTGAGGAGGGGAAACTTTCCGTAAGTTCAGTTTACAACATATCCCAGGTTTTCAGGGACCTTCTGGAAAGGCCTCCGGAGGGAAAGCTGATGGAAGTATTCAAGAACGAATTGATAAGGATTTCCATGAGGGGGCAGAAAAGAGAAATTGCCCAGGAGCTCAGGGAGGTTTTTGAGGAGATTTTTGAAAAAACAGAAGGGGGAGAGGCTCTATTTCCTCAGACGGAAAAGGGAAAACTCCCCCTTAAAAACTTTACCCACGGCCTGGAAATCCTTGGATTTCTGGCAAAGGGAGGTGAAGAGTGAAGAGCATATCCATAAAGCCCTTTGATACTTTGTTTTTCAGGGACGGAAGGCCCTTTGGCATGGGGGAGGAAAGCTTCGCCCAATTCGTCTTTCCGCCCTTTCCCACCACCTTTTACGGGGCCCTTCGCAGCAAGATAATAGCGGAAAACGGGGGATACGAAAAATTCAAGAATGGGAAAAACCCAAAACTTACGGCTGTGGCGGGAACGCCCAATTCTAAAGGGAGCCTCCAAATAATAGGGCCTTTGCTCAGGAAGGAAGGGGATTTTGTCCTTCCGCTTCCGGCGGATGTTTTCAGAGGGGAGGACGGAAAGTTTAAAAAGGTTCCCCCCTGCGGCAAGGAAATTCTTCCCTGGAAGGGAAAGGAAGCGGGAAAAATAGCATATTTATTTTTAAATGGGGAGAAAAATGCTTTAAAAGCTGATAGGACCTCCTTATTTAAAAATTCTGATTTCAAAGAATACCTCCTGGGAAAGGGGAAATTTTTCTCAGCGGTGGAGAAGGGGGAAATTTATAAGGCCGAGCCCAAGGTGGGAATAGCCCTGGAGATGCCCTACAAAAGAGTAAGAAGGGGATACCTTTACAGGCTTTCCATGGTCAGGCTTAGGGGAGATGTGGATTTCGTGGTTTTTTATCAGGGCACGAACGCCGTTGCCTTCCCAGAAAGAGGTCTTTTGCAAATAGGAGGGGAGGGCAGGGCAGCCTTTTACAGGGAGGAAGAAGTTTCTCCTCCGGGGCTTTCCCAGGATGAATTTGAAGATGCCATAAAAGGGAAAAAATTTATAAAACTCTATCTTTTGACCCCTGCCTTCATCCATGAAAACGGGCTTCCCTACTTAGAGAAACTCAAAATTTTAGGGCTTAAACTTGTGGGATATTCCGTAAAGGGACTCCTTTGGATAGGGGGTTGGGACATGGCCAAGGGGTTTCCCAAGCCCATGAGGCCTGCATGGTCTCCCGGAAGCATCCTTCTTTTTCAATTTGATGATGGGTACATGGGGAGGGAGTATGGGAAGATTTATCAGGAGGTTAACTTTAAGCCTGTGCTTTGCAAGCCGCAAGGAAACGAGCAGAGCGACGATGCAAAGGAAGGCTACGGAGTGGTTCTCTTGGGGGTGGAAGATGCGGCTTGAAGAGGCCTTTTCCCTTTTAAAGAAAAGACTTCTCCAGCAGGTTAAGGAACATTATGGTGATAATCTTGTTAGCCTGGTGATTTTTGGCTCAGCCGCCAGGGGAACCCAGAGCCCTGAATCGGACCTTGATTTTCTCCTTGTGGTCAAGGGGCTTTCCCGGGGCAGAGGAAGCAGAACCAGGGATTTCATTGAGGGGGTGGAAGAAAAAATGGAGGATTTACTGAACGCCCTTCGCCGCCAGGGTTATCCCATAGAACTTTCCCCCATTATAAAAACCCCCGAGGAGGTCCTTCAGGGTGGCTTCATTTACCTTGATATGATGGAGAGCGCTGAGGTCCTTTACGACAGGGATGGATTCTTTAAGGGATTTATGGAAAACTTCCGCCAGAAATATCCTGAGTCTAAAAAGGTCTTCTTTAAAGGTGGATATTACTGGGAGGTGGGAGATGCTAACGAATAAACTGGTGGAGGCCTACCTTAAAAAATGCAAAAAAAGGGTTAAGATTTTGCGATTTTTCTTTGAGGAAGAGGATTTTTCCGATGTGGTGAGGGAGTCTCAGGAAGTGGTGGAACTTTGTGGGAAGGCCCTTTTAAGGGTCATGGGAATAGACCCACCCAAGTGGCACGATGTAGGGCCTATTTTAAAGGAACAGGTGGAAAGGTTTCCTCAATTTAAAGAAGAATTTGAAAAATATGCCCGCTTCTCCAAATGGCTGAGAAAGGAAAGGGAACTTGCCTTCTACGGGGAGATAGACTTCATACCCACGGAGGAATACACTGAGGAAGATGGGAAAATGGCCATAGAGGCTGCGGAGTTTTCCCTCCGCCTTTTAAGAAGATTTGTAAAGGAGGTAGGAAATGTTTAAAGAGGGACTTCTGCTTTTCTATGTGGCTGAAACATCCATCCATCCGGGAAGCGGCTCCGAGGTGGGGATAGTGGACCTTCCCATTCAGAGGGAAGTCCACACGAAAATTCCCATAATAAGGGGTTCTTCCCTTAAGGGGTCCTTCAGGGACTACTGGGGAAGCTTGCAGAACCTTCCCCAGGGCATAGAGGAGGAAAAGAAAAGAACCGCCTCCTCCTATCTTCGCCAAATTTTCGGACCTGAGCCTGAGGGCCTTACGGAGGAGAAGGCCTTTGCCTCAGCCGCCTCCTTCACCGACGCCAGGGTTCTACTCTTTCCAGTGAAATCCTTCAAAAACATCTTCGCCTATGTGACCAGCCCCGGAGTCCTCAAAAAATTTCTCCAGGACCTCAAATGGGCGGGTATTGAGCTGGAGTTGAGCAAATTGGAGAAGGAAATAGGGCCAGGGGAGGCCCTGGCGAAGGATGCCATGGAAGAAGGAGGGGAGGTATTCCTGGAGGAACACAGGTTCAAAAGGGTGGAGGACATCGGAAATATAGGAAAAGAACTTGCAAAAGCAATTTTTGCAAGTGAAGAGGATTTTCGCAAAATCAAGGTTGAAGAGCACCTGGTGGTCCTTTCCGACGACGATTTCCAATACTTCCTCCACCATTCCACGGAGGTGGTGGCCAGGATAAGGATAGACCAGGAAAAGGGGACGGTGAAGAGGGGAGGGCTATGGTATGAGGAAAACCTCCCCTCCGAGACAATACTTTACAACCTCGTGCTATTTTCCGATGGCAGGGACCCACAGGCCAAGGAAAACTCCTCCGCTAAGGACATAAAGGAAGTGTTTGAAAAGGCGTGTCCCCAAATCCTTCAACTGGGGGGAAACGAAACCGTAGGCAGAGGATTTTTGAGGCTCTATCCCTGCTCAACCAAGGAGGGGAAAAATGGCTGATGGGAGAACCAAACTTCTGGACAAAAATGTGGAAAGGGGAAATTATGCGTGGGGGTGTGTGGAGAACCTGAGGAGGGTCCAGACCAGAGAAGGTTTTGACCTGAAGGAAACCGACTACAAAAGCTATGCCAAAAAACTTCCGGTTATGATACTTACCAACGGTTTCTCCCAGGCCATGGCCTTTGCCTTTTCCAAGGGGTTCACCGTGGAAAAAAAGAAGCTCAAGGTGAAGACCTGGGGATTGATTTTTTACCATTTGGCCCGGTGGCTTAAAAATGAAAACCTGGAGTTAGAACACAAAGCAGAGCAAATTTACCGCTCCAGCGAAGATTTCATGAAGGAAATTTTGAACCTTCCCCCCTCCAGCTATAGGGCTTACCAGGAAGAGGCCCTCAGGGTTCTCAACTGGATAAGCAGGGTGGCAGAAGGGAGAATACTTGAGGAGGCCGAATGAAGGGTTTGATTATAAAAAACGGGAAATTTTATCTTAAGACCAGGAAAGGAGAAATTCCCCTGGTAAGTCCCTCCCCGGTTTCCCTTCAGGTTTTGCACCGGCCCAAGGGGATAAACTTTTCCCTCCTATTCAACAAATACTGGTGGAAATGGAAGTGGGAAAAGGAAGACGGGTTCGTTAAACTGGAGCTGATAAAGAGCGCTGAAGAACTGAAGGAGATAATTCAGGCCTTCCCCTGGGAACATCTGAGGGACTTCCAGAGGAAGATGGAGGATTTTATAGAGCGGCTGAAGGCTCAAGTGGGGGAAGAAAACCTTTGTGAGATGACCTTGAGGGCCAGCCAGAGGTTGGTGGTGGGCCTTGGGGCCGTTCACCTTCACGAAACCACCATGGTGCTTCATCACACCTTTGGAGTTCCCTACATTCCCGCCTCCGCCGTCAAGGGAATGGTCCGCAGCTGGCTCATAGAAAAAATATGGGAAAAATCCGGCGGGGAACAGGGCAAGGGGAAAGCAGAGCAGTGGCTGGAGAAGGGCGAAATTGCAGGGGAGGATGGAAAGCCGAGGCAAAAGGAAATGGTTCAATGGGGTCATAGAATCTTAGGAGGGGAAAAGGAAAAGGGCGCTGTGGTTTTCCTTGACGCTTATCCATTATCTCTCAGACTCTCTGTAGATGTTATCAATCCCCATTACCCCAAGTATTACCAGGGGAAGGAGCCACCTTCCGACTGGCAGAACCCAGTTCCGGTCTTCTTCCTCACCGTGGATAAAGGTTCAAAATTCAGGTTTTCCTTCTTTATAGGAGAAAAAGCAGGGAAAGAAGAAAGAGAAAAGTTAAGAGAAAAGACGGAGCAATGGCTAAAGGAAGCCCTCCTGGAACATGGTCTGGGAGCTAAGACTTCCATAGGATACGGGATTTTCAAAGGATAAAGGTCGGAAAATCCTACAGGGATAAACCCCCTGGCGAGCTCTGCTTTTTATTGAACTGCAGGAGGCCGGGCTTTAAATTTCCTCAAGGGGGGAAACCTTCAAAATCGGGGCCGATTTAAAAAGTCAATAGTCTGGTCGCAATCCCCTATGAGGCAGGGCATGGATTCGGACCCAGAGTTGAAAGAAAGGGGGAAGAGGGGGGAGCTGCGCGTCGCAATCCCCTATGAGGCAGGGCATGGATTCGGACTTGGTTAGAAGAAGGAGGCGGATACATAGCTATTTATGCTAATGAGTCGCAATCCCCTATGAGGCAGGGCATGGATTCGGACTTGTTGCAAAGTGGGATGACCTTGTTCATCAAGCATATAATGTCGCAATCCCCTATGAGGCAGGGCATGGATTCGGACGCAGAAATTCCTGGTTCAGGATCCTCTGGCTCTGGTTCTTGTCGCAATCCCCTATGAGGCAGGGCATGGATTCGGACGGGCGGTTTGCCTACACCCCGGAGGAGGTGGTGGAGTTTCTCGTCGCAATCCCCTATGAGGCAGGGCATGGATTCGGACCGCAAACCCCCACGGTTAAAGGCTATGGAGGGCGGGTTTTTCTTTCCTCGAACCTCTTTACTTATAAATATCCCCCCCCATCCCCATTTTAGCAATTACTTAAATGGGCTTCAGCACTAAATTTAGAAAACTTTTCCCAAAAGCCTTGATTTAATT
>Ga0256833_1002404_pt1 | contig 13139 bp, 12 predicted proteins | sample 356284metaG_FD_190535 | JGI IMG/M metagenome (GOLD analysis project Ga0256833, IMG submission 190535) | Hydrothermal vent microbial communities from Mid Atlantic Ridge, Atlantic Ocean - 356-284 | ecosystem: Environmental > Aquatic > Marine > Hydrothermal vents | place: Atlantic Ocean: Mid...
TTATAGAACTGTAGAAGAAGTCCTTAATATTTTGGATAGGGTGATAGATGAGAGTGGATTAGATATCTTTTCTCCTTTTAGATACCCTATTGGTGATATGACTATAGCTAGGAGATATGAAATTATAGCTGCAATAAATAGACTTAGGACCCTTAGGATAAAACAAAAGGAGGTGATATAAAAAATTTGGTTTCGTTATTATTTTCAGAGTTATATTCCATTAATTTTAATTAGCAAAGGGGGTTTAAGACATTGAGTAAAGCAACACTTTTAAGAATAAGACTTGTCCTTGTTATAGTGGTTATTGTAGCCGCTTTGTTTCTTTTTTATCCCCCCAAACAGAAGGTAAGACTTGGTCTTGACTTACAAGGGGGATCGAATATTCTTTTAGAATGTATAGACACTCCTAATGCCAAAGTTGATAATGATGCCGTAAATAGGGTATTGGAAATTATAAGGAATAGAATTGACCAACTTGGCGTTGCGGAACCCACAATCCAGAGAGAAGGTACTAGAAGAATTCTTGTGCAGTTACCTGGGATTAAGGATCCAGAAGCTGCTATCGATCTTATTGGAAAAACAGCTCTTTTAGAGTTTAAAGATGAAAATGGAAAAACTCTCCTTACAGGAGCCCATTTAAAAAAGGCTATTACAAGTTATGATCGTCTTGGAAGGCCTATTGTTCTTATAGAATTTGACAAAGAAGGTGCAAAGGCTTTTGGCGAGGCTACTTCTAAAAATGTAGGGAAAGTTATAAAGATTACACTTGACGGAAAGGAAATTTCTGCACCAGTTGTTCAAGAGCCTATTCTTGATGGAAAGGCACAAATAAGTGGTAACTTTACAGTGGAGAGTGCAAAACACCTTGCTATACTTCTTAGGGCAGGTGCACTTCCTGTAAAGGTTGAAATAGTGGAAAATAGAACTGTAGGACCTACATTAGGTAGAGATTCTATTAGAAAGGGAATCCAGGCAGGTATTATAGGTACTATTTTGGTCCTATTATTTATGCTTATCTACTACAAGGCATTTGGATTTATTGCAGATATTGCACTTGTTGCAAATCTTATCATTTTATTAGGTGTGCTTGCAGGAATAAAAGCTACCCTTACTCTTCCGGGTATAGCTGGTATTATCCTTACCATAGGTATGTCAGTTGATGCCAATGTTATTATTTTTGAGAGGGTAAAAGAAGAATTAAGAAGTGGCAAAACCCTTCGTGCATCTATTGATGCAGGATTTGCTAAGGCATTTAGGACCATATTTGATGCAAATGTTACTACACTCATTGCGGCATTTGCACTCTTTTTCTTTGGTGCAGGTCCTATAAGAGGTTTTGCAGTAACATTGAGTCTTGGTATACTTTCAAGTATGTTTACCGCTATAGTTGTTACAAAGGTCATACTTGATTATCTGACTATGAGTGTTAAGTCACTCTCTATTTAGGAGGTCAAAATGGCATCTATTAAAGATATGGTGATAAAGAAAGATATAAACTTTATGGGTGCCCGGAAGATAGCATATATAGTTTCCGGGATAGCACTTCTTATAAGTATTATATCCATAGCAGTAATAGGATTTAACTATGGTATAGATTTTGCAGGTGGAACATTATTCCAACTAAAGTTTGAAAAAACAGTTGATGTAGGAATGGCAAGAGATGTATTAAAAGGTTTTAATCTTGGTACAAGTATTATTCAGCAACTTTCTCATAATGAACTTTTGATAAGAACAAAAAAGATATCCACTGAAGAAAGAAGGAAAATCATAAAGGCCCTTGAAGCAAAGTTTGGGAAAGCAGATCTTTTAAGATTAGAAGAGGTTGGACCAGCCATAGGAGCAGAACTTAGGAAACTAGCAATTTATGCGATAATTTTTGCTGTAATAGGCATTCTTATATATGTTGCTATCAGGTTTGATTTTAAGTTTTCTATTGTTGCTGTTCTTCCACTTATTCATGACTCACTTATAGTACTTGGGGTTTTTTCTTTATTACATAGAGAGATAAACATTCCAACTGTGGCAGCTGTGCTTACTATTATAGGTTATTCTCTAAATGATACCATTGTTATTTTAGATAGGATTAGGGAAAATTTAAAAATTGTAAAAAGAAAAGATATGGAAGAACTAGTAAATACAAGTTTGAACCAGACTTTGAGTAGAACCTTAAACACATCTTTTACCACATTGATACCCGTTATAGTTTTGTATTTTTTGGGAGGTACAGTTCTTTCTGACTTTGCACTTGCACTCTTTATAGGAATTATAGTGGGTACCTATTCCTCTATTTTTGTAGCAAGTGCACTACTTGTAGATTGGGATAAAAAAACAAGAGTTTCTAATAAGAAGAGGGTACCGAGTGCAAAGAGGGCATAATTGAAAAAAGTTTGGAAGATCTATCCAGAGGATCCCAGGCGGGATCCTCTTTCTAAAAAATTAAATATTGATCCTTTAATCGTTCAGATCCTTTTAAATAGGGGAATTGAAGGAGAAGAAGAGATAGAAAGATTTTTAAAAATAGAGAACTTCTCCACCAGAGACCCTTTTTTGCTTCCAGATATGGAAAAGGGGATAAGGCGGGTTATTAGGGCTATAAAAAATAGAGAAAAGATATTGATATACGGAGACTATGATGTAGATGGTATTACCTCTGTTTCTATAATGATTTTAGCTTTAAAGAAATTGGGTGCAGTTCTTGCTTATCATATACCCAATAGATTTGATGAAGGATATGGACTCAATAAAAGTATTTTAGTCAAAGCTTATAAAAAGGGTGTAAAACTGGTAATCACTGTAGATTGTGGTATAACAAGTATTTCCGAAGTAGAACTTGCAAAGGAATTAGGAATAGATGTAGTTATTCTAGATCACCATGAACAAGGTGATTCATTACCTGATGCTATATCAGTAATTGATCCTAAACGAGAAGACTCCACCTATGGTTTTCGGGAACTTGCAGGCGTAGGTGTTGTATATAAATTTATTCAAGCATTGTATAGGTATATAAATAAGGAAGATGAAAATGTAGAACAGTTTTTGGACCTTGTAGCCTTAGGCACTATAGCAGATATTGTACCTTATGTAGATGAGAATAGATATTTTGTAAAAAAGGGATTGGAAATAATAAATAAACTGGAGCGCCCAGCTATTCGCGCCCTTATATCTGTTTCCAATCTTTTAGGTGTAAAAATCGATGAGGAAAAGGTCTCTTTTAATATAGCACCCAGGATAAATGCAGCTGGTCGCATATCTTCTGCCTCTCCTGCGGTAAAAATGTTTTTATTGGATGATTATGCTGAAGTATTGAGATATGCAAGACTTATAAATAACTTTAATTTTGAAAGAAGAGAGATAGAAAATGCTATTTTTAAAAATGCTTTAACTTTAATAGAAGAAAAATCTTTGGATAAAGAAAGTGTGATAGTTCTTTCAAGTACCGCTTGGAGTATTGGTGTTATAGGAATTGTAGCATCTCGTCTTGCTCGTATGTTTCAAAGACCTGTAATACTTTTCTCTGTAAACAATGGAATAGCACAGGGTTCAGGTAGAAGTGTTCCAGGCATCTCTATATTTGATTTACTTTTAAATCTTAAAGATATACTGCTTTCATTTGGAGGACATGAACAAGCTGTGGGATTAAAGTTAGAGGCTGCTTTACTTTCAGAATTTAAAAAGAGATTAAAAGAGGAATTTTCTCGAATGTACCCTAATAAGAATATAAAGAAGATTCTTAAAATAGATGCAAAGATCTCTATAAATGATTTAAACGATGAGTTTATAAAGTCATTAGGACTTCTTTCTCCTTTTGGAATAGGAAATCCTTATCCAGTCTTTTTACTTTCTGGTATTTATCTTGACAATTTTAGTTTCTTAAAAAATGGAACTAAAAATTTAAAAGTAGTATTTGAAGTGAACAATAGAGAGTGGAGAGGGATGGGATATGATTTTGGCCATATGGAGGATAGAATGGTCTCACTTGCGCAGAAAGTAGACCTTGTGTTTGGTATAAAATCTAGTTTTGACCTAAATTCTCCTTTTATTTTTATAGAAGATTTAAAAGTGAAAGATGAGAATTATACTCTATTTTTTAAAGAAGGAGAGAATAATTAATGTAAGGAGGATAAAAAATGAATGTAGAGGAGCTCAAAAATATAATAAGAAATATACCTGATTTTCCAGTAAAGGGAATACAGTTCAAGGATATAACACCTTTACTTAAAAATCCAGAAGCATTTAGTTATGTAGCAAAAGAGATAAAAGATCATTTTAAAGAAAAAGAGGTTAAATACATTGCAGGAATTGAGGCAAGGGGTTTTATTTTTGGTAGTGTATTAGCCTATGAGATGGGTATAGGGTTTATACCTATACGGAAAAAAGGTAAGCTACCCTATAAAACAGTGAGTATAACATATTCTTTGGAATATGGAGAAAGCTCTCTTGAAGTACATGAAGATGCATTAGATAAAGGAGACAAAGTACTTATAGTGGATGACTTATTGGCAACAGGTGGAACTACCAAGGCTACATATGATTTGCTTACAAAATTAGGAGCAGATGTAGTTGGTGCTGCATTTATAATAGAGCTTACTGAGCTTAAGGGAAGAGATAAGCTTCCATGTGAAGTTTATTCTATTTTACAGTATGATATATAAGGATTAGTTGATTATTTAATGGAAACTCAGAATTTACCTGATATAGACGAAATTATAAAACTTATTGAGGACTATACCACAGAGGAAGAGAAAAAATTAATAAAAAAGGCCTATTTTTTTGCCAGAGAGGCCCATGAGGGACAGGTAAGAAAATCAGGAGAGCCTTATATTATACATCCTTTTGAGGTAGCACGTATCCTTGCAGAAACTAAGCTGGATCCAAGTACAATAATAGCAGGTTTTCTTCATGATGTCTTAGAAGATACAGAAGTCTCTCCGGAGGAGATAAAAAAAGAGTTTGGACAAGATGTTTTAAATATTGTAGAAGGTGTTACCAAGATTAGTGACCTAAATCAAAAGAAAAAAGAGGATGAAGATGCGGAAAATCTTATAAAATTGTTTCTTTCTGCAGTAGAAGGAGATATAAGAACTATATTAGTAAAACTTGCAGATAGATTACACAATATGAGGACCTTAAAGTATCTTCCTTTAGAGAAAAGAAGAAAGATAGCCCGAGAAACCATAGATATTTTTGCTCCATTGGCTCAGAGATTGGGTATATCTCGTATGGAGAGGGAGTTGGAAGACCTTTCTTTTAAATATCTTCATCCATACATATACAGAAAAATTTATTTAAAAATACATAATATTATAAAATCTCAAAGTGATCTCTTAGATAGAGTAGAAAATACCCTAAAAGAAGAGCTACAAAAACAGAATATAAAGGCTGATATCAAAGGAAGGGTAAAAAACATATACAGTATCTATAATAAAATGATTAGAAAAAATAAAGAGGTATCTGAAATATATGATATAGTAGCGGTGAGAATAATAACTGAAGGAGATAATAAAGAGGACTGTTATAGGGTATTAGGTATTGTACATTCTCTTTGGACACCTATTCCTGATAGGTTTAAAGATTATATAGCAAGCCCTAAGCCTAATCTTTATAGATCTCTTCATACTACAGTTGTAGGTCCTTATGGAAATCCCCTGGAAATTCAGATAAGAACTCAAGGAATGCATGATATAGCAGAATATGGAATTGCAGCTCACTGGCTTTACAAAGAGGGAAAAAGTGTAAAGAAGATTGGACTAGAAAGGGTTAAACAAATTACCGTGCTTAGAAGAATCTTAGAGCTGCTCCAAGAGAAAAAGAGTCCAAGTGAAGTTCTGTCAGATATAAAAAAGGATATTTTTGAAGAAGAAATCCATGTATTTACCCCTAAAGGAGATCTTATTTCGCTTCCAAAAGGAGCAACACCTGTAGATTTTGCATATAGGATTCATACAGATATTGGACATACTTGTATTGGGGCCAAAGTGAATAGACAGATGGTTCCTTTAAGTTATAAATTGAAAAGTGGAGACATCGTAGAGATTATAGTAAACAAAAAGTCTACACCAAGTAAAGATTGGTTAAAATATGTAAGATCTGCTCATGCGCGAAATAAAATAAAGGCATGGTTCAAAAAACAACTAAAAGATGAGAATGTTAAGGCAGGGAGAGAGATACTGGAAAAAGAAATAAAAAGATATGGTCTTAATCCTAATTCTATCCTTACTGCCACAAACTTAAAAAAGGCATGTGAAGAGTTTTCTATAAATGATGTTGATACAATTCTTGCCATGGTAAAACAAGGAGAGATCTCTCCCATTTCTCTATTAGAAAAAATTATTCCAAAAGATGTAGAAGAATTTTGGCAGGGCAAAAAAGAAGGCTTTTTAAAGGATAAAGAATGGGGTAAAATAGTAAAAATAGATGATGGTAGGGCTATTCAAGTAAAGGGTGCAGATAATCTCCTTATAAAATTTGCACCTTGCAATCCCATTCCTGGTGATCCTATAATTGGATACATAACCCGGGGAAGGGGTATTACTATACATCGTAAAGACTGTCCCAATATTATTAATCTTAAAGAAGAAGAGAAACAAAGATTAATAGAGGTGAAGTGGGCAGATGATTTTATTCATCCTTATCCTGTTAAGCTTAACATAGAGGCATTTGATAGATGTGGGCTTCTTGAAGATGTTATGGGAGTTTTGTCTGATAAAAGGATAAGTGCCAATTTTGTAAATGTTGTTACAGAATCGGGTACTGCTAAAATAGAACTAACTTTTATGATAGAGAATCTAAATAAACTAAAAACCGTTATTGCTGGTATAAAAAAGGTCAAAAGTGTTCAAAGAGTATATAGGGTTAAAACCGTACATTTAAATACATAGAGAGGAGGAGCATCTTTGAGGGCTGTTGTTCAGAGGGTATTAAAGTCATCAGTTACTGTAAATAATAAAATAGTAGGGGAGATAGGTAAGGGACTTTTAGTATTGTTAGGAGTAGGAAAGGGTGATACTAAAAGAGATATTAAATATATAGCTGATAAAGTAGTAAATTTAAGAATTTTTGAGGATGATAATGGAAAATTTAACCTCTCACTTTTAGATATTGAGGGAGAAATATTGGTAGTTTCTCAATTTACCTTATATGGAGATGCAAGAAAGGGAAGGAGACCGAGTTTTATTGAAGCGGCATTACCATCTAATGCCTTAGAGTTATATGAAAATTTTGTGGAATATATACAAGAATATGGTTTAAAGGTAGAAACAGGGGTTTTCCAGGAACATATGATTGTCCATATAGAGAATGATGGACCTGTTACTATACTCTTAGATAGTAAAAAAATATTTTAGGAGGCACAATGATGGAGTATGATGTAAAAGATTTAAACCTTCATAAGGCAGGAAAAGACAAGATAGAATGGACAGGCTCAAGGATGCCAGTACTTAAGGCATTAAGTGAAAAGTTTAAAAAAGAAAAACCTTTTGAAGGCATAACCATTGGGGCCTGTCTTCATGTTACAGCTGAAACTGCCAATCTTGTTAGAGTTTTAAAAGATGGAGGAGCAGATGTATATCTTACAGCTTCTAATCCACTAAGTACTCAAGATGAAGTAGCAGCATCTCTCGTAAAAGATTATGGCATTTCTGTGTTTGCAGTAAGAGGTGAAGATAGAGATTTGTATTATAAACATATATATAAAGTTTTAGATAAAAAACCAAATATAACTATAGATGACGGAGCAGATCTGGTCTCTACTTTGTTTAGTGAAAGAAAAGATTTAATAGAAAATGTAATAGGGGGGACAGAGGAAACTACTACAGGGGTTATAAGGCTTAAAAGTATGGAGAAAGATGGAGTCCTTCCCTATCCTGTAATTGCTGTAAATGATGCATATACAAAGCATCTTTTTGATAATAGATATGGAACAGGGCAAAGTACTATAGATGGTATACTTAGGGCAACGAATATGCTTATTGCAGGAAAAACCTTTGTGGTTTCTGGATATGGATGGTGCGGTAAAGGTGTTGCATTGCGGGCAAAGGGTATGGGTGCAAGTGTAGTAGTAACAGAAGTTGATCCTATTAGGGCTCTTGAGGCTTTTATGGATGGTTTTAGGGTGATGCCTATAAGGGAAGCAGCTAAAATTGGAGATATCTTTGTAACAGTAACAGGAGATAAAAATGTTATAGACAAGGAAGAGTTTGAGCTTATGAAGGAAGGTGCCATTATGGGAAATGCAGGACATTTTGATGTAGAAATAAACAAAAAGTACCTTGAAGAGGTAGCTATTTCTAAAAGAAGAGTAAGACATGAGCTTGATGAATACACATTACCATCAGGAAAAAAATTGTATCTTATTGGTGAAGGAAGACTATTGAATCTTGCTTCTGCAGAGGGACATCCTGGAGAAGTTATGGATATGAGTTTTGCCAATCAGGCATTGGCATGTGAATATCTAATTAAAAATAAGGGTAAATTGGAGAAAAAGGTTTACAGGGTCCCTGAAGAAATAGATAGGAATGTTGCCTATATAAAACTTAAAGGAATGGGTGTAGAGATTGATACACTTACTCCAGAACAAGAAAAATATATAAACTCCTGGAATGAAGGTACTTAATATAGTTGATGATCTTTTATCTATATTGTATCCTTCCTTTTGTATAAATTGTGGAGAAAAAACAGAAAATCCCTATCCTTTATGTAATAAATGTGGAGAAGAAATAGAGGAGATCCGTTATCCTTATTGCAAAATTTGTGGAAGACCTCTTATTGGTTCTGGTAACAATATATGTGGGGGATGTATTAAGGATCCCCCACCTTTTAAAATGGCACGATCTGGATATGTTTATACAGGAATTATAAAAGAAGTAATTCATATGTGGAAATATTCTCAAAAGAGAGGCTTTTCAAAATTTCTTAATTCATTAGCCATAAAGGCAATATTAAAAAGTGATATCCCTATAAATCTATTAGATGGGGTAACATATATTCCATTAACAGGAACTTCATTAAGAAAGAGAGGGTTTAATCAAACTGAAGATTTGGCAAGAAACATTTCTCATAAATTTAAAATATCTTTATATAGGGGATTAAAAAAGAAAAAAGAAACAAGAGAACAAGTATTTTTATCTGAAAAAGAGCGATTGAAAAATATTAAAGATGCTTTTTATATTTCTTCAGATATTCCGGATTCTGTAAATAATCTTCTTATAATAGATGATGTATATACTACAGGGGCTACGGTAAAAGAGGCAACAAAGACTTTATTGGCAAATAAAAAAGGGCTTAATGTATATGTCTTTACCCTTACAAGAGGTGTGCAATGATCTATAATATCCTAAAAATTTTAGCCACGCTTATCTTTAAGATTTTCTTTGGCCTTAAAATAGAAGGTAAGGAGAATATACCGGAGAGGCCACCGTATCTTGTAGCTTCTAATCATGTGAGTTATCTTGATCCTATAGTAATTGGATGTGCTTTCCCTCATAAAGTAAGGTTTATGGCCAAAAAAGAGTTATTTGAGAATAAATTTCTTCTTTGGCTTCTTAACCAGTTAGGAGTTTTTCCTGTCGATAGGGATGCCCTTGATATATCATCTGTAAAAAAATCTATTCAGATATTAAAAGATGGAGGGGTACTTGGTATATTCCCTGAAGGAACAAGAAGTAAAGATGGCAAATTTAAAGGGGCAAATAAAGGGGTAATTGGTATTGCTGCAAAGGGTGGGGTGCCTATAGTTCCTGTTGCCTTAAGGGGTACATATGAGGCATGGCCAGCAGGGAGAAAAGTTTTAAAACTCCATAAAATCATAGTAAAAATAGGAAAACCTATTAATTTATTTGAAATTTCCAATGAAAATGGTAAAATAGATTATGTAAAGGGTGCAGAGATCTTGACTCTTAAAATTAAGGAGCTTTTAGAAGATGAAAAATAGAAGATGTTGTACTATTTTTTTGTCTTTTGTAATAGTCTTGATTTTTTTATGGCAAGGGTCTATGGTTTGGGCAAAACCTGTAGCAGAGGTGGAATTTACAATAGGAGCTGGGAGCTCTCCTTCTATCCATATGGGTTACCCAGTGGGTATAGCCACAGATGGTATATACATATATGTTACTGACTGGGAATTAAATAAAATTTTTGTATTTTCTAAACAGGGAAAATTAATAAAAACCTTTCCTCCTCCATCTTCAGGATATACCATATCTAAGCCTGTAGGAATTGCCATATCTAAGAGTAAAGATTTATTTGTAGTATCACAGGGAAAAAATAAGATACTTGTAATATCGCGTAATGGAAAAATTAAAAAAGGTTTTGCAAAAGGCCCAGGAAAAGGAGAAGGAGAACTTAATGGTCCAAGGGGGATAGCCCTTGACAAAGAAGGTAATGTTTATGTAGTTGATACTAATAACAGTAGAATTGTAAAGTTTGATTCAAATGGAAAGTATCTATTTAGCTTTGGTAGAGAGGGTGGAGCAAAAGGTGAATTTTATCGGCCCAGAGGAATAGGGATAGATACTAGAAACCTTTTATATGTTGCAGATACATTTCATAGTAAAGTTCAGGTCTTTACCCTTGACGGGGTATATAAAGGTGAGTTTGGGCGACCTGGTAAAGGAAGAGGAGAGTTTGCAAGGACAAGATATATTTCCTTTGACAAGAGGAATAATATATATGTTACTGATTATAATAATGGTAGGGTACAGGTTTTTTCAAAGGAAGGAAAATATCTTTACACAATAGGAGAGGGATTGCTTTCTTATCCTGAAGGTGTTTTAGTGGATGGAAATTCTTTATGGGTATGTGATGCGGGAAATTCAAGAGTGGTAAAATTTAAGCTTAATTTCATATCCTCTATAAAGGCGAAAGCTATCTCTAAATTTAAAACTGGAAAATGGGGTGATGCTCTAAAATTGTTTAAAGAGGCCCTTCAGGAAAATCCTGAAGATCTAGAGATCCATAGATATCTTGCACTTACCTATGCTAAACTTGATAGATGGAGAGAGGCAGTGGATGAATATGAATATCTATTTTCTCATGGGGTAAAAGACATAAAAGATGACTTTGCTATGAGTTTGTATAGTTTAGCAATTTCTTACTATAAAGAAAAAAAATATAGAAAATCTCTGTCTGTATTGGATAGGCTTATCTCTATATCGCCTGGAAATAAAGAGATTAAAAAGTTTTATAAAAATGTAAGGTTTAAAAGTATGATAGAACTTTTCTTTTCTTCTGTAATTTATTATATAATTGGTATTGGTTTATTAGTCCTTCTTTTTATCTTTTTATGGGGAAGAAGAAAAAAAGGGCGCACAAAAAGGTTGTATGGAAGAAGATAACTATTTGGGGGTGAAAGTATGTGGCATAGATCACCTCAGGTAGCAGGTTATTTTTATCCAGAAGATAAAAATATACTAAAAAAAACAATTGAAGCATGTTTTCTATCTGAGATAGGCCCTGGAGAATTACCAAAAGATATAGATGATAATAAATCTTATTTAGAATTGCTAGGTCTTATTTCTCCTCATGCAGGGTATATATATTCTGGCCCAATAGCTGCATGGGGCTACCTTAGGCTATCTTATGCAAAAAGGCCTAAAACTATTGTAATTGCAGGACCTAATCATCGAGGTTTAGGTCCTGATTTTGCCATATTCCCAGAGGGCATATGGGCAACTCCTTTTGGAGAAATTCCTGTGGACAATGAAGTCTCGGAATTATTAATAGATAAGTTAGAGTTTCTAAAACCCAGTGAGATTGCCCATAGGTATGAACATTCCATAGAGGTACAACTCCCATTTTTGCAATATATTTTACATGATAATTTTAAAATAGTTCCCATACTTATTTCCTCTTATGATATAGATAGATTGAGATTATTAGGCGAAGCTATTAAGGATTTAAAATCTAAAGGAATATTATTTATCGCAAGTAGTGATTTTTCTCATTATATAAGTGCCGAAATGGCAAAGGTATTGGATTTAGAGGCAATCTCTTATATTTTAAATAAAAAGCCATATGATTTTTTAAAACAGGTTATTCAAAATAGATTATCTATATGTGGGGCAGGCCCCATAACATCTCTTTTATTTTATGTAAATTCTTTATCCGCAGATGTAAAACTTTTAAAATATGGAAATTCTGGTGAAGTTACAGGAGATTTTTCTGAGGTTGTAGCATATGCCTCTATTAGTTTTGAAAGAAAAAAGAAGGAAGGTGATCTTTCTTGATTCCCCTTTATGATGAGCTTCCTACAAAAAGATTCCCCTTTATGACTGTAATGCTTATTCTTATCAATGTTTTTATATTTATGTATGAGTTTTCTTTAGGTTCAGAGTTAGAGAATTTTGTAAGACAGTTTGGGTTAATTCCCTATGAGATTACACATTTTGTAGATATTCCACCTCCAAGTTTGCATCCTATATTTCTTACTATTTTTACCTCTATGTTTTTGCATGGTAGTCTTTTTCATATATTTGGAAATATGCTTTACTTTTGGATATTTGGAAACAATGTAGAGGATGTAATGGGACCATTTAGATTTTTGGTCTTTTACTTTCTTTGTGGGATTTCTGCAGCATTTACACAAATACTTTTTTCACCAGGTTCTACTGTTCCTATGATAGGTGCATCAGGTGCTATTTCAGGTGTACTTGCTGCCTATTTTGTTTTATTCCCTTATGCAAAAGTTTATACCCTATTTTGGTTTTTCATTTTTATAAGGATTATTCCAATCCCTGCTTTCTTCCTTTTAGGTTTTTGGTTTTTGGTTCAGCTCATTTCGGGCATATCGGCACTAGGAACTCATTCTCCTGGAGGGGTAGCATGGTTTGCTCATATTGGAGGTTTTATTGCAGGGTTAATCTTAGTAAATATCTTTAAAGAGGATAAAAGGTCTCATTACTATCATGATTATTATTATAACTACTTGTAAAAAAATATAAATTGGTATATAATATAAACTGTTTGCACCTTAGTGAGGTGTAGATAACAATGTTTGAAATCCTTAAAGACATAGAAAATAGAATAGCAGACCCTGTTACTTTTTACTTTGTATTAGGGTTTGATTTTGAAGAAAAGAAAAAATATAAAGAGGCCATTGAAAGTTGGAAGAGAGTTTTGAAATACCTAAAAGTAGATTCAGAATT
>Ga0256833_1002405_pt1 | contig 13125 bp, 12 predicted proteins | sample 356284metaG_FD_190535 | JGI IMG/M metagenome (GOLD analysis project Ga0256833, IMG submission 190535) | Hydrothermal vent microbial communities from Mid Atlantic Ridge, Atlantic Ocean - 356-284 | ecosystem: Environmental > Aquatic > Marine > Hydrothermal vents | place: Atlantic Ocean: Mid...
ATTGATTACTTTAGCAAGAGTGGCTTTTAATTTTCTTAAATCGCTTGGGCTTATTTCGCCTTCAAAAACAGATAATTGAACTCTATTTAAATATTTTTCTACCTCTTTTCTGATTTTATAGCTATTGTCTTTTTGTTCTAATGATTTTTTATTTGCAATATCATAAAATAGTATAACATACATATCTCTCCTTTAAAAACAGTAATCTCTATATCCACACCCTTTGCAATATTTTATCTCTTTAAAAGCAGGTGGTGTTTCTTGTTGTAAAAAAATAGTCATTTCTACTATAAGTTCATCTATTTTTTGCATATTTTTTTCATCTCCACGAACAAAAATAACATCTCTTCCTGATATAATTTTACCATTTATCTCTTTGAGGTTTAAAGAATTTTTTAGTTGCCACATATAAAATAATAATTGCATTTTAGCACCCTCTATATTGCTCAAACTTTTTTTATATTCTGTTACCAAATAATGCCCTTTTTGTTTGCCTATCCTATCAAATTTTAAGTTCGAAAAAGGAAACTTATGTAATTGCTCCTCTTTTATCTCAGCCAATGCTTTGCCCATCAAAATATTCTCATCATATTGGTCAGCGTGTATTTTTCTGCTATAAAGCCATGCTTCTCGTTTGCAGGTGGCATAGTAGTGAATAAGAGTGCCTGTTATAAGATTTGGGTCAAAACTCATTTTTTTCACTTCCTATTTTGTTATCTGTTAAAAAGACTCTTAATCGTTCAATACGCCTCTTATAAAATTTCTCCAAAGAGTTAGAAAAAGTAGTAAAACTATATCTATTCTTTTGAATTTTCAACTTCTCAAACAGTTTAATCTTGTAACTTTGCTCAATATAATGCGGAAACTCTTCTATAAAAATATCAATTATCTTTTTTGCACTCTTTTTTGTCTGCAATCTGCTAATTCCAATTCGCTCACCTATATCATAAAAATCACTCATGGTAATATTGTGTTTTTTACCACCCAAAGGTAGCCCAAGCTCATCACTGTCTCCTCGATAGACTCCATTTGAAATAAGGTCATAGAGTGGAGATAGCCTATATTTATCTTTACCAATATTTATAATAGAGATATTCTTAAGATGCAAATCAGCATGTTCAATCACAAACGAAAAAATATAAAACTCTAAAAACTTCAATCTTTCTTCTTTCGATTTAACCACTTTGGCTATTGCATCAAAAAGCTTTTCGCTTGTAGTGAAATATTTTTGGTCACTTTTAATACCCATTATTTGTGCGAAATCTCTCTGTTCATACTTATAGCCATCATATCTATCATATCTTTTAACAATATAGTGAAAATCCATCTCTCCAACAACAACGGCACTCCATGGAACATCAAACCCATAAGCATTTTTGGCAAAGCTCATAAATAGATGCTCATTTAACCCCAAATATGGCAGATAGGTTTGATGTTTATCTTTAAAATTATAAACAGCACTCTCAACATTATATGGCTTCAACAGATACAATGCTTCACTACTTTGAGTAATAACTTTAGCTTCAAAATCAATCGATACATCTATCTTATTTTGATACCCACTAAGTGATGAATGTTTCCCTTTGGCTTCAAGTATGCCGCTGTCAATATCTATGCTCATATCCAAAATATTAGGGAAATCCTGCTTCTGTAAAATTGCTTCTTTAACAGCAATCCAACTCTTACGATTTATATAATCATTGCTATAATCATTGAGTTTATCCAAGGCTACAAAATCAAAATCTCCATGAGTGTTTTCTAATTCCAAAAGTATCTCTACCAAGCTTTTTCCCTCAGCTAAATAACTATCTCTCCTATCGCTCTCAGGTATAAGGTTTTCAAATATTGGAAAAAGAGTTGTAGCATAAAATAATTCATCTCCAGCTAAACCATCAAGCTTCTTTCCCTTATAGCTTTGGTCATATTCAAAAACATAACGCCCCTCTTTATAAGATAGAAAGCCAATCAATTGCCCACTTTTAAAAACAGCTATTTGCTTAGAACCATCGGCTAATATTCGTTGATAATATCTGCTTCGACCTTTACCCTTTGCTTCTATTTTCCCCTCTTCAATCAATTTATTGAGGTATCTTTTTAGTGTTGCTCTTGGTATATCACTTTTTTCTAATATCTCTGATATACTTAATCTTGTAGATACATAAAAAAAAGATTCTATCTCTTTTAATCTCTTTTGGCTCATTATCGGCTCACTTTTTATATTATTAAGATATTTTTTATAATTATATCACAACTTATCTCATTTAAATATAGTGTAGTAGGGTAATCCAACAAAATCCTAATCTTTTTAAAAGTATCAAATTATCATAAACCTACCTTAATTAAAGAAAGATTGTATCAAACTAAATTGTTCTTCATCAATACCACAACCTATTTTACTATTATTATCAAAATCATAACAAAAAGATAAATTATCCTTTTCAACTATTGTCAGCCATTCACTATCATCAGACACAACATTATTTTTATTTACATTGACAATAAACTCATACAACTTTCTCTTCTTATAGGCAAGTTCTTTAGAAAAATGGTATCGCTCTTCATAATCTTCTATCTCTTGAAGTTTTAATTTATCTGATACATACTCTTGATAATACTTTTTTGCCTCTGAATTTATTTCTAAAAAAACAGGTACTGTATATTCATTTTTTTCAATAATTTGAAAATTTATTGATAGCGTTTTAAAGTTAAGTTGATTTATAATATTCTCAATTGATTGAGCTTTAAGGGTATTATACCCTTTTACTTTTTCAAAATATTGTTTTGTTATCTCTTCAAAATTAGATTCCTCTATCTCTTGATTTAATAAAGCTTTAGTAAAAGATAGATACTCCTTTTCATAAACATACTCTCCAAATAGAAGCTTACTACTCTCTTTTTTTAAACTTACGATATAAAGAGATTCAACTGATTCTCTTCTTAAAAAGTGTCTATTAATTCTACCTGCTGTTTGGATAATAGAGTCTAATGGAGCTAAATCACGAAAACCAATCTCAAAGTCCAAATCTACCCCTGCTTCTATAACTTGTGTAGAGACAACTATAACTTTTTTTGTTTTGATATTTTTTTGAATTTCAGCAATCACCTCTTTTCGATGAAATGGTGCTAATGTTGTTGATAGATAATAAACAATATAATCTTTTTGTCTATCTTTAATAAGTTGAAAAAATTCAGTAGAAGATTTTTTGGTATTTAAAACAACCAAAACAGAGTGTTTTCCTTCTATCTTTTTAGATACAAACTCTTCAAACTCTTCAATAGTTTGAGTATTATTAAATGCCGGAACAAGCTTGTGTCTATTTCCTCTATCTTTAATAAACTTTTTAAAATCTATGGTTTTAGCCAACTCCACATACTCATCTTCTTTAAAAATAAGAGGTTTAGTCGCTGTCATAAGTATAATTTTTACTTTTAAATGTTTTACTAACCAAAACAGCATTTTTCGTATTAAAAGCCAATGTTCTGCATTTAAAACTTGAGGTTCATCTAAAACTAAAACACTATTTTGTAAAGCAGAAAACCGATAAAGATAAGAGGCTTTATTGCTACTAAAAGCATAAAAAAGTTGAATAAAGGTTGTTACTACAATTTGGCTATTCCAAGACTCTACCATTTTAAGCACATCTTTTACATCAATAGACTCATTTAATTTATAATCAGCTAAGTAGTGATGTTTTATGAGATAATCAAACTCACTTTTCTCAAAATCTTCAGTCATATATTGAGTCAATATTTTCTTTATCTCTTCATAATTTTGTTCGATAATATTAGTTAGAGGCAAAGCATATATAATCTTCTCTTTATGATATTTCTCTTTTAACTTAAAAGCAAAATTTAGTGTAGCCAATGTTTTACCTGCTCCTGTTGGTGCAGTTACTGTGAAAATATTTTTATCACTAATACTACTATCATTGATTAATTTATCTAAAGTAGAGAAAAGTTGTTGTCGTATATCCTCTTTACTACTTTTAAAACTTTGAACTTTTTTCTCAATCAAATTAGATGGTATAGGTAAAATAGTAGATTTTTTTTGATACTCTATATAAGCAATAGGTAGCTTAGAAGCCATATTTCTATCTGCAAATATGAGCAATGAATAGAGATATGAAGTTCTAAAAAATAGTTCATATAGATTACTGTTTTTAGCAAATTTATTTCTTAATTTTCTTAAATATTTAACACTATGTTTCAATGACTCATGAGTTAAAAAAGCTTCAAAATCAAATGTTAATAGTTTTTCTTCTATTAATCGATTGATTTCATATTCTTGCAGTAATCCAATCAATTCATTTTGGTAAACTTGTTTCACAAATTCTAATCTATTTTTTAAATCTTCTATTTGAGGTTTTAACTCTTCATCAGTTCTACCCCCTGAAAAAGAGGATATAAGCTCTTGCAAATCTCGCAAATCACTATGGTGATTAATTACAAAAATAGCTATTAAAAATAATCTTTCATCTGAAATTCCATAATGTTTTAAAAATGCAATTGTAAAATGAATAGAGATAAGTGCATGGTTTGATTTTGCTCCATATTTTTTGCCATTTTGTAGAATCTTCTCGTCTTGGAAAAAAGAGGTAAGCTTACCAAAGTCATGACAAATACCTAAGATAAAAGCCAAATCTTTATCAAACAAAGCTCTCTCTTGCATCACTTTTGCAACAAAAAAAAGATGTTCTGAAAGTAAATTCCCATTAGAATGAGAATAAATTTTAGAAGACATAAACAGTCTCTCCACTTTCAATTTTTAGTAACCTGCCATGAACTGTTAAAATATCAGAAACTTTAAAAGATAAACTTTTTTTAAGTGTTGCCACAATCTGTAATCTTTTTGTCTCTGCTAATATATCAACAACCCCTAATGACTCTCTTCCATCTTTAAAATTATAAATAATACGATTTTTTTCATAATGGAAAAAACCTTTATCATCTTCAAAAGATAAATCAGAAATAATATCAGTAGGTATTATAGAGTCAATATAATAACACTCTCCACCTTGTAGCTCTTGATATTTTATTTTTTCATATCTATCTATATCAGCTAAACACTCTGTTGTTCCCATATATCTTAAATAACCATTTCCTTCATTGATAGCTTCTATTATTCTATCTTCATTATCTCCTTCATAAAAAATACGATAAGTAAGTCTCTCATTATTACTACTTCGTATATACTCCATCTTCATTTGAGAGTGAAAATTTTTTTTAAATCCATCTGTTTTTAAAAAGTTTACTGTTTTTATCTCTTTTGTAATAGGTGTTTTAAGGCAAATTCCCACAAAAGAGTTTTTAAACTCATCATAATAACTATCATGCTCTTTTCCCAAAATAGAAGCCAAAAATCCTAAAACAGAAGTTCTTGGAAAAAATGGATAGCTAATTACAGAAGAGTTGTAGAAAAAATTTCTAAACTGTGCTAACTCTGCTGAAACATCTATATAAATCATATTAATTTTCTTTTATAGATATATCTAACTCTTCAATTAAATCTTTATCCTCAATAGAAACATCGAGTTTTAACTCTTCGTTATGATAAAGATATACTTTGTTAATTATCTTTTTATTTGTTTCTATATACTCTTTTAACTTGCTAATTTGAAAAGTAAAATCATCTGTGCTATAAATTTTCTTATCTTTATCTATAGATACAAATCGTCTTAAATCCTTTGGATTAAAACCATTTTTATACTCTATCCTCACATAAAGAAGCGAATTATGCCCTATCTTACTACGACTAAGCACCGACATAGTAGGAACACTTTTGACGATATATTCATCTAACTTTTTAATATCTTCGTCTGTTAAGTAGTTTTTACTTGCTGTCTTTTCATTTACGACACCATAAAATCCAATAAGACCATATTTTAACCGTTGGTCAACACCTAAAGTTTCTGCTACTGGTGAAACTGTATGTGTCTCTATCTCTGCTTTATTAAAACTTCGCCCATATTGAAACTGAACAGCACCATAATAGTTTGATTTTAGATACTTTTCTGCATCCCCTGTAACCACTCCAAAATAGGCAATATCTTTAAAAGCTTTAAGGAATTTATCACTACTATCTATTTCGTTACCTTTATTCTTTTCATTATAAATTTTAATTCCAAATTTAATTAAATCAGACATTTTAGAAGCTTTTTTAGTTTTACCTTTTTCAATCACTTCAACATCAGGCTTAATAATAATTGGTTTATTGTCATACTCTTCCATATAATCACGAATAAATCGTTTAAGTCTTAAATCTGTAACTTCAACAAATCCTCTTGAATCTGTTCTTGGTTTATTCTCATTATCAGGGTCTCCATTTGGATTGGTATTGATTGCCTCATATACAAAAAGTATCTCACTATTTTTTACATCGTATGATTCGTTAGTTGCCATCTGTTTTGTCTCCTTTTTTTTCATTATTAATTATTGCTCCAATTTTATTGGAAATGGTTGTTGAAAGCTCATATCCAAAAGCGATAAGATATGCACTTTTTTCAGGGCTAATATATACTTCTTTTTGATTTAAAGCTATGCCAATTTTAGATAATCTTTCTCTTTTGTCATCTAATCTATAAATGAATTTATTATAATCTTGAAATTTTTGTTCAAGATAACCAATATAATTCATAATCTCATCTATTTTCATACCTGTAAAATTCATTTTACGCATAAAGACTTTTTCTATATCAGTATTTTTACTAGATTTCACATCGCTGACTGTCTCTTGAACTATCATACCCAAATCAAAAAGCCCAATTTCCAAATCAGACCATTCAAACCCAAGTGCCTCAATAATCTCACTTGTATTTTTTTTGCGATAATGTTTTTTATTATCGCTGTTTTGATATTCTTCTATTATATCCATTATCTTAAATTCCAAAATCTCCTCCTTTTTTCTTAAGTTATCTATGATTAAAATATTTGCTATATCTAACAGTAAATATTGATAGTGTTTATCATAGATTTTTTTCTCTATATTAGCTACAAACTTTCTCTTAATTAATGGTAAAAATCTTTTTATTAATTCTTCTATATCTAAATCTTTTTCATTTAAAAATGCTTCAAATATCTCAAAAGATACTCTTTTGTCTGCTTTTGATATGGTTGAGAAGATATCTGAGAAATTCCCTTTCCAAGTGCGATAAGTAAACTCTTGATTAAGTTCATTAATAAAATTAAAAATTTTATTATATTTTTTGAAGAGATAAGGATTGATGTTTCTTAGATTTAATATAGTTTGGTTTATCTTATCTGTTTTTTGTGCAACAAAAATGTTTAAAATTATTTTCCAATCGTCATCAAACATATCTTCATTTTTAATTGTCTTTTGTATGGTAGTTAAAGCGTTTTTATCACCAAAGAGATACTGCATTGCATATTTTATATCATCATACTCTATATCTTGTTTAAATGGCACATCTATAAAAGCATATACATTATATCTTTCTTTGTTTTTACAGTTAATGCACTCTTCATGTAAAGTTCCAATTTTGAAATTTTCAAGTTTATAATCGCCATTAGATATCTTTTGAAAACAATTTACACAGCATCTAATATTTTTTTCTAAAGTTTTTTTATCATTTTTATAAAAAACTGATGGCATTGTAGATGTAAAATTTTTTAAATTTTTCAGAGGATATGGGTTTGAGCCAAAATTATTAATAAGCTTTTTAGTTTTTTTGCAAAAATCACAAATTCCTTCTACTTTTAATTTTGTATGATCTGTTAATTTTTTTTGCTCTTTTACAAGATAATTTATATAATTTTCATCTTCACAGAGTAAAGTTCTATTGTTATTTTTGATATAGCCTAAAGTGAAAAGATTAGAAGAATTAAATGTTTCATAAAATTCATAACTATTCATTTTATGACCGTTATAAACAAAGTTTAATAGTGGCATTTTATTTTCTACATCATATTTATAAAAAGAAATAATATTTTGAAGAACATATTGAAGCTTTGGAATAGAAAAATATAAATTTAAAAGAGAAAATTTTGCTAATTGAAGAGGTTTATAATACTCTTTATCATTTTCTTTATCTTTAATTAATTCAACGCTTAAAATATATCTAATATAATTAATTGTAACACCATTAAATGAACCAGCACGATTTGGGTTAAAAAAAAGATATTTTTTATTTGAAAGAAGATTTTCAGAAACATATTTTTCTGTTTCTATAAAAATTTTTTTATTATCTAAATCAAAATATAATTTTACTACATTTTCAAACTCTTTATTCTTTCCCTCTCCTATAGTAGTTGATACTTTACTCTCCAATAAATCACGACCTTCAAGAGTATCATCCACCATATCAAATTGAACTATATTTTCATAAGCAACATCAATCATTGATTTACCTTTATTGCTATTGTCTTTTTATATACCAAAGTATATCACAATACTATCAAATTTTTTTTATCTCGACAAAACCAACACCTTTCATTGCATCGCTTCCCATTCCTGTGTCTAAAATCATCTCTATAATATCTTTATCTCCTGCAATTTCATAAATGGCATACCAAGCTTTTATAATACCTTTATTGTAGTGAAAGATTTTAACTTTTGGCATTTGTTTAATAACTTTAATATCTAAAGTTCCACTATATTTTTTTCCAAATAGAGCTTCATATTTTTCTAATGTATTATTGTAAATAATCTCTTGAAATTTATTGCTACTTGGTTCAAGATATATCTTTTTTCTCGAGTTTCCATCTTTGATATTAGCACAAATAAATCCACCAACTTGTATAGGTGAAGTTATTTCACTCTTTCTTTCACTAAGTATTATTGAAGTATCAGATATGTGAATCTCTCCAAGTTTTAATCCATTTAATAAAATATCTTGAGCTATAAGCTTTTCATTCTCTTTATCTAAAGCACTATATTTTGCGTATATTTTATTATCTTTATAAAAAATCTTAAAATTCATAGATTTAAAAACTTTTCCATTTGGATGTTTGTATCCTTGATGCTCCTTATCATCTAAAACACTATAAATATAAGATTGAAAAAGCCTCGATAATACTCTTCTTATTGGTAAATTTTTTGTTGGTATTGTTGATGTAATATTTAACATAAAAACAATTATACTCAAAAAGTGTTAAATTAATTACCAAATTCATCACAAATAGCAATTGCAACAGCCAATACAAATGCGGTTATAAAGCTAAAGCCAATAGCAAAAACAAATATACCACCAATTGCTTTAGTATCAAAATCTGTGAGTATAAAGACAACAATAAAAGATATAATAAAAATTACCAAAGGATGATCGCCATATTTTGAGATTAGTTTGCACATATTTTATTATATGAAAAATATGTGTCAATGTCAAGGGTATCGTTTATTTTGTGGCTTTTATATATACTCTTTTTGGTGCGGGGTAGCCCTCTACTGTTAGGTTTGGGTTGTTTGGGTCTAAAAAGTCGTTTAGGCTTTGAGAGTCTATCCATTCTGTTTTTCGCTGTTCGTTTAAATCGGTTTTTTTAATCTCTAAAACTTCTACATCTTTAAATCCTGCACGATAACACCAATTTTTAAGGGCATTTACTGTGGGTATAAAGTAGATATTTGGAATTTTTGAGTATCTATTCTTTGGAGTTAGGCAAATATCATCTTCTCCATCAATCATAAATGTATCTAAAAAGAGTTCTCCATCTTTGTTTAATGATTTATAAAGAGATTTTAATGAACCAATTGGGTCGCTTCTGTGATACAATACTCCAAGGCAAAAGATAGTATCAAATTTATGCTCATAAAACTCTATATGCTCTATGCCAAGCATTTCATAGACAATATTTGATTTTACAAATGAATTGACAAAATTAAATTGCAAATAGTTTAGGGCAGATGGGTCGAAGCCTACTATCTTTTTGGGATTATCTTTTAACATTCTAAACATATAGTAACCATTGTTACATCCAACATCTGCTACTATTTTATCTTTTAGGTTAAAATAGGGTTTTATTAGATTATATTTTATAAAGCTTTGCCATTCGCTATCTATAAATAGTGAACCTATTTTAAAAGGACCTTTTCTCCAAGGTTTCATAAGTTTGGCAACTTCTTTGATTTTCTCTATATTTTCATTATCTAACTCTATTTCAATTGCATTATTTAGTCTTATGGCTTTTACTTCTGGTGTGGTTAAATTATCAAGTGCCTCTTTAATTGGAGAGATATTTTTCCAAGAGAGCCATTTTTGACGCTCTTGTCTTAAGCTATTTAAATCCATTATTTAGTTAGATATGCTTTTTTGATTATTACTTTTTTTACTGGTCTATCACCTGTTGTGGTTGGGACATTGTCTATTGTATCTACAACCTTTTGTCCCTTTATAACTTTGCCAAAGATTGTATAACCACCATTTAACCAAGGTGTCGGCTTAACTGTAATAAAAAATTGACTACCATTTGTGTTTGGACCTCTATTTGCCATTGCAAGAAGGTAAGGTCTATCAAATATCAAATTTGGAGCATACTCGTTTTTAAACTCTTTGTGCCAAATAGACTCTCCACCCATTCCTGTGCCAGTTGGGTCGCCACCTTGAATCATAAAGTTTTTAATTACTCTATGAAAAGTAACGCCATTGTAGTAGCCTTTTTTTACCAATTTTGTAAAATTTTCAACTGCAAGTGGTGCAGCTTTTGGAAATAGCTTTAATTCTATTTTTCCATAATTTGTATCTAAAATAACATTTTGTGCAAGTGCAAAAGCACTAGATATTAGTGTTGCAAATAGTAGTTTTTTCATTTTTTCTCCTTATTTTGTTGCAAATTCAACTGCTCTTGTTTGTCTGATTGCCTGAACTTTTATATCACCAGGGAACTGCAGTTTCTCTTCAATGTTTTTAGCAATTTTATGTGTTAGCATTGGCATCTCTTCGTCGCTAACTTTTTGGGCATCTATAAATACTCTAATCTCTCTACCTGCATTTATTGCATATGCTTGAATAACACCATCTTCATTGAGTGCTATTTGCTCTAACTCTTTAACTCTTTTTGTAAAGCTCTCTAATACTTCTCTTCTTGCTCCTGGTCTTGCAGCACTCAAAACATCTGCTGCACATACAGCTGCACTCTCTATACACATTGGTTTTTCATGTTCATGGTGTGCATAGATAGCATTAATTACCACTGCATTCTCTCCGTATCTTCTGCAAACTTCTGCCCCCAATTCAACATGGCTACCACCAAAATCTTGTGTTAGTGCTTTTCCAATATCGTGCAACAGACCTGCTCTTAGAGCCAACATTTCATCTCCACCCATCTCGGCAGCTAATACTTTTGAAAGTCTTGCAACTTCAAGTGAATGAAGCAGAGCATTCTGCCCATAACTTGCTCTATATTTTAATCTTCCAATTAATTTAATTAACTCTTCGTGCATAGGGTATAAACCTAAATCAACTACAATTTTCTCACCCTCTTGGTAGATTTTGTCATCAAATTCAGAAATTACTTTTTCGTGTATCTCTTCTATTTTTGCCGGATGAACTCTGCCATCTTCTATAAGTCTTGTAATTACCTCTACGGCAATTGACCTTCTATAAAGATTGAAGTTGCTAACCAAGATAACTCCTGGTGTATCATCTACTATAATATCTACACCAAGAAGCTGCTCTAAAGTTTTAATGTTTCTACCATCTTTACCAATAATCTTACCTTTGTCATCTTCTGACTTTAGTTTGATTGTATTAATTAGCCTTTCACCAGCAAATTCACCAGCATATCTTGTAACAGTATCTGCCAATACAGTAGAAGCAAACTTTTTAGCATCAGCCTCTGCTTGGACAATTGCTTTACGAGATGCTTTGGCTAAATCTGATTTAATCTCTTCTTTATGTCTTTTTAAAAGAAGTTCTTTTGCTTCATCTTTGGTTAAATGTGCAACTTTTGAAAGCTCATCAGTAAGCTTTTGTAGAGTTTGCTCTTTTTTTGTAGTTAGCTCATCTAACCTTTTCTCTTTATCATCTATTATTAGTAGATGTTTGCTAATAAACTTCTCTTTGTTAGTCAAGTTCTCTTCTAATTGTGTTGCTTTTAGCTTTATAGAAGAGGCCTCATCCTTTGCCTTTTGTAAAACTCTGTCTGCTTCGCTTCTTATTACTTCTGCTTTTGCTTTTGCCTCTAACTCATACTCTTTAAACTTATTTTTGCCAAAAAGCTTTGCCAAAAATAAACCCAATATTATACCCACATTTAACAAAACAAAACCAATTATTAAATAATACAAAATATATTCCTTACAAACCATTGCAAGTTATAAAATTTACAGAGTGAGTGATTATGGTATCTGAATATATGTCAAAATTATTAGTTATGCACTTATTGCAGATATATAAATCTCGTTGTATAAAAATAGTTTTTTTAATTTTTTTCCAATTTTTGGCATAAAATCTATCATACATTCCTTTGCCAAAACCAACTCTTTTGCTCTTGATATCTATACCCAAGATTGGAACTATTGCCAAATCTATATCTCTTATTTTATAACTTGAAAATTTAGGTTCTTTAATTTTAAATTTTTTAATGCCCAAAGGCAATCTGTATTTTACCAATATAAAGCTTTTACCTTGCATAAAAGGCACATAAATATTGATATTTTTTCGCCTACAATAGTTTATTAGAGGTAGAATATTGACTTCATTAGCTAATGGAATAAATAGCATAATATTTGATAATCTATTTTCTTGAATATATTTTATTAAATTTTTAACAATTAGTTTATCTTTTTTATAATTGTTTGCTCTTTTTTTACAACTATTTAACACTAATTTTCTAAAACTATTTTTAATATCACTTTTGCTCATTTGAAATTACCTATTTTTTGATATAATATTGTTTCAATTATAACCATAAGGAAATAAATGTTTGGTTTTATAAAAAAAGCATTTGGTAAAAAAGAAGAGAAAAGTTTTAAACGAGATAAAATTTCACAAGATGAATTGGAAGATTTATTGCTTGAAGCAGATGTGAATTATGAGCTTATAGAGAATATTTTAGAGCAACTTCCAGAGCAAATTAGTAGAGTTCAACTTTACAACTCTTTGATAGCAGTATTTGATTATAAGGCAAATTGGATATATCCTGATGGCAAAAAGCCATTTGTAGAGATGATTA
>Ga0256833_1002406_pt1 | contig 13125 bp, 15 predicted proteins | sample 356284metaG_FD_190535 | JGI IMG/M metagenome (GOLD analysis project Ga0256833, IMG submission 190535) | Hydrothermal vent microbial communities from Mid Atlantic Ridge, Atlantic Ocean - 356-284 | ecosystem: Environmental > Aquatic > Marine > Hydrothermal vents | place: Atlantic Ocean: Mid...
TAGCATACGTCTACTACTCGCTCCTCCTAACCCTATCGGAGGCCGTACTAGTGGTTGAGGCCTCGCTATGCGCTCTAAGAGAGGAGCTCTAGCATGCCGCTCCCAGGGTCTACGAGCACCCTGAAGGGTACCCAGCCTGGCAGGTCCCCGGGACTATCGGAGACCGCCAGGATCGGGGGGCCGCCGCAGGACCTCATGTATCCCTCTTTTCGCAGGGGCCTCCGGTAGAGCTGGGGGACTACTAGAGCCTTCACTATCGACCCCCTACTTATAATCCTGGCGCCCGTCTCGCCCCGTAGGGAGTGGAGTGGGAGGGGGCTGTTAGATAGTATGCAGATAGAGCAGCCCCTCCTCGCTGTTTCTAGTAGGAGTTTCCATGCTCCCGGTATCCTGTTGTGCTCGGCGAGGCTCTCCATCTCGACCGTCCTGGCGGCACGCGCAAGCCTGGGGTCTCCCATTGTGATCCCGGCGAGGAATAGCCTCGCTATAAGGTACTCGTAGTTGATCTTGAGGATCCCGGTATTGTACATCTTAGAGAGTAGCCCCCTGAGGAGTGCGACCACCCGTCCGAGACCCTTCAGGCGTGCAGACGCGAGCCTGGCCTGTAGTAATCCCCCGGTGTTGATCCTTGTCAGGGTGCCGTCATAGTCGAAGATGCATGTTTTACCGTCTAACCGTTCTGGTAGGCTGCCGATTATCTCCTCGACTTGCAATGCTGCCCCTACCCTCTTCTGATGAAAGGGTATTGGCGGCGTGTACCTTAAGGCTGTGGTGTCGGTCCCAGATATGTTTTTAACAGGGTTAAACTTTTCATGTGAAGCACAGAAACATATACACAACCCCTAAAACTTGGCAGGACAACACTAGAAAACCGTGCACACGCGGGCCCCCCGGGCGATCCCAGCACAGCTCCTGGGGCAAACCCCATACACGCCAGCACAGCCAAGAGGGGACCGATAATGAGCAATGGCAGTATAGCGGAGCGGAGAAAGAAAATACTCTACGAGCCGAGAATAGCGAGGCTAATACTCGAGCTCAGCATCCCCCTCTTCATAAGCGGGAGCCTCCAGAGCATCTACGGCATAGCCGACACCTTCTGGCTCTCGCGCCTCGGCAGCGCCGCGCTTGGAACCCCGACCGTAAGCTGGCCCTACCGGGGGGTCCTCGGGGCTATAGGTTTCGGCCTCGCGAGCACTCTAAGCGCGCTGGCGGGCCAGTACATAGGTGCCGGGGATTACAGGAAGGCCAGTAAGAGTGTGAGCCAGGTCTTCGGGCTCCTAACAGTGATAGGCATAATCGGGACCGCAGTCTTCTACGTGCTGCGCGGCTACTATCTCGACCTAACACATGCCCCTCCAGACGTTGCGGCGCTAGCAAACAAGTATATCGCCGTAACACTGCTGGGCCTCCCCTTCATGTACTTCTTCCTAGTATTCAACTTCACGCTTGGAAGCGCGGGAGACACTAAGACGCCGATGAAGATAAGCGTCTCCACAAGCCTCCTAAACTTCGCCCTGGACCCGGTACTGATTTTCACCCTGAAACTAGGCGTGTTCGGGGCCGCCCTAGCAACGCTGATAAGCGGGATGGCGGCCGGCCTATACGGGCTCTACAGCCTCATAACCGGCAGGCACGGGATAAGGATAACGCTCCGCGACATGATACCGGACCCGGAGATCTACAGGCTGATAGCCCGTATAGGCGGGCCCACCACGGTACAGCGGCTCCTCACAACCCTGGGCTTCCTGGTTATGATGCGCATAGTCAACGGGCTGGGAACCCCGATAGTCGCCGCTTACAGTATAGGCCAGGTGGTGTTAAGCATAGACCACATAATAGTGTTCCCCCTGGTTAGGAGCACCAGTATTATAGTGGCTCAGAGCCTTGGAGCGGGCCTGCTGGAGAGGGCGAAACGGGCGTTCCACACGGGGTTCAGGCTGATGATGACACTCATAACCCTCTACATAGTGTTCCTCGTAGTGTTCCGAGACCCCTTCATAAGAGTGTTCACGAGCGACCCCCAGGTCGCGGAGGCCGCCAGCAGGATGCTACTAATATTCGGGCCGAGCGTTATAGGGTTCGACCTCACAGTGCTCGCGGGCGCCATAGCGAGGAGCAGCGGGCACACACTCCTAGTCTCAGCTGTCGGGACGGCGAGACTATGGCTCATGAGGATACCGTTCAGCTACTACCTCGCATATGTTAGGAGGCTCGGAGACACGGGGCTCTGGTGGGGGATGGCCCTCAGCAACTGGATAACCGGGGCCGTCCTGGTCGCATGGCTCTTCACCTACAGGTGGCTGAAACCAGTAATAAAAGAGGCTCCCGCCGGGAAGGGCCGGGAGTATGTTGAGAAGCCCGCCCCTCTAACTGGATGATGAAGCCCCTCCTGGTGATGCTGGCCTCGGGCGCTCCCCGGTTTTCAATTAACACCCTTATATTGCCTCTCGGGATCCTAGGTCTTGAAAAGCTGGGGGCGCATAGAATATGAGTAGCGGGTGGCAGTCAGCACTGGAAGACTATGCTGCCGTCATGATCGGCGGGGCTCTGGGTGCTACGGCAAGGTGGAAGCTGGCCGAGGCGGTGCAGAAGCATGCTGGAGTCTTCTATCCATGGGGCACGCTTACCGTTAACCTTCTCGGGAGCCTCCTGTTAGGCTTCATAATGGGGGCCGCCGTGAACTACGGGGTTTTCACCAGGTGGGAGAGGCTCCTCCTAGCGACCGGCTTCGCCGGGGCGTTCACTACTTTCAGCACTTTCATGTATGAGTCCCTCGTACTACTCGTGCGGGAGCCGCTCTATGCTGCCGCTAATATTATTGTAAGTATATTACTTGGCCTCGTAATGGTCTATATTGGCACTATAATGGCGGGTGTCGTGTATGGTTGAGAGCAGGCCGGAATGGCTGCGCCTCCGCATCTATATTGGTGAGAGCGACAGGTACAAGGGTAAACCGCTCTACCTCTACATTCTCCACCAGCTCAAGAAAATGGGGGTCCGCGGCGCGACAGTCTACAGGGGCATAGCAGGCTACGGGAGCCACAGCCTAATACACACCGTGGACCTCTTCAGGCTGAGCGAGGACCTCCCCATAGTTATCGAGAGCATAGACGAGGAGGAGAAGATAAAGAATGTCCTCCCCGTAATAGAAGAGATCGTAGAGGAGGGCCTAGTAACCGTCGACCCCGTGAGACTCGTATACTACGGCCACAAGAAGAAACCGTAACCCCTCAGAACCGTATAGACCAAAAATAACTGTGGACCCTGCAAGGAGGGGAGCTGGGAGGGTGGAAACATGCCCCACGAGGAGGACGAGGGGGCAGCACCGGGAGACCTAGAACTGGGAATACCGGGGCATGCCGGTAAGAGCCCCGCGTCGAGACGCCTACAACTCTACCTTAAAGAGAAGGGGGTACCCTTCGAGAGCGAGGGTGACGCTGTCAGGATAAACATTAACGGCCTGATCATAGAGCTGAACGATGAAGGCGATAGGGGAATAATAGTCCAGGCCCAGGCGCCCCTGCCCGTGGGGGAGGGCATACCCGAGGAGGAGGCGAGAACCCTATACTATTTCGGTCTTGCCGCCAGCATAATAGGAGGGGGAGAATACCTCGCGGAGGAGATAGTCCCGGGCTATCCAACTATAAGCGTGTCGAAACCCGTGGGGGGCCTCGAGGAGGCCGCCGAGAAAATAATAGCTGTTGTAGAGGCGCTCCTCGCCGTGACCGGTAAAACCCGGCACGCTCCAAAACAATAATCGTATTTAGGGGAAGTCGGGAGACCCTTCAGGCCGGCTCTACAATACTTTGGCCGCGTCTAATGCTCCCCTTTTAGGGCTCCTCCTATGAGCCCGGCGATAGCGGCTGGCACGCCCAGTACTATGGATGCGATTATGAATATTACTAGTGAGGCTCCAATGCCCACCATGCCCATGTGGGGGTTTAGGGGGAGCATTACTGTGCCCATGAAGCCTACTAGTGCGGGTACTGGTAGTGCCGCTATTATGCCGGCTAGGAATCCCGCCTGGGCCCCCCTGCCTGCTCCCCCTGCTAGGAGGCCTGCTACGAAGCCGCCTATGAGGGGTGCTAGCACGTTTATCCCGGGTATGAGGAGGAGTATTACTGTTATGATAGCGCCTATTATGCCGCTGGCTAGGCGTCCGGCCAAGAGGTTCCACACCATGTATATTGTTTTACGGTTTATGATAGTATTTATTATTGCCTGTGCACGTATGGTTCTCACATTCTCGTGCTCCCCTCGAGGTTTAGGGGTGGAAGGTCTCCAGGGCTTATGTCGAGCTCTACCAGCATGGGGCCCTGATTGTCCAGTATGAAGCTTACCGCCTCGTCTATAGCATTATCATTGTCGACCTTCAGGGTCTTATCTATGCCCATGAGTCTTGCTATAAGTGTGAAGTCGGGGTTCCCGTGTAGCGTTCCAATTACCCTCCCCTGCTTCTGTATCTGCTGCCTGAGGAGTAGGACCCTGTAGCTGTTATCGTTGACTACCAGTATTTTCACTGGAGCCCCGGTGCGGGCTATGGTTTCGAGGTCTTGGAGTGTCATCATGAGCTCTCCGTCCCCAACGACTGTTATAACATGCTCCGCCCCGCCAGCGAGCGCCGCGCCTATGCCTGCTGGTAGGGCGTAGCCCATAGCGCCCAGGTTCGTCGCGGCCAGGAAGCCCTTCTCCCTCCTAACGCGTAGATAATTATAAGTGTAGACGATATGGGTGCCCTGGCCGGCTGTGACCACGGTGTTCGCTGGAAGCCGTTTTCCCAGCTCGTGGAAGAACCTGTTAGGGTTAACGTATCCCTTGTATGAGCGGGAGACTGCCTCCTCGAGCATGCTGGCCCACTCTGCTCTTAGCGCCGCTATCCTCTCGTCCCACTCTCCCCTCGGCCCGGGCGGGCCTTCCGCCTCGACCCGCCTCAACAGTATCTCCGCGAAGAGGAGGGGGTCGGTCCTGCTGTGGACGTCCGGCATTATGGGGCGTTTATCAACTACCGGGTCCCTGCTCGCTACTATCAGCGCGCCTATAGGCATCATAGTGTAGCTGTACGTAGCGATATCGTCCAGCTCGCCTCCTAGCACTAGTATAGTGTCTGCCTCCTCGAACGCCTTATCCGCAGGCCTGCTCCCGCCGCCGAAGCCCACCCTGCCCAGACACCTGTAGTGTTGCTCGTCGCATGCGCCCCTCCCGTTCCCGCTCGTCACAATATAGGCTCCGAGCTTCTCCGCCAGCCCGTGTAGGAGCCGCTGGGCGCCGGGCCTGTTGGCCTCGCCGCACGCCATTATTAGTGGTCTCTCGGACTCGTATAGTAGGCTCAACGCCTCCTCTATATCGGCAGTGTCCGGGGGGTCCGGGGGGACTGTCAGCTCCTCCAGGCTCGGAGGGGGCTCTACCGTTATCTCCGCGTTCCACAGGTCCTCTGGGACCTCTAGATGCCCGGGTCCCGGCACGGGGGACAGCATTCTCGCCAGTATTCCTCTCAGGGTCTCGGGGAGGAGGTCGGGGCTGCGGAGCCTCGCGTGGGCCCTGGTGAGAGGGTCTGCTATGGCCTGCTGGTCCACCCATAGCCAGGCGTCCGCCTCTTCCAGGCGCCTCTTCACCCCGCCGCTCAGCACGAAGAGGGGGCTACGGTCTTTGAGCGCTATGCCTAGGCTTATGGTGGTGTTAAGGAAGCCGGGGCCCGCGTGTACTACTGTGTAGCCTATTCTCCCTGTTAGGCGTGCTTCAGCGTCTGCCGCGCTGGCGGCGACCTGCTCGTGCCTTGTTGATATGTATGTTGGGGGTTCCCCGGTCCTCTTGAGGGTGTCTAGGAAGTCGAGTATGCTCGTCCCTATAATGCCGTAGAGCCTTCCCGTGCCCGTGCGGCGCATCGCCTCTATTATGTATTCTGAGACCGTGTATCTCCTCGTCTCGCCGGCCAATACTTTGTCACCTCTCGGCGGGCATGTTTACCACGTTGGCCGGCTCTCCTCCCATGAGGACCCTCACAATGTTCTCGACTGTCGCCTGTATTATCCTCGCCCTAGCATCGCTGTTGGCACCCGCAATGTGCGGCGTTGTCAGCAGGTTGGGATGGTCCAACGCTATCAACGGGTGGTCCCTGCCCGGGGGCTCCCTACTGTAGACGTCGACCGCCGCACCCATGATCCAGCCCTCGCGTAGCGCCCTGGCCAGCGCTTGCTCGTCAACAATCTCACCCCTGCTAGGGTTGATGAGTACCGCTGTGGGCTTCATGGAGCGGAGCTCCCTCTCACCTAGGAGGCCGCGCGTCTCGCCTGTGAGGGGGAGGTGTATGCTGACAATATCGCTCATCCTTAGGAGCCTAGCGAGCCTAACATACTTGACGCCGAGCCGTTCCTCCTCGCTAGGGGGGAGCCTCCTCTTATCATAGTAGACTATCCTAGCATCGAAAGCGCGGACCCTCCTAGCAACTTCCCGGCCTATACGGCCTAACCCTATGATCCCCCACGTCTTACCGTAGAGATCATAGGTTCCAGCATCCATAAGCTCCCACTGGGGCCACTCTCCACTCTTAGTTTTAGCGTGGGCCTGGAGGATCCTCTTGAGCAGGACGAGCGCGGCCATAATGGTCCATTCCGCGACGCTGGGCGCGTTCGCGCCTCCAGCATTGCTTACAGGTATGCCCCTGCGGGCGCACTCCTCAACGTCTATATGGTCGTAGCCCGTGCTGGGCTGGGCTATCAGCTTGCACCTCTCCATGAGATCGCATATCTCACGTGTGATCTTGAACTTGAAGGTGTAGTCTCCGACTACAACGTCCGCCCTTCTCAGTGCTTCCAGTACCTCCTCCCTGGGGGACTCTGCGACGCTCACTATCTCGACATCCCCTAGCCTGGGGAGGTAGGGGGCTAGGAGGCTTCTAAGGAAGCTGGAGGGGAGGGGGCTGAGAAACACTATGGTCTTCGACTGTGGCTCGGACAAGGGGATCGTGCACCTCCTAATAGTTGAATAGAGTGTGGGCCCCTCGGAAGACCTCTCGTCCCACTATGGGCCCACACTATATGATAGTTGAAGTGCTCGGGTAAATATGCATGTGTACTCATGTGAAGATACATCCAGTCTTAACTCCAGAGCGCAGCCATCCAGCCTATAAACTGGGTGTTAGTCGTGGGTGGTGCGGGCTGCAGGCTCCTCTACCAGGAGGACAGCTACCTTAAAACGTTCCAGGCCAGGATAGTAGCGGTTCCGGACGAGCACAGCCTCATCCTAGACCAGACAGCCTTCCATCCTAGACCCTCCGGGGGGTTGAGCAACGATACGGGTATCCTGGAGGCTGAGGATGGTAGAGTACTGCATGTAGACGACGTGACAGTATCAGAGCACGGCTGCCCTGTCCACCACACAAGGGAGCCGCACGGGCTGAAGCCCGGAGATACTGTACGGGGCCGTATCGACTGGGAGCGCAGGTACAGGATGATGAGGCTCCACACTGCCAGTCATATAATAGCGGCCCTCCTCTACAACAAGTACGGGGCCCTAGTAACCGGGGGGAACATAGAGCCTGACAAGGCTAGGGACGATTTCGACCTCACCAGCGCAGGGCCCAAGTGGAGAGAGGCCCTCGAATGGGCTGTCAGCGAGGCCAACAGGGTAGCAGCGGAATGCCACCCCGTCATTGTACGGTGGGTCTCAAGGGAGGAAGCGCTGAGAATACCGGGCCTCGTCAAACTGGCGGAGAGGGCGCCGCCAGAGGTTGAAAGGCTCAGGATAGTCGAGATACCCGGGGTGGACGTCCAGGCCGACGGTGCACCCCATGTTAGGAATACGTGCGAGATAGGCGAGATCGTGCTCCTGAGGATAGAGAGTAAGGGTAGGAGGAAGAGGAGGCTATACTATACTGTGAAGCCGTGAGGTGGAAGCCCGGGGAGGCCCTCCAGCGGCATGAAGGGCTCCTATTCTGATTCTAGGGCTATATCGCTGAGGTAGGCCTCCCCCTTGCAGGGGGGATTCTCCGGGTCCCTCACCTCCCTCCTCAGATAGTAGCAGTACTTCCTCTTAGGGTCGTAGAGTATGCATGTATTGCACGATATCTTGGAGGCTTCAACCGTCTTCCTATCCTTCCTCACGGTCTTCAACAGTTCCACCAGGCCGGTGTCTATGAGCTCCTCTATGAAGCCGGCATAGTCTTTCCGCCCGAAGAGGTCCGCCATGAGCCCGGCCTTCATCTCAGAGTATACGTCGACCTCAACCTCATTGTTTAGACGTGTGACTTTGAAGCGTATAAGGAACGGGTAATCGCTCTCCTCAGTACTCCTATACTCTACAACATCGCCCCTCCTGATAACCCTGAACACCACGTCGAACTTCTTGGTTATACCGAACTTCCTCCAAACAAACCTTACACGGTATTTATCGTCTTCCAGCTTCTCTACAAACGCGGTATACTTGCTGGTTGAGAGGAGCTTCTCAGGGCTTAAGAGGCATGCCAGACACGTATCCTCGGGGACCTTCACGGTCTTAACCGTATGGTGTTCAAGCGTCACGGGCCTACACCACACTCCCAATTATTCTACTCTATGCTGGATGAAGGGTGATTAATACTCGACCCTCTCCTCGCCAGTATTTGTCTCGTACGGGAGCCTTAGAACCTCGTAGAACACGGCGGCTATCCCCACGACCCCCAGCAGCGCGGCCCCCACTTGGAGTATTCCTGGGAGCGTGAGGGGGGCTCCAGGGGTTAGCAGTACTAGGCTGACAGTCTTACCGAGGCTCGGCGTCCCAGCTCTTCCCAGGCCTAGCATTGAGAGTCCCGCCTCCGCGAAGACCGCTGCAGCGGAGGATATGCTCGCGTAGCTTGCTATCGCACTCCACGCATTGGGAAGCATATGCTTTAACACTATTCTCGCCCGGGACGCCCCTATGCTCCTGGCCGCCTCAACATATGCTGTGCCGGCTATCTGTTTCGCCCTGCTAGCCACGCTCTGAGCCGCTTGAACGCCTGCGAGGGCCCCGATGAGGGCGCCTACCAGTAACGGGCCGGGACGGGCTAGTAGTGCTAGCAGGAGTAGGAGGCCCATCCTGGGGAGGCCGGCTAGTAGTTTTGATGTGAAGCCTATAGTCCTGTCAGCTATGGGTGAGACTCCCGCTGTGAGCGCTATAGTAAGGAGTATTATTGAGACGGCCATACCGGCGAGGCCGGCCTCAACGCTCTCCCACACTCCACGGGCCATAACGCATAACGCGTTCCTCCCGATGGGATCGGAGCCTAGGGGTAGCTCTATGCTAGGCTTCTGGAGTGGCGGGTAGCGTATAGGGCATGGCCCTGTTAGACTGTTCAAAGCCCATGACACTACTATTATTGTTGCGAGAAGCACCATCTTTCCGGTTTGGAGTCTCATCTCCCCGTTTCACCCGGGAGGCTCTCGAGCATCCTACTGTGACCTACTCCTTGGCTCCCAGCCCAGGGCCCGGCCCGCGCCGGCCGCGATATAGCCTGCTATTCCTATGAGTGCGAACGATGTTGCCGCCAGGATCGGGTCGCCCTCTACTACTGCATGGTAGAGTAGGTAGCCTATCCCTGTATAGTTCAGTATTGGCTCTATGATGGCGCTCCTCTCTATTATCATGCCTGTGAGTGTTAGAGTGTAAGCGTTAAACGATGAGAGCAGGACCTGGACGGCGCGGAGCCTGACCTTCCATTCCGGCAGGCCTATTGCTCGTAGCGCGTGTATATGGTCTTTGAGCTCCAGCCTGGGCTCCTCCATAAGGCCTAGTAGCCCGTGTAGGAGGCGTGGGAAGACTGCCAGCCATATGATGAGAGTGTACACCAGGGTCTTCCCGGGCGGGTGTCCTGGCAGGGGGCTCGGCACTCCAAGGCGCCAGGCGAGTATTATTGCGAGCACGGCGTAGAAATAGCCTGGGACGAAGCTTGCCGCTCTCAGGGGCCTGGGAGCCTCGAACCCGACAAGTAAAACCCAGAGTATTGCGGCAGCGAAGGATAATCCCACCCCTGCAAGTATGGGTGCCAGCGTCCAGGGCAGCAGTTGTACTGAAAGCCTGTAGGCTGACATGCCGTATGTGAGGCTTGGCCCGGTATTCCCCTCTACGAGGCCAGCGGCGAACCTGAGGGCTCCGCGCGCGATACTCATGTTTAGCCCGTATGCCTGGCTGATCGCCTGTATCGTTTGAGGGTCGAGGCCCATGTCGGCTCCTAGGCCTGCGAAGGGGTTTCCTAGAGCCTTCCTGGCCGCCAGGTATGATACTATGGTTACCAGTAGTATGCCTGTGATGGTCTCAGCTAGTGTTATGATGAGCGAGCGTTTCCCTGGCACGGCTGAGGGCCACCTCCGGCCTGTCGAGCCCTGGCGTGTAGGGTTTCACGTCGAGGACTGGCGTGCCGTCTACCGCGTCTAGGCCGGCCACTATCACGGAGCAGCCTTCAACCTCCAACACTACTACGAGCGTCAGCCCTAGGGGGCACGGCCTCCAGGGGCTCCGCGTCTTGAAAACGCCCACCTCCTCCATGGACTGGTCCATGAAGGGTCTAACCTTGAGCGGCATGCTCCCGCCGGTCCGGGATTTATGGGCATACCATATTATCCAGGCTAGATCCCCGGGCTCGTATCCTTCTATGGCCTCGCAATACTCCTTGTAGAATCTTATTCTAGCCGGCCTCCTCATAATCTCCTCGTTATACTCTATAACCCTCCCCTTGCCGCTCACAGCGGCCGGCTCCCTAACGTCGCTCCTCTCCACGATCCCCACGGGAAAACAGCAGAGTTTGGATTCCTGCAAGCCGGCGGTGCACCTCCCCCTGCTAGGGGCTCTCCAGCCCTGTCCCTGGCCTCGGGGAGATGAGGGCGAGCTTGTTGTAGGGTAGCGGTATGCCGCCGTCTATGCCGCCGTAGGTGAAGAACCAGTGTACCTGTACGCCGGGCCTTGTGACGACGAAAACGTTTGGATAGTATAGTGCTATTCTGGGGAGCTGTTCTGCTATTACGACTTGTGCCTGCTCTGCGAGCTTGTAGGCCTGCTCCGGGCTTGACGCGTTCTCTATCTCAGCGACTATCTGCATGTAGGTCTGGTTTGTCCATTTAGCTCCGAAGCGGCCCGAGAAGTACCATGTGAACGCTGTTGGCGTGTTACCGTCTGCGCCATGACCGTTTATTTCTAGATCGTAGTCTCCCCTGCTCACTATAGCGTCTAACTGGTGGAAGCTCTCGACCGTTTTAACGTTAACACATATCCCGACCCTGGCGAGCATACTCTTGACCACGAGGGCCTCCTGCGTGTACTGCTTACTCGTTACCAGGAGCGGGTGCCATGGCTGGCCGTTAGGGAGCTCCCTGCACCCGTCCCCGTTAACATCTCTAAGCCCGAGACTGTCGAGTATCTGCGCGGCCTTGCCTGGATTGTAGGGGTATTCTGGCACGTGCGGGTTATAGAAGGGGCTGTAGGGTGGCACGTAGTTCGGTGTTCCCGGCACTGCCGCTTTAAGGGTGCCCGCGGTTTGGAGGACGAGGCTTGTAAGGTTTAGGGAGTACGCTACTGCCTGCCGGAATAGGGTGTTATTGTAGGGGTACTTGTTAAGGTTGAAGCCTAGGAATAAGACCCAGTACATCGGCCCGCTCTGAACTCTCAGGCCCGGCACGCTCTTCTCTAGCTGCTCTACAACCCTGTAGGCTTTACCCATGAATACTGCCGTGTCTATCCTACCGGTTTTCAACGCCTGGGCCTCGGCCTGGGGGTTTGTGAAGCCCACTGTTACAACCTTTATCGTGTTGTAGACCGGCTTGCCGGCCCAGAAGTGGGGGTTGGCCTTGAACACGTATCCCTCGCCGGGCTTGTATGATTCCAGCATGTATGGGCCCGAGCCTATGAAGGCCTGTTTGGATCGGAAGCTGTACGGGTTGGAGACGTTGGCCCATATGTGCTCTGGGAGTATGAATACTGTTGAGGCGACGTCTTGTAGGAAGAAGGCGTAGGGTCTTGTCAGGACGAACACGACCGTGTAGTTGTCGGGAGCGTACACCTCCCTTATAAGGTCGGGGCCGATGTTCTTCCATGCCCAGTGCTTCTCCATGATATACTTGTACGTGAATACGACGTCCCTAGCGGTAAGCGGCTTCCCGTCCTGCCATTCGACTCCGCGCCTAAGATGGAAGACCCATGTTGTCGCGTTGGGGTGGCTCCACGACTCTGCAAGCCATGGTATCACGCCGGTACTGTTCTTCCATACTAGCGTGTCGAATATGAGGCTTGTCAGTACATAGCCTGGGCCTCTGGGGTAGTATAGGAAGGGGCTGGGGGGTCCCCAGTCTCCCATCGCTATTACTAGGGTACTGTTATTGTTATTCGATTGTTGCTCTCCAGTGGTGGCCCCCTTGGTGGTTCCACCTTTCCGGCTGGGGCTTTCCTGATGGTGTGCGGCCACTCCGGCCGCTACACCTATTATAATAATTAATAATATTATTATTGATAACTTTCTCGTGTCCACGGCTCACCGCCTAGTCTTATGGTACACTATTTACGGCTAAAAGTGCACCAATCCGCTTTTAAAGCGTTCCATACTGCATACAAATACGGTGTATGTAGAATAGTGGGCGGTGTATTGAAATGCCCGGACCGCTAATAATCAGGTGGATAGGCGAGGAGCAGATAGCCCGCCTCGCCAACACCGGGAGAGTCGCCTTCTACAGCATCGTAAGCGCAATGGAAGGGGAACGAGTCAGAATATGGTTCGAACAGGAGGCGAGATGGCTAGAAGCAATAGTGGAGAAGGTACTTGTAAGGCCGAAATATAGGGAGGTAGCAGGTCTGGCAGAGTATTCAGGCTTCGAGACCGCAGATAAGTGGATAGAGTATGAGACGAGGAGGCATAAGGGGAGCCTCCCCCCATACCTTATACTGCTCAGGCTCGCCGGGACCCGCTAGACACTACCATGTCATCCCATTTTTATTCCTCCCAGCATTACGTTATGGTTAGTCCTGTATGTGAGGTGTAACGGGAATACCGCCCCAGTGCCGTTTCTGCGGTAGACAGGCGACTGTTAGGGTCCCCTATGCTAGGCTGTGGCTCTGCGACGAGCACTTCCAGGAGTTCGTGGAGAAAAAGGTTGAGAGGACAATCAGGAAGTACAAGCTGGTAAAGCC
>Ga0256833_1002407_pt1 | contig 13125 bp, 16 predicted proteins | sample 356284metaG_FD_190535 | JGI IMG/M metagenome (GOLD analysis project Ga0256833, IMG submission 190535) | Hydrothermal vent microbial communities from Mid Atlantic Ridge, Atlantic Ocean - 356-284 | ecosystem: Environmental > Aquatic > Marine > Hydrothermal vents | place: Atlantic Ocean: Mid...
TAGGGAGTCACAATTCCTAGGCTGTATGGATATGTCTATAAACCCTTTTCCGTTGAATACACCGCTATTGTTCCTCAAAGAAGACAACCCAATCCATGTTCTTACCGTATCTAGGCCGGAACACCAACCTTATAACATCGTCACCATCGTATAAAGCTACTTTTCCACTGTAAGCATCCTGTTTTGACACCCGTATATACAGGTTCCCTGCATCGTCGACACGCTCATCAAGTGTAGCCTTGAGTAATGCATTGCTAGCCGTATCCATATGTGACAACAAGTGTTTAAGCAGCTTAACCGCATCACGCCCCTTTACTCTTATACGATAAAAAGTTATAACATTGCCATAATGCCCCTTGTATGTGGATTCCTCTATATTCTCCATGTATAACCCTGCTATTTCCTCGGGGAACAAGTTTGTTATGGCCTTTTTTACTTTAGAGGGATCTTCGGTGGCGTGAATTATAACTGAAATCTCTGCCTCCTTGAGAAACACGGTTTTACTCTTCCGGGCTTCCTTCAAGGCTCACTTGCACCTCTCGGCTCGTTTAACGGGTATAGCTTACAACGGCCTTTTAACTACTCGAACAAACGTCACTGTTAGACATATAGGTGTCGTGTCAGTTTAAAGCAAAAGGCTGGGAGGATACTTATAGACATTATTAAGACATTAAGACATTATTAGATAGAGAGAAACTCCTGTGTCGAAACTTATTGAAGGTCTCCTTTATGATACTTGTATCTTATTTCGTCAGGTACAATCAATCTAGCTCCTCTGCTTGCCTCATGTCTTTTCTTTAGCTTACGTTCTTTCGCCTTCTTCTTCCACTTCTGCTTGGTCGTATTCTTTAGCCCCCTACTCTTTCTTAGCCCCCTCATCTTCTTACCAGCACTAGTTAGCCCCCTGAAAGGTCTACCCTTATGCTTCCCTGTAGAAACCCATGAAAGCTCTTTATCACTCTTTATAGCAGGATGATTAGGATCTACTAGAATTACCTCATACCATTTGTGAAGCCCGTCTTCGCCTACGTAGTAACTGTTAAGAACTACAAGGTTAGGATACTTGCGTTGCGCCCGCTCCTCTGCTATTAACCTAATACTCTTAGCCGGGGCAAAACCGTAGACTCCCATCCTCTTCGGCCGCCTACCTTTATTAGGCCTCTGCTTTCTGAGACCACCCTTCCTAACCCGGACACGTACGACGATGACTCCCTGTTTAGCCTTATACCCTAGTTGTCTGGCCCGGTCTACTCTTAAAGGCTTCTCTACTCTTACTATGGACGGCTGCCTCCTCCATCTTATTATAAACTGCCTCAGATATTCTCCATGTATGCCATCATAGGGTTTCTTCCAGGCCTTTGCTATATAGTGATACATTGATTTCGCCATTACTCTTCTACCACCCTTTCAACGCTGGATTGGATGTTTGTACCTCTTAAGGGATATAATACTTTTCCACATTTAAACATCATCTTGCAACCCATACCTTATTTAATATAAATCCTGGCCTCTTATCCCCTCATTAGAGGTCCGCATGGTCAGGTGATAGGTTTTGCCGCCGCGAGAGATAGTCATAGGCGTAGTAGGGAAAACAAACGTTGGAAAATCAACATTCTTCGCAGCGGCTACTGAAACCAGCGTGGAAATAGAGAACAGGCCTTTCACTACTATAGAACCTAATATAGGAATAGGTTATGTAAGAAAGAAGTGTGTCCACGTAGAACTGGGCTTGCCCCGCTGCGATCCCCGTAACTCCATATGTATAAAGGGTAACAGGTTTATACCCGTCAAGCTGATGGATATAGCGGGACTTGTACCCGGCGCTCATATGGGTAGAGGACTGGGCAATAAATTCTTGGATGACATACGTCAAACCGATGCTATATTACTTGTGGTAGATGCAAGCGGGGCTACATCCGAGGACGGTGTCTCGGTGAAACCCGGATCGTTTGATCCTGTTAAGGAGGTTGAATTCGTAATAAATGAGATTGACATGTGGATATTTCAAAACGTTAAACGGGACTGGGGAAAGTTTTCGCGGACACTAGATACAGGATCGTTCACCGATAAGTATTCTGCTATAGCGCAGAGGTTCTCAGGGTTCAGTATAAATAAAAACCATATAGTAAAGGCCTTCGAGTCTATGGGTAAGAGACCCGAGAAGCTATCCACGTGGAGCGACAATGACATACTTGAGTTCGTTCGTGTTCTACGCAGCATCTCGAAACCCATACTAATAGTTGCCAACAAAGCAGATCACCCTTTTGCCGCGGAGAACATCGAAAGGCTTAAGCAGGCATTCCCAGGTATTCCTGTAGTCCCCGTAAGCAGTATTTCAGAGCTCGCTTTAAAAAGGGCTGCCCGCAAGGGACTCATAGAATACGTGCCTGGAGACCCCGATTTCACTGTGAAAGTAAGTCTAGAACAAAGACAGGCAGATGCCTTAGAGAGAATAAGAGGCGAGGTCCTTAAGAAGTGGGGTTCCACAGGAGTTCAAGAAGCATTAAACAAGATAGTCTTAGAGGTTCTAAATATGATCGTTGTTTACCCTGTAGAGGATGCAACCCATTTCACGGACAAGCAGGGGCGGATACTGCCGGACGCGTTCCTAGTGCCTAAAGGGACTACAGCACGCGAACTTGCATACATGATACACACAGATCTCGGAAAAGGATTTCTGTACGCCGTCAACGCTAAGACCAAGCAGCGTATAGGTGAAAATTACACGTTGAAAGACGGTGATGTCATAAAAATAGTGTCATCAATCTAGCTATGACTTCTTACCCAAGTAATGCCTAGCCTTTCTTATACTGCCAGTTATGGTTATCACGCTCACCTTCATCCCTCTAGTGTTTATAATTCCTATAACACCTAGGACTTCTCTAAGCCTGTGATGATATGCTCTCACTATATACCTATGAGTCAGCGGGTTATAGTCTATTATAGTAAAACCCATAGAAGCCATTCCAAGCTCTCCAACTATCTCCTTGAATGCTTTCCCAAGCAGTTTCACAGCATCATGAGAGGAACCTATTTTGCTTTGCTCCTGTAATGAAACAGCCTGCAATACTATATAACGCCTTCTAGGCTTTCGTTTAAGCGAAACCAAAGCCTTGTAGCCTTCCAGTGTTTTCCTCCCGCTAATACATATCTCTACCCTACGATTAAGACGGAAGTAGAGCCATAGCATAATAATCGTCAACATACAGCATACTGTAGCCAGCACATATGTTATCATGACGGGTCAGCTCGTCGTGAGCCATTCATCGCACCGCTCTATCTGGAGCGACATCCTCATCCCCTCTTCGGCCTCAGCAGAGAGAAGATCATTCATTCCTCATCCGTCGGACTAGACCTCATCGGCCTCCTAGGTATATTTAGTTAGATGGTTTTAAGATTATAACCCCTAACTAGGATTCATCGGCATTGACAATACGTTTAATAGAACCCATATGTAAGTCCTATTTTGAAGCGAGGAGAGGCGATGCATAATGGCGGGTCTTCCAGGTCAAGCAATGGGATACGATAGAGCCATCACAATATTCTCGCCGGAAGGCAAACTATACCAAGTAGAATATGCTTTCGAGGCAGTTAGAAAGGGATGGACAAGCCTTGGAGTCAGGTCAGACTCTAGCGTAGTGTTGCTGTCTGAGAAGAAGCATGTTATGAAACTCATGGATCTAGATACAATAGAGAAGGTATTCATCGTAGATGACCATATAGGAGTCACGTTTGCAGGGTTCGGATCCGATGGTAGGATCCTGATAGACTACGCCCGGCTGGTGAGTATTAGACACAAACTCCTCTACGGCGACCCTATAACGATAGAGTACCTGACAAAGCAGGTGGCTGACGTGAAACATCAGTACACCCAATACGGTGGCGTACGGCCTTTCGGGGTTTCAATGATATTCGGGGGAGTAGATCCAGACGGTGCAACTAGGCTTCTAAGAACCGAGCCAGGAGGCCAGTATATAGGATACCACGCTATAGCCATTGGTATGGGTGGTCAAGCGGCTAACGAGTATCTGGAGCAGCATTATAATGCAAAGCTGGATCCTGAGAGCACTATAAGGCTTGCATTCGAGGCTATGATTTATTCTATAAGACAAAGAAATGAAAACATAGCAGAGCTAACTGCAGAAAACTTCGATGCCGGCGTCGCTTTACGCGATACAGGTAAGATGAGAAAACTTGCTAAGGACGAGATAGAAGAGATAGTGGGTAAGGTGGTGCAGAAGTTTCAGAAAGACTGATGGCCATTACTTCAAACAGAAAGCATAGCCCGGTGTAATTATAATCATTGTAACATCTAAAATATACAGTGTTATAATTGATGTAAAATAATAATAACATTAATACTCGAGGTACATGTGGTTTTAGGGTGATCCTGTTTGACTGGACATGATTATGTGATAGCTAAAATCGAGATTGGGGGTAACAGGTTTGAAGTGTTAGTCAACCCTGACCTAGCCTTCAAGTATAAGACAGGTGAAAAGGTTAATCTGGATGACATGATTGTAAGTGATATAGTATACAAGGATTCTAAGAAGGGGCTCAAGGCTAGTCCTGAAACACTTAAGAAGGTATTCGGTACTGACGATGTTAGAAGGATAGCCGAGAAGATAATTAAGGAAGGAGAGCTCCAGCTAACGGCTGCACAGAGAAGACAGCTAATAGAAGCCAAGAAACGCCAGATAATAAACTACATAGCAAGAAACGCTGTGGATCCAAAGACCAAGTTACCTATACCTGTGAAGAGGATAGAGAACCTCTTTGACGAGCTTAGGATACATGTAGATCTTAACAAGTCTGCAGAAGCCCAAGCAGTAGAAGCCGTGAGGAGGATTGCTAGGGTTATACCAATAAAACTTGCACGGGCGCTAGTGTATGTTGTCGTTCCTCCAGAGTTTTCCGGTAGGCTTTACTCGGAGTTGTCAAGGATAGGTGAGCTCAAGAAAACAGATTGGAGGAATGACGGCAGCCTGGTGGCTGAGATAGAGATACCTGCTGGGGCTCAGAACGAGGTTATTAATACAATTAATAAACTTACAAAGGGCAGAGCTCAAGTTCAGATAAAAGTGGTGGAGTAATAAATGAATAGCGGAAAAAGCATTGTGCTACCCGGGGATCTCCTCGACGGTGGCAATATAGAGGTTAGAGGCCTAGGACGCAGCTATGCGGTATACACTATAGGAGAGAAGGTATACGCTGCTGTACCCGGAGTCCTGGAGGTCTCGGATGATAAAAAGGTTTTTACGCCGTTGGAGAATGTCTACATACCGAAGCCTGGCGACATTGTAATAGGGATCATAGTTAATGTGAGCCTATCCTACTGGAGCGTGGATATAAGGTCTCCCTATACTGCGGTTTTAACTGCCCAAGAGTTTCTCAACAGACCCTTCAACGCCGCTACGGAGACTCTGTCCACTTATCTTGCTGAAGGCGACTATATAATAGGGAAAATAAGCTCGTTTGACCGGTTTAAGAGCCCCTTCATAACATTGAAGGGGAGCGATAAATTTGGCAAGATAGTTTCAGGCAAGGTAGTAGAGATAAAGCCCAGTAGGGTTCCCCGAGTTATAGGAAGGAAGAAGAGTATGTTGAACATGATGATGGAGGAAACGGGATGTGACATAACCGTGGGCGTCAACGGCGTCATCCATGTAAAGTGTAAAGAGCCTGTAGTCGAGGACTTGGTGGCTCTGGCAATTAAGAAGATAGAAATCGAAGCTCACACGTCAGGCTTAACCGACCGGATAAAATCGTTTTTGCGGGAAAAACTCTCAGAGTTACAGGGAAAGGAGGTGTCCTAGAGTATGAAGTATTCTAATAAACCCGTTCTTCTACGGGAAGACGGAACCAGGCTGGATGGGAGGAAACCGGATGAAACACGTCCTATCAGGATGGAGGTAGGTGTACTGGAGAACGCCGATGGGTCGGCCTTGGTTGAGTTCGGTAAAACCAGGGTTCTCGCTGCAGTTTACGGGCCCAAGGAGCCCATACAAAAATACATGGTTCTACCCGACAGGGCTGTGCTTAGGGTAAGGTATCACATGGCACCCTTCTCCACGGGTGAGAGGAAGAGCCCTGCCCCCTCTAGGAGGGAGATAGAGTTATCAAAGGTCATAAGGGAAGCACTGGAACCCGTGGTTATGACAGAGCTTTATCCTAGAACCATGATAGATCTCTTCATCGAGGTTCTACAGGCCGATGGTGGGACGAGAACAACGGGTGTTACAGCCGCCTCGCTGGCCTTAGCCGATGCAGGTATAGCTATGAAAGATCTTGTTTCGGGTGTTGCAATAGGTAAGATTGAAGGTAAACTCGTTGTCGATATAGATGAGGCTGAAGACATGTATGGGGAGGCAGACATGCCTGTCGCTATGGCTACCCGGCTTGGTAAGATTGTTCTCCTACAATTGAATGGGGTTCTTTCGCCAGAAGAGTTTAGAACAGCTCTTCAAATGGCGAGAGAGTCGTTGGAGATGATAAGTGAGATGCAGAGGAAAGTCTTGCTTGAGAAGTATTCCCAGGTTCTGCAGTCATGAGGTGGTTACCGTGTCTTTCACACCGTTCAGGATACCTATAGTGCCGCAGTTGAAGAAGAACATGATTTTATCCCTGGTCGAGAAGGGTTTACGTATAGATGGAAGGAAGACTGACGAGTTGAGGCCTATCAAGATAGAAACAGGTTATCTAGAAAAAGCTGAAGGTTCTGCCTATGTAGAGCTGGGTAAAACCAAGGTTATAGCTGGTGTTAAGATAGAGGTAGGCGAGCCCTTCAGGGATCTACCCGGCATGGGTGTGCTTACTGTTCACGCTGAATTTGTGCCGTTGGCTTCTCCTTCATTCGAGCCTGGACCCCCCGATGAGAATGCCATAGAACTTTCAAGGGTTATAGATAGGAGCTACAGAGAACTGGGGGCAGTTGACCTAGAGAAGCTGGCCATAATACCTGGTAGAAAAGTGTGGATCGTATGGGTTGACATATATATTATTGACCATGATGGAAACCTTCTCGATGCATCAATGCTGGCTTCTTTGGCAGCTTTAAAAACCGCTTCCATACCAAGCTATGAGGTTGACGGGGACGATGTTGTAATTGACAAGTCTAAACCTGGCAGCCCCTTACCTATAAATGAAGAAGCAGTATATGTCCATATAGCTAAAATAGGTGATTATTTTATAGTGGATCCCAGCTTAGAAGAAGAAGTAGTAGCCGATACGAGGATAGCCTTTTCTGTAAGTAGAAACGGGAAAGTGGCCGGTATACAGAAAATGGGGCATGGAGGCCTAACCTTAGAGGAGACAGAGAAGGCATTTGAGCTGGCCTTAAGAACGGCTCCAAAATATTTTAATGCAATAGACTCAGCCCTTAAGAAATAATGCGGCGGAGATGATGATGAATGGCTAGGAGAACAAAAATAGTAGGCATAGTGGGACGGTACGGTCCAAGGTATGGTTCTACCCTAAGGAAGCGTGTTAAGAAAATACTTGAACGTAGATACGCGCCTCATAAATGTCCTGTATGCGGTTCTGTAGGAACGGTCTACCGTGTATCAACAGGTATTTGGAAATGCCGTAAATGCGGTGCAACATGGGCTGGAGGAGCATACGTTCCCAACACCGGTCTAAGTACAACGTATCCACAGGTCATGATAATAGATAACGAAGAATACCTGTCAAAGTAACGGGCACCAGAACCTTCCACATAGCCTAGGTTACACTATATGGTTTTTGTACTATATTGCTCTACCTCGGGTGGTAATGGTTACAGTATTAATAACAACCTCACGAGAACCGAGCCAGAGAACCCGTAGCCTGGTAAACGAGCTTGTAGCCATTATCCCTGTTCTATCCAAGTTCAACAGGGGGAAGTCTACGTTAAAAGAACTATACGATATAGCATTAAGCCGAAGGGCGCGGTTCTTGGTGATGGTTTATGAAAAGAAGGGGAATCCCAGTATGCTACGAATATACAGTGTCGACACTATATCGGGGGATCTTGTTCCCCGTTACAATATATTCTTTAAGGGTTTAACACTCTACCGTGATAAGTTCAAGGTAAAGCCCACCCCTTATAAGGGATCATACTGTGTAGAGGGAAGAGGAGACGATGCTGCAAAGTTAGCTGGCGTTTTATCAGTAGTCTTAAACTATCCCTCATGCCTTAATCCTATAGTTGATACTCCCCGCAGAATCATAGTCGATCTACATGGCAATGTTTTTACTATTAAATTCATAGAAATGAATAGGCTAGTAGGCCCCATATTAAGGGTTAGGAGATATGAGGTTCAAGAGTGAAGTCGAGATAAGAGGACTCAACCCCCATTACCTCAGAGTGGTTTGCGGGTCGCTTAAACCAGAAGTCCACTCCGAGAAACACCTAGGCAGAGGATTAGTTGAGCTCGAATGCCTGGAGAACGGTTTGAGAATAATAATTGAGGCGGGAAAGCTTAGTGATTTACATGCCATGACCAATTCTTATATAGGTCTCTTGAAAGTGTCTCTGGACACGCTTGAAGTTAATCTTTAATTACCTGATCCCCCAGTTTTCCTGTGGGTGTAAACGCGATGGCAGAACAGGTTCCGCCCGAGGTTCAGTCTTTGGCTGTGAGGTATAACCAGTTAAGGGAGCTTCTAACCAGCCTGCTCCAGCAGAAAATGGCTGTTGAAGCGGAAATGGAGGAGTTAAACCGTCTTGTAGACGTCCTAGAGAACAAGACAACTGATGAATACGTTTATGAGGCCATAGGCGGTGTTTTGGCTAGACGCAAGAAAGAGGAAGTGTTGAGCGAGTCCAAAGAGAAGATAGAAATACTACAGGCTAGACTTGAAAAGCTCAAGAAGCAGGAAGAAAAGGTTAATGAAGAGCTGAAGGAAACCGAGGCCAAGCTTAAGGCTATGCTGGCAAAGAACTACCAAGGCTTGGCTAAACAGTAACACAGCATCTCCTCCTTACCATGATGGTAAGGAAATGTTTGCCCTCGATCTGAGATCCTGTTCTATGCTAGAGTTGACATGTTAAGTGATGTGTTTTGGATACAACAAGTATCAGTGACGAGGAGATATTTTGTATACTCCAACACGTTCAGGATATGTTGCATAACGCCTTAAGGAGGTATCCCTGGAGATTAGTAGACATAGTAGATGCATCTCTTAGAGTAACTCGGAAGGCTGCTGGAGAGCTGACTCTAGAGATAGATGTCTCGGTGAGTGGTAATAGACCACTAGTCCCGAGTTATGACGAGGTTCTCGCCAAGCTTATAGATGACGTTAGACGCTACTTCGAGGCGATAGTCAGTGAAGGAGTATGCAAGGCGTCTAACTGATATATTAGGTGAAACAAGAGATATCATTATAATAACTCATAAAAACGCTGACCCAGACGCTATAGCCTCTGCATACTCGTTATTCTATGCGGTTAGAGAACTTTGCAATAAGTGCCGCATAACTTTATGCCTTCCCGAAGGAGCGTCCTCGTTATCTTCGAGACTAGTCGATTTCATAAGAGACTGTACTCATTTTGAGGAAACCGTTATAGTGGAATGCGGGTCAGGCGATACACTCGCAGGTATGCCTCCACCTTCATATAGTGTAATAACACTCGATATGGGAAGCATCGAACAGGGAGGATGCTGTGAACAGGTTATTCTAAAAGCTGCAGAAAACAATCTACTAGTCGTAATAGATCACCACGAGCAAGGATCCCTTAGAAGCCTGGCGACGCTGTTTATAGGAGGAGCCGAGTACTCCTCTACTTCAGAGATAGTTTTCCTGTTATTGGACGCTTTAAATGGAGAATTGATAAGTAAGTGTGTGGCAACAACACTACTTGCAGGAATAGCCTACGACACAAGAAGGCTTCAAATAATAAAAGAAAAGACGTGTGGAGTGGTTCATAAACTGGTATCACATTATAGTGGATCCTACGTTAAAGCATTGTCTCTCATAGAAAACGAGCCCGATAGAAGCCAGAGGATAGCCATGCTTAAAGCGTTTCAAAGGCTTATTCTAGAAGAGATACATGGGTTTATAGTGGCATCAACTCATATAGGTTCCTTTGAATCCCAGGTGGCCCGTTCACTAGTGAATAACGGGGCAGATGTCGCTATTGTGCTTTCAGAGAAGAAGGGTCACTATAGGATATCGCTCCGAGCGCGTCCTAATACAGTAGATGTATCAAGGTTCGCCTACTGGCTTGCACGAAAATACGGGGGGAGCGGTGGGGGACATAAGGAGAGTGCTTTGTACGAAGGTCCACTAGAAGGTCTTAGAGGTAATAGGGATAAAATTGCTAAGATACTTATAAGATTGCTAGAGGAGTACCACCGTGGAAAACACAGAGCGGGGTAAAATACGCGTTTACGCCGATATAAGAGAGAGGGGCACACGGACCGCTGCACTACTCGAGAGGAAAGCCGTAGTTATATATAGGAGACTGGACGTTGGAGACTACCTAGTCTCTAGTGAGGCTGTTGTTGAAAGGAAAACCATAAGTGATTACCTCAAGAGCCTGTATGATGGACGCTTGTTTGACCAGGCTAGGAGAATAGCAGAGACCTACCAGTTTCCCATAATGGTTATTGAGGGTTCGAAACTACCCTATATGGACCGCTTGAAACTCTATTCGTCAATGACTTCTCTCGTCGTCGACTATGGTTTCCGAGTCTTTATAGCTCTACGGCCAGAGGATTCTGCAGATATAATCTACGGCATAGCCAAGAAATTCGCGTCTGGCAGGAAGGGGCAGTACATGGTTGTACATAAAAAACCCAAGCTTTCCACTCCACGGGAGTGGCAGTTGTACATAGTCCAGTCGTTGCCTTATATAGGAGTCAAACTGGCGGAGAGGCTGCTCCAGTACTTTGGTAGTATCGAGAAAATAGTTAATGCTCCAGTATCCGAGCTATCAAAGGTTCCCGGGATAGGAGAGAAAAGAGCTGAGGAAATATACAGGCTACTTCACTCCTCTTATAGAGTCGAGAAAGGCCGTAGACCTCATCTAGACGAGTTTTTCCCCTAGATAAGGCTCTAGGCGGTTCCACCACGTCATTATTTAAAACCCCCAAAGAGGAATCCACCCTAAACGAAGTGTAGTAGGGTGTATGAGTAATGGCCCGCTTCAAGATGGTGTCAGAAATCGAGAAGATAATGAGAAACCTTGAACAAGTTAGAAATATAGGCATAATAGCACACGTGGACCACGGCAAGACAACTACGAGCGATTCCCTACTGGCAGCAGCCGGAATGATATCTGAGAGAATAGCTGGGGAAGCGTTAGCACTCGACTATCTAAGTGTGGAGAAGCAAAGGGGTATAACGGTTAAATCGGCTAACGTTAGCCTTTACCACGAGTATAAGGGAAAGCCTTACATTATAAACCTGATAGACACCCCAGGCCACGTTGACTTTAGTGGAAAAGTGACTAGGAGCCTCAGGGTCTTGGATGGAGCCATTGTCGTCGTTGATGCTGTAGAAGGAGTTATGACCCAGACAGAAACCGTTATACGCCAGTCCTTGGAGGAGAGGGTTCGCCCCCTGCTCTTTGTAAACAAGGTTGACAGATTGATAAAGGAGCTCAGATACACTCCACAACAGATACAACAAAGGTTCATTGAGGTTATACGAGAAGTCAATAATCTTATAGATCTATACGCCGAGCCGCAATTCAAAAACAAATGGAAGCTCAACCCTGCAGACGGAACAGTAGCCTTCGGCTCTGCTAGGGATAAGTGGGGATTCACAATACCCATGGCGCAAGAGAAGAAGATTACCTTCGCAGATGTTATAGAAGCATACAACAAGGGTAAAGAAGGCGTAGCAGAGCTCTCTAAGAAGGTCCCTCTTCATGAAACTCTTCTGGATATGGTTGTAAGGTTTGTTCCAAACCCTAGGGAAGCTCAGAAATATAGAATAGAGAAGCTATGGAAAGGAGATCTCAACAGCCCCTTAGCAAAAGCCATGATAGAAGCTGATCCAGAGGGCCCCGCGGTCTTCTTCATAAACGATATAAGAATAGATCCCCATGCAGGCCTTGTAGCGACGGGAAGAGTGTTCTCGGGTACACTTAAACCCGGTAAGGAACTTTGGCTCGTCAACAGCAGGATACAGCAGAAAATACTACAGGTAAGCCTTTTCATGGGTCCCTACAGAGAGGTCACAAAGGAGGTAACAGCCGGAAACATAGCGGCTGTACTAGGACTGGACAAGGCTAGGGCGGGGGAAACAGCGGTTGAAGCTGAAGCCAAAGACCACGCTGCTCCCTTCGAGAGAATGCACTATGTTAGCGAGCCTGTAGTCACGATAGCAATAGAGCCGAAGAAGCCCCAGGAGCTATCCAAGATGATTGAAGCATTGAGAAGACTGAGTATAGAAGACCCTAATCTGTTGGTGAAAATAAACGAAGAAACCGGCGAGTACCTCTTATCGGGCATGGGCCCGCTCCACTTGGAAGTCACTCTACAACTGCTAAAGGAGAACTATGGAATAGAGGTTGAGGCCAGTCCCCCCATAGTAGTATACCGTGAAAGTGTGCGTGCCGCGAGCCAGGTATATGAAGGAAAAAGCCCCAACAAGCATAACAGGTTCTACATATCAGTGGAACCCTTGAACGAGGAGACTATCAAGCTCATGCAGAGTGGAGATATAGGCGAGGACCAAGACGTTAAGGAGAGGGCTAGAATACTCAGAGATAAAGCAGGATGGGACTATGAAGAAGCGAGGAGGATATGGGCGTTCGATGAGAACCTGAACCTGTTCATAAACAAGACGTCAGGTATACAGCATCTAAGAGAAGTACAAGACACTATCATACAGGCATTCAGGCTTGCCATGAAAGAAGGCCCCTTAGCAGCTGAGCCCGTACGAGGAGTGAAGGTAGTTCTACATGATGCCATGGTACACGAGGATCCTGCCCACAGAGGACCCGCACAGATATATCCTGCAGTACGCAACGCTATATACGCCGGTATACTGACAGCGAAGCCCACACTGCTCGAACCTATACAAAAGCTGGACATTAGGACACCCATGGACTATGTTAGCACTATCGCATCGGTTCTAGCCAAGAGGAGGGGCAAGATGCTTGATGTAATAAGTATGGGACACGTGGCACGCATT
>Ga0256833_1002408_pt1 | contig 13123 bp, 9 predicted proteins | sample 356284metaG_FD_190535 | JGI IMG/M metagenome (GOLD analysis project Ga0256833, IMG submission 190535) | Hydrothermal vent microbial communities from Mid Atlantic Ridge, Atlantic Ocean - 356-284 | ecosystem: Environmental > Aquatic > Marine > Hydrothermal vents | place: Atlantic Ocean: Mid...
TATTACCCTTATTTATCGGCATCATCATCAATCATTATTTCGGCAATAAGTTAGAAAAGATCAAAGAAATATTTCCCGCCGTATCAACCACCTTCATCGTTTTCATCACCTCGGTGGTTATCGCCGGTAATCGCAATTATCTTCCGTCGCTTACAATCGGCATTTTTATAGCCGCCGTTTTATTAAATGTTGCTGGATTAGGCTTAGGTTACTTTGTCGGAAAAGCCGCTGATTTCGATTTATTGAAACGACGCGCTTTATCCATAGAAATCGGCATGCAGAATGCGGGATTAGGCAGTGTATTAGCCTTAAAACATTTTAACGAAAAGGTAGCGCTTCCGGCGGTGATTTTTGTTTTTATCTGTATTTTTTCCGCATCGCTATTGGCGCCTTATTGGTCAAAGAATAAGTAATCCTTGAAGGTCTTATAAATAGTGTCTAACCGGAAAGTCCGCTAAATTCAATTTTGAGTAACTTTCAATAAATTTGTCTGATAATTGTCGACTTTTGATGGTGTACTTCAGCACACTTTAAATTGTATCTTTTTCAGATTTTCCGTTTTCGGGCGTTCCTTTCCCGTAACTATGAGTTGTTCGATATTTATTTTATTTTCGGAGAAGAAAACCCAAGGATTTAAGCTGCTCGGTTTTTCCGCTTTTCTTTTTTTAATTCTTCTTGCTCCAGAAACCTTTTTCGTAGCTTATACTTTCCAAAACATTATCTTTTCTCAATGCTTCATAGATGGGTACGGCTGCTTCTACGTCCTGTTCTTTTTCCATTACTCTTTTTAAAGGAATAAATCCATTTTGATCCGTTGCTATGGCTATTTTTAAGTTCAATTCTATTTTGTTTCCGGCTTTACCTTTGTTTATCCATTCCGTGTATTCTTCAAAAAGTGAGAATACCTTCTCTTCATGGGGAATCGTCTCTTTTAATATAAGACGACGTCTTACAAAATCTACATGTTTATAGGCCTTTTTTTCAAAGTCCAGTAAACTATCATAAATATTTCCCTCTATGATATCCGTTTTTTCAAATTTTCAAATTCCGCCTTCGATCCCTCCACCTTTTTTATTACTTCGTTACATACTGAAAAATAATTTAACCCAACTTGGCAATTTTTAAAAAAACCAAGTCGGGTTAAGTTTTATGTAACGTTTTTAGTAAAAAAGCATATAACCCGACATTAAGCCGGACGCGAGATGCGTCTGGCTTCGGCGTTATTATAGTTCTTTCAAACGTTTCAAGCGCCGCATATGTCCCAAACATTAAGATTCCTTCCGCAAGAGCGGGACGGGATCGAACTGCCAATTGAGCAAGCCGAATTTTGAATCGGTTACTTAGAATGCTATCTCATAATAAAAGTCGGTTATCCGCTCAAAGCGCAAAAGAAATTAAAATTTCATATCATCTATCGTTTTACTCTGGCGTTGCCTTGCCAAATGCTCCAAATTTGTTCTTCATCGGCCGGTTGACCATAATCGGTTAACATTGTAGCGGCAAGAGCCCCGCTAGCCCAGCCGAATTGCGCCCACTTTTCCGCTTCCCATCCTTTTAAGATTCCATAAAGCATACCGCCCACAAATCCGTCCCCGCCGCCGATTCTATCCAGCACATAAATATCGCGCGGTTTGATTACATAAAAATCATTGCCAAATGACATAATCGCGCCCCATAAGTGGTTATTGGCGCTGACTACTTCCCGTAAAGTGGTGGCAAAAACGGAAGCATTAGGAAAGGTTTTTTTAATGCGGTTAATCATCTCTTTAAAGCTCTCTATTTTGGCATTAATATCCTTGCCGCCCGCTTCCGGGCCTTCAATGCCAAGGCATAATTGAAAATCTTCTTCGTTGCCGACCAATATATCACTGTTGGAGGCGATCTCCGTAAAACTTTCCCGTAGTTCTTGTTCTCGATTCACCCAAAAGGAGGCGCGATAGTTTAAATCGAAAGAAATTTTTGTACCGTGTTGTTTAGCGGCCTTGGCAATATCGAGACAAAATCTGGTTGTCTCTTTTGACAGCGCGGCAATCAATCCGGACATGTGCACGATTTGTACGCCTTCCTCTCCGAAAATTCTATTAAGATCAAAATCTTTTGCGTTAAGCGTTCGCCCTACTTCGCCTGCGCGGTCGTTAAGTACCCGCGGGCCGCGAGAGCCGTAGCCGCTGTCGGCAATATTGATTTGATGACGATAACCCCAGGGATTGCCCTGTTCCACTTCCGGCCCCTCATAATCCATGTGTCTCGCATTCAAATTACTCTTAATAAATTGAGCGATCGGACTGCCTTTTACAAACGTTGTTAAAACCTTTACGGGCAAACCAAGATAAGAGGATACGCTGGCTACATTAGATTCGGCGCTGGTTGCCTGCATTTTAAAGGTATCGCTGGCCTGCACCGGCTGTCCGTTTATCGGCGTAATACGAATGCCCATACTCGTCGGTACAATCAAAGAATATTTACAACCATTTTTTAGTTCCAAACTCATATTACTCTCCATGAATTTTATAATTTCTATTATCTTTAATAATAATTTTTTGCGAATCGGCTGCCCTGATAAATCACGGTCATAAAACATCGGTAAAAAACAAAGAATTTAGCGCAACAACACTAATTAAGTTTAAGCAATATTTTTAAATATTGTTCCGGTTGTTCCTGCAGCAAGGCAAACGCCCGCTGGATATTTTCCGCTTCGATGATTTCCGAAATCAGCGCTTCGGGATGAAGGCTGCCCTGCGAAAGGCGGCGAATGGCCTCCGTATATTCTCCGTGGCTGACCCTTGATGTGATAATCTTGGCTTCTTTCCATATTAAATCACGCATAAACAGAGGAGTCTCTTTGGAAGTCAACCCCAGAACGCAAACCGTTCCTGCTCCGCGAATTGCATTAATACACGATTGTATGGGATTAGGCTTTGCCTTGATTTTCTTTGCATGTCCAACAGCTTCAATGGCGATGTCCGCACCGTCGCCCTTTGTATGTGATTTGATCACTTCGACAGGATCTTCCTTTAAAGGGTTAATCGCTATAACATTTTCATACACATTGCGGGCAACAGCCAGTCTTTCGTCTATAACATCAACCATAAACACCGTATTTTGCGTCTTGGTTCTTACGGCTTGTAAAATACTTTGTCCGATGCGGCCGGCACCCCAAACGGCAACCGTATCGTCCTCTTTAACACCCGCTCTGTTAGCCGCGTGAAATCCGATGGAATAGACCTCGATCAAAGCGGCTTCGCGTTCGGATATAGATTCGTCCAATTTATAAAGCATCGACTCTTCAACCGCTGCATATTCTCCGAATCCGCCGTCCATGTCGACGCCAAGCAGTTTAAGCGACGTGCAAGCGGGATAATGCCCTATTTTACACGCCGCGCATTCGCCGCACCAGATAATCGGATCAATTACCACTTTATCGCCTACGGAAAATTTCCATACTTTTTTCCCGACAGCCTGCACCGTACCGGCAAATTCATGTCCGGGAATTAAAGGGAGTTTTGTACGGGGATGAAATTCACCCTTGAAAATATGCAGATCCGTACCGCATATACCGGCATAATTGACACGTATAAGCACTTGTGTTTCGCTTAACCTCGGATCAGGAACTTCTGTCCAGCGAAATTGTCCGTACTCATTTAAAACGGCTGCTTTCATTTACCACTCCGTATGAAAAAAATCACCGCGCGGCCGATCGATGCGTTCATAAGTATGCGCCCCGAAATAGTCGCGTTGGGCTTGCAATAAATTGGCAGGCAAAATATCGGAACGATAGCCGTCATAATAGGCCAAAGCGCTGCTAAAAGCCGGAATGGGGATGCCTATTTCGATGGCTTTTGCTATAACCGTCCGCCAGGCGTCTTGATTCTCTTCTATGACATTGGCAAAATAATCATGTAGCAACAAATTCGGCAGCTTGGGATTTTCATTGAAAGCCGCTTTTATATTGTCGAGAAATTGAGCGCGGATGATACAGCCTGCTCGCCATAATAATGCAATATTACCGAAATTCAATTTCCAGCCGTATTCCTCATCGGCCGCTTTCATAAGTTGAAATCCCTGGGCGTAAGAACATATTTTTGAAGCAAACAGAGCCTTGCGTAAACTTTCGATAAATTCGTTTTTATCGCCGTTAAATTTTTTCTTAGGTCCGTTCAATTTCTTGGAGGCTTCTACGCGTTCCTCTTTAAGCGCGGACATCGCTCGGGCAAACACCGCTTCGGCAATAGTCTGCGCGGGAATGCCCAAATCCAAAGCCGCCTGACTGGTCCATTTTCCGGTGCCTTTTTGACCGGCCGTATCCAAAATCACGTCAACCATCGGCTTACCCGTTTCTTCATCTTTTTTCGCGAGTATAGCCGCCGTAATCTCGATTAGGTAACTGTTCAATTCGCCCTTATTCCACTCATTAAAAACATCGGCCATCTCTTCGGGACTCATATCGAGCGCATTTTTCATAATATTATAGGCTTCGCAAATCATTTGCATATCGCCGTATTCGATACCGTTATGCACCATTTTTACAAAATGACCGGCGCCGTCGTTACCCACCCATTCGCAGCAGGGCGAGCCGTCCTCAACTTTAGCCGCAATGGATTGCAAAATAGGCTTAACAATCGGCCAGGCTTCGGGATTGCCGCCGGGCATAATGGACGGTCCCCATAAAGCGCCTTCTTCTCCGCCGCTGACACCCGTACCGATAAAATAGATGCCTTCTTTTTTTAATTCTGCTGTTCGTCTGTTGGTATCGGGAAAATGGGTATTACCGCCGTCGATAATAACGTCGCCTTTTGTCAAATGCGGTTTTAATGAGGCAATAACGTCATCCACCGGTTTACCCGCCGGAACCATCAATAAAATTCTGCGCGGGACCTCAAGATTTTCTATAAAATCTTGGAGAGTGGTAAATACATTCATATTTTTACCTGAAAAAACGGTTTGCGCTTTTTTGCGCGTCTCTTCGTTTAAATCGAACCCGGCAACGGAAAAGCCGTTACGCTCAATATTTTGAGCTAAATTACGTCCCATAACGCCAAGCCCGATAACGCCTATATTTTTTTTATCCATAATTTATCCTTTTCTATTGTTACTTAATCGGTTAAGCCCCGCTTGAAAAAATTTTTCAGCGAAAGCAAAATAATAAAAATCTTCCCCGAATTTATATCGGGGAAAGGTTTACATTTCTAAAATTTCATCAATTTAAAAGCGTCTCTATTTTTGCGGCGATATTTTCGCCGTTAAATCCGAATTTTTCTTCAAGAACTTTATAGGGAGCCGAAGCGCCGAAGCGATCATCAATGGTAATTTTAACGAGAGGCAGACCAAAATAGTTCGGCCAGCCGAAAGAAATGCCCGCCTCCACAACGGCAAGCGCTTTGGTTGAATGCGGTATTATGCTTCTTTGATAGGCTTCGTCTTCTTTTTCAAAAAGCTCTTTGCAGGGCACGGAAACAACGCGTACGCCTATTCCTTTTCTTTCCAAAACAGTTTGCGCTTGTAGAGCAAATTGAACTTCCGAGCCGCTCGCTAAAATGACAGCTTCCGCCTCGCCGTTTTTCTCTTTGGAAACGACATAAGCGCCTTTTTTAATATCGTCATAACTAAAATCAGCCTCACGCTCCAAATCCGGCACCGTTTGGCGCGTTAAAACCAAGGCCGTTGGTTTGTCATGCGTTTTGACGGCCATTGCCCAGCAAACCGCCGTTTCAATACCGTCGGCGGGACGTAAAACCAACAGATTAGGAATCGTGCGCAAAGCCGCAAGATGCTCCACCGGCTGATGTGTCGGCCCGTCTTCTCCCACAAAAATGGAATCATGCGTAAAGATAAAAATATTTTGCAAATCCATTAAGGCCGCTAAACGAACGCTCGGCCGCATATAATCGGAAAAGACCATAAAAGTGGAGCCGAAAGGAATGTAACCTCCGTAAAGAGCGATACCGTTATTTATGGAACCCATGGCATGTTCTCTGATACCAAAATGGAAGTTACGGCCGTTATATTGTCCCTTTTGCACAGCGGGAAACGCCTTTAAAAATGTCTTGGTAGACGGATCAAGGTCCGCCGAACCGCCGACAAAGGCCGGCACCTCTTCGGCAATTTTTTGCATGATCACACCGGATAAATTACGCGTTGCGTTCGTTTTTTCCGGCAAAGCGTCAATTAGTTTTTGCTCTAAATCTTGCGGCGCATATCTATTCATCATTTTATCGTAATAGTCCGCTTGTTCGGGATTTTCCGCTTTCCATTCGTTAAATTGTTTCTGCCACAATTCATACTCTCTTTTATTTTTTTCAACTTGCGCGGCAAAAAGGCAGCGCGCTTCCTGCGGAATGAAAAACGATTCATCTTCGGGAAAACCAAGCTCTCTTTTAGCGGCTTTAAGTTCTTCTTCGCCCAAAGGCGCGCCGTGGATACCCGACGTATCGTGCTTATTGGGACTTCCGAAACCAATATGCGTTTTTGCAATAATCAAGGTAGGCTTTTCCGATTGTGCTTGTCCCTTTTCAATAGCGTCGGCTATTTCATCATGATTATGTCCGTCTATCTCCAAAACATGCCAGTTATAGGCAAGAAAGCGGTCTTTAACCGATTCGCTGAAGGCCAATTCCGTTTTCCCTTCGATGGTAATATGATTGCTGTCGTAAAAAAAGATAATATTGCCCAATCCAAGGTGCCCTGCAAATGAGGCCGCTTCGGACGTAACGCCCTCCATCATGTCGCCGTCGCCGCAAAAGGAATAAACATAATGCGTACCGAAAACGGCCTGTTTATCGGTATTAAAACGCGCGGCGCTCATTTTAGCGGCAACAGCCATACCAACGGCGTTGGTGAATCCCTGCCCCAAGGGGCCGGTTGTCGTTTCCACGCCAGGAACGCAGCCGAGTTCCGGATGACCGGGCGTTTTACTGCCCCATTGACGGAATGATTTTAAATCATTAAGAGAGATATCATATCCGGCAAGATGGAGCAGGGAATAGATGAGCATGGAACCGTGCCCGCCCGAAAGCACAAAGCGGTCGCGATTAGCCCACAAAGGATCTTGCGGATTATATTTCAAATATTTTGTCCATAAAACCGTGGCGCAATCCGCCATCCCCATAGGCATACCAGGGTGACCGGAATTAGCCTTTTGCACGCCGTCTGCAGCCAGCAAACGGATCGTATCGGCCGTCTTTCTAGAAAGTTCGTGATTAATCGATATCTTTGCCATATTATTACCTCTATCTATAAAATGGTTAAATTTAAATTTCCGTCCGTCGAAAGATCGTAATTTTCTTGATACAATACAAACCTTTTCAAATATTTATTTAAACGCTTTGGACGTTAACTTATTACACGCCGCTAAAAGCGGAAAAACCGCCGTCAACGGGCAAAACAATTCCACTGACAAGGCGGACGCCGGCGAAAGCAGCCATAACACGGCGCCGATCAAATCTTGAGGATCGCCGAATTTACCCATGGGTGTATGATCGATAATGGTTTTTCCTCTCGCCGTCAATTCACCGGTTTTTTTGTCGATTAACAGAAAACGATTTTGGTTGGTCAGAAAAAATCCGGGAGCGATGGCGTTAACGCGAATATGGGCGGAATACTCTTGAGCCAAATGCACCGCCAGCCATTGGGTAAAATTGGAAACAGCCGCCTTAGCCGCCGAATAGGCCGGAATCCGCGTTAAAGGACGAAAAGCGTTCATCGAGGAAACGTTTAAGATAGTACCGCTGTCATTTTCCGCCATTAATTTCCCGAATATTTGACTCGGTAATATAGTGCCTTGCAAGTTTAAGCTCAATACAAAATCCAGAGCGTCTTTGGGCAAATCGAAAAACGATAAATGGGGCGATGTTGTCGCTTGCGGTTTATTACCCCCTGCGGCGTTGATTAAAATATCAACGGTACCGTATTTTTGAACAACAGCCTCTTTTGTTTCAAGCAAACTCTCCCTCTCTAATACATTACATTTGAAAACGGATACATCGCCGGATAAATTTTCGAATTCTTTCTTTAATTCGTCGCTGAGATCGGTATTCAAATCGGCTATGGCCACATTAGCGTTAAGGCCGGCAAGAGCCGCCGCCATATCGCCGCCCAAAACCCCGTTGCCGCCCGTTATAACAACCGTTTTTCCCGAAAAATCATACCATTCTTTTATTTTATTGATATCCATCTTGTTCCCTTTGTTGATGATTTTTAATTACAGATGATAGGCTTTTTTTACCAAATCCCGCGTTAAGGCTTTTACGATTTTTCGCGCATCGTTCATATCAATAATATGCCGCGCTACGAGTCGGGCTGTAAAATTAGCGTCAACACGACGAGCCAAATCATGTCTTGCAGGAATGGAAGGGAAAGCCCGAGTGTCGTCGTTAAAGCCTACGGTATTGTAAAATCCGGCCGTTTCCGTTACATTCATACGATAACGCATCATACCTTCCAAACTATCGTGAAACCACCAGGCCGGACCTAACTTCATAGCCGGATAATGTCCGGCAAGCGGCGCCAGCTCGCGCGCATAGTTGGATTCGTCAAGCGTAAAAACAATAAGCGTTAAACGCGGATCATTGCCATATTTGTTTAATAAAGCTCTCAAGTTGTGCGTGTACTCCGTGGCAACGGGAATATCGCAGCCTTTATCCAACCCGAATTTATCAAAAATTACTTGATTATGATTTCGTAACGAACCCGGATGGATCTGCATGGTCAAACCGTCTTCGATGCTCATTCGCGCCATTTCCATTAACATGTGAGCCGTAAACATTTTGGCGTCCTCTGCCGTCGCCTCGTTATTTAGAGCCTTTTGGAACATTTCTTGCGCTTCTGCCACAGAAAGCTCATTGGTATAGGGCTCAACCACGGCGTGATCGGTGGAAACGGCGCCCATCTCTTTAAAGAAATCGCGGCGTTCCCGCAGAGCCTTCATATATTTTGAATAATCGTCTATTTCATAACCGCAGACGGCGCTCAAACGCTCCAGCTCCTCCCGCCAGTTGGGCATATCAAGGTTTACGACCGCATCGGGACGAAAACAGGGAACGATTTTACCCTGCCAATCGGATTTTTTAATTTTCCGATGTTCCGTAAGCGTATCGGCGGCGGCATCCGTTGTGGAAAGAACTTCAATATTAAATCTTTCGAACATAGCGCGCGGTAAAAATTCGGAAGATTTTAATTTCTCCTGAATCTGATCGTAAATCCGCATGGCACTGTCACCGTTTAACTTTTCTTCGATACCGAAAACGACGGAAAATTCATGATTTAACCAAATGCCGGTCGGCGTTCCCGCAAACAGATAAAAATGGTCGCCAAAAGTCTGCCAAATTTTTCGATGATCCTTTTCCACTTCGCCACCGTCTATCGTAGGCACGCCGAGCGACTCTAAGGGAACCCCCTGCGAATAAAGCATTCTGAAAATATAGTGATCCGGAATTAAAATCAATTCGGTCGGATCGGGAAACGGTTTATTCTCGGAAAACAGGCGCGGATCGACATGGCCGTGCGGGCTTACAATGGGGAGATCTTTTATACTTTCATATAATTCGCGCGCGATTTTTCTAACGGACGGTTCCGCGTCAAAAAAGCGATTTTCATCCAAAACTAATTTTTCCATGATCATTTCCCCTGCATAAACGGTTCAAAATGTTTATGAAAATGATTAATCAGCGTTTGATAATGCGTCTCTTCATTCTCTTTTAAACAAGTCATTAAACGATTGTAAAATAAAAACTTACCATCGCCCTCTTTTGTTGTCAGAACTTTCCCGAAATTTACATGCAAAACTTGACGCGCGTCATCCTGCTCAAATAGTTTTAAAAGCTCTTCATCGCTGCAATCGGCGCCGGCGGGAACTTTTGCCAAATCGCCGACCACGTGATAGGTTTTTTTCTCTTCTTCGTAATGTGCGCGGCTGAAATCCAAAATCTCCCTAAAAAGATCGGGTTCTTTAATAGCCACGGCATGCAGCGCTTCAAGGTAACTGGTGCCGGCTGTTTTAACGTGTACAAAGCCTTCTTTAAGAGAGCCGATAGCCCAATAAACGGAAAATTTATCGCTCCCCGAATGAATACTGATTTTATAGGGTCCGAGTTTCTCCGATATCTTTAAATGTTTGATATATTCGCTTCTGAAAAGCTCTATGTCTCCCCTAAAATCTATACCTTTGTTAAATTCTCCCACAAAGCGTGGCGCTAAACTTACCAATTCTACGTTTCGCTTTTTTAGTTCGTTTACTACAAAATAGTGTTCAAAAGGCGTGGTAACCGACTCCGTTTCGTCAACGGAAAGTTCGATTTCCCACTCTTTATCGGCATAATTATTTTTCAAATGATCAACCATTTTAACCGTATGATTGATTACTCGTCCATATTTCACAAGAGCCCGCATAAGCGTCTCTTTATCCGAGTTAAGTGAAAAATCTTCGCTGAGTTCCACTTTTTTATCTTCATACGCGGCAAGCATATTTTCAAATGAATCGTTTAATTCATCCCAAGGCAACTCTCCAATTATATTTTGCAGATCGGATACGGATAACGAGTCTGCTTCATTAACGACAAAATCGCCGGGATCTATAGTAAACATAACAAATCCCGCTTTCATCATCAGATCGATATCGTCCGTCGTTTTCAAGTGATCGGCGTCGGCGCCGAAGCCTTTATGATAACCTTCTTGTAAAACCGCCCACACCGCGGCATCCATTACCTCTTCCGGCGTACGATTTGTGCGCTGCAATTCTCGAATGGATTGCTGCGCTAAAATTAATTTCATGTCAAAACCTTCGGCGGCTCTGATGTGGCCGGGATTGGCGATACCGAGCCGATCGCCTAATCCGTATGAATTTGTAATGCCGATAGCGCGGGCTTTAGCAAAATCGTACTCCTCCTGAATTTGCAACGCATTTTCATGATTTAAAGGGCACTTTCTGACTTCATAATCGCCGCCGCTCACGATTACTTCGCCCGTAAAACGTTCCGCCGCATAATTAATATTGCCCGGCGAAAGAATATAGAGATTTTTTTCGATTCCCTGTACGCCGATAAAAAGATGGGCATCCACAAGTTCATGCAGTGATTTGGGGTAGATATTAACGTTTAAATTTTCATCCAATTGTAACGATTGCAATTTATTAACGGCAGGATTTAATCGCGTAATCTTATTGACAATATCATTATAATCCATTTTCAGTCCTATCTTTTTTCAGTTAATAAAAAATTAATTTTTTCCCAGTGTATCTTTTAAAAAAGCCTTAAAATCTTGAGCAAACTCTTTTCGCTGTAACGCAAATTCCACAGTGGTTTTCAAATAGTCGAGTTTATTACCGATATCGTAACGTTTCCCTTCAACACGATGGGCGATGATTTTTTGCGTTTTTAACAGGGTGCGTAAGGCATCCGTCAACTGAATTTCATTACCTTTACCTTCGCCTGTTTTTTCCAATACGTCGTAAATATCCGGCGTAAGAATATAACGCCCGGCAATAGCCAGATTGGAGGGGCTTTCTTTTATCGAGGGTTTTTCAATCAAATCGGTTACATCCCAAAGTTCGTCGCTGATACGTTCGCCGGCAATTATACCGTAGCGGTCGACCTTATTTTCCGGTACTTCCTCACAGCCGATAACCGGACGTTTATACTGTTCATAAGAATCGATCAGTTGCTGGGTAACCGGCATTACTGACGTAACGATCGTATCGCCTAGCAATACGGCAAAAGGTTGATCGCCGGTATGCTGTCTGGCATACATAATGGCGTCGCCGAGTCCGTTCAGCTCTTTTTGACGAATAAAGTGGATTTTAGCCATATCGGATATTTGACGGATACTGTTATAAAGTTCATTATCCCGCTTTTCGAGTAGTCTTTGCTCCAATTCAAAATTTCGGTCAAAATGGTCTTCGATGGCGCGTTTACCCTTACCGGTAATGATTAAAATATCCTCTATGCCCGATTCAACCGCCTCCTGAACCACATATTGAATAGTCGGCGTATCGATAATGGGCAGCATCTCTTTAGGCTGCGCTTTGGTGGCCGGCAGAAAACGCGTGCCGTGCCCCGCCGCCGGGATTACCGCTTTTTTAACCATGATCATACCTCGTTAATTTATACTATGTACGGCCGGATCACCCTGGCTCCGATTTTTTTCATCTCGCTGATTAGACGGTTTAGCATATCATTGTCTTCATAAACGCCGATAATAGAACCGCCGGAACCGGAAAATTTCGCCGATGCGCCGCAGCGACGGGCCGTTTCTATCATTTCCAGATTACTTTTGCTTATATTCATGATACTTTTTCTTAGGTCAAAGTTCTCGTTAATCAATTCATGCAGTTGTTTATGATCTTTATTGATTATGGCTTCTCTGCCTTTTTGCGCCTGTTCGGCAATCTTATTAAGCGTATCGATTACAAACTTATCACCCTCAATAAAACGTTTGGCGATATCGTTAAGCACTTTACCGGAAACTTTGCTTAAACTTGTTTTGTAAGCAATGTAGAGAGGCGGCAAATTTTTCGGATCAAGCTCTTCATAAATTCCATGGTTCTGTTTAAGCACAATCTTTTTATCAAAATCCATATAAACGCAGCCTTCGTAAACCTGAATAACGCGGTCCTGTAAACCGGCGTTAATTCCCAATTCATCCTGTTCCGCAGACAATATTAACGAAGGAAGCAGCTCTTTGGAAATCTCGACTTCGTAAAACTGCATCAAAGCCTTAAAAGCCGCCGTAATGATGGCGCTGGAGCCGGCTAACCCGACTTGTCTCGGAATAGAAGAACCGTAGCGAATTGTAAAATTTTTAACGTTTAAATCAATCTGCTGTTTTTCACAATAATCGGCAAACACTTTGACGGCCGCTTTTATCAGCCGTTCTCCGCCGTAATAGCCGGTTACCTGAATTTTATTCACCATATCCGTAACATTTTTATAATCGGTTAAATCGGCCTCCTGCCGTTCGATTTTTAATTCCGGACTTTCATAAAGCAAAATGTGCACACCGAAATTACGTACGCTGATGGAGATGGTTTTGCCGAAATAGCCGTCCGACGGATTGCCTAATAATCCCGCCCGCGCATACGCTCTCGATTCGATTATCATAATTTTCTCAATATTATAAATATTTTTATATAATT
>Ga0256833_1002409_pt1 | contig 13117 bp, 16 predicted proteins | sample 356284metaG_FD_190535 | JGI IMG/M metagenome (GOLD analysis project Ga0256833, IMG submission 190535) | Hydrothermal vent microbial communities from Mid Atlantic Ridge, Atlantic Ocean - 356-284 | ecosystem: Environmental > Aquatic > Marine > Hydrothermal vents | place: Atlantic Ocean: Mid...
TTCCACCGTACGGGTGTGGCAGGACGAGTTTGTAAACTCCAGCGGTCTTTCCATTGTAGCCGAAGAACTGAAGAAGCTCGTTGAGGCTCTTAACTTCCTTTGTCTTGCCGTTGAAGTCGGCTATAAGGCCGTTCTGGAGAACCTTCTCGAACTCGCTCTCGCTCATGGCGTAGCTCTTGTTGAGGTCTGTGTAAGTTGCAAGCATCCAGTTGACTGAATAACCGGCCCTGAGAACGCGCCAGAACTCAAACTCAACATCGGTGGCGTTGATCGGGTAGAGCTTGCCCGTTTTGGGGTTGTAGGCCTTGACGCCACCCCTTATCACGAAGTACCAGACGGTTCCATCCTTATTGTGCGCCCAAGCAACTGCCAGGTCTGGTGAAACCTTCTTGGTCTCGTTCTTCCAGTAGGTAACGAGCGTATCTCCAACGTTGTGGTAGAGGGCCCAGCCGAAGGTCTCGTAGTCGAAGGCCGGGTCAAATGAACGAGGCCACCCAATCGTTGTAATGACAATAGTTCCGGGTTCGTTTTCATAAGTTCCTATGCCCGTTGCAACCTTGGGGGCGTTCTTGTCTTCCATAACGAGATCCCAGCGAGGAGCTAAGACCGGATTGTAGTACCAGTCGTGAACCCAGTTCCAAGAAACGCGGGTTGCTTTGTTATCCCCGAGAATTATCTCTGGAACCTCCTTGTTGGCAAGGATGTAGAGCGCGTTGTAGAGGGCACCCCTAATGTTGGGATCGGTGATCTTTCTGGCGAGCTGGATTAAAGCGTCCATTCTAGGATCGCGGAGGAAGGCGGGGTTTATTTGACCGAATCCCTGCTGGTTCTTCATTAGCTCCTGTATACTAGGAGTCTTCTTTTCGTTGACCTTGTAGGAAACCACTATGACCGGCTTGTTTGGGAGGTTCGACACCTTGGCACCGCTTCCACTGGGTCCAACAACAACTATGTAATTAGAGGTAACTATGACGGTCGCGTTGGAGAGGTGTTGCTCGATGTATGTTATGGCCTCAGATGGTTTAACAGTGGTTGTTGTAGTCTGAGAAGGTGTCGTGGACGTGGAACTAGAAGATGAGCCGGAGGAAGGAGAACTTATGGTTGTCGTAGTTGTTCCCCCACCTCCACTAATACATCCGCTGGTCACGACGCTTAATACCATCACAAAAACCAACAACAGAGAGAGTGTTGTCCTCTTTCTGTTCATGGCAGTTCACCCCAGTACCTTAAAGGCAATTGATAGTTAGAAAAAGACAGTAATAAACATTTCGCTCGTATCTTCCAACAGGGGTTACGAAAAGCTTAAATCATATAAGGGGACAGAATAAAATGAAAACAACCTCGGTGATGCAAAATGGTAAGAGCGTATGTCTTACTAACCGTTGAGATTGGAAAGGTTGAGAATGTTATAGAGGCTCTCCAGAAAATACCGGGTGTTACGAAGGCCGACGCCGTCACCGGCCCCTACGATGCCATAGTTCACATCAAGGCAAACGACTTAGGAGAGCTTACCAGAAGAATACTCCACGACATTCACAATATAGATGGGGTCATAGACACGACCACTGCAATAGTCGTGGAAATGGAGGAATGAAGCGGAGGTTTAGTTTTGCATCTCTTCTGTCTCTTCTGCGGAAAAACCTACGATGAACCCGTCCAGAGGTGCGAATGCGGTGAACCTGTGGAATTCGAGCCTTTTAGTGGAGAGCCATACATAGGAAAGACCGTCTGGGAGAGGTTTTACGACTTCTGGCCGGTAGAACCTGAGCTGGAACTTTCCCTCGGAGAGGGTGATACACCCCTAGTCAGATCGAAGCTAGGAAATGAGCTCGGAATAAGGCTCTACCTCAAGAACGAGACTGTAAACCCAACCTGGAGCTTCAAGGACAGGGGGACGTTTTTGGCAATGAGTCACGCCCTCAAAGCCGGCTACAAAACCGTTGGGACTGTTTCAACGGGCAACATGGCAGCGAGCGTTTCGGCCTACGCTTCCCGCTTTGGGCTGAAGGCGAAAATCCTTGTCTCCCAAAGTGCCAGCGACGAGAAGCTCAAGGCCGTCTCCGTCTACGGTGGAGAGGTTATCAGGATCCTTGGTGATTATGGGAGGCTCTACTTCGAGAGCCTAGCCATGGGAGAAAAGCTCGGCGTTTACTTCATCAACTCGGACAACCCCTTCAGGGTTGAGGGCTACAAGGGAATAGCCTTCGAGATAGCGGAAGAGATAAGCCCTGACTACGTCCTAATCCCGACCAGCTCGGGCGGACTTTTTAGGGGAATAGCCAAAGGCTTCATCGAGCTCCAAGAGAGCGGTTTAATCGATGACCTCCCAACTCTCATAGCGGTTCAGGCCGAGGGCTGTTCGCCAATATGCAGGGCCTTCCGCGAAGGGAAAGCCAGAATCGAGCGCTTTGAGAACCCGAAGACGATAGCAAAGGCTATAGCGAACCCATACCCGCCGAGCGGGAACGCCGTGCTCAAACTCCTCCGAGAATTTGGCTGGAAATGCGTTTCAGTAAGCGACGAGGAAATCCTCGAAGCCCAGAAGAGGCTCGCCGGCGAGGGTCTCTTCGTCCAGCCAGCAAGCGCGACTGGAATTGCCGCGTTGAAGAAGCTCGAACTTCCAGAAGGGGCCAGGGTAGTCTCAATACTCACCGGTTCGGGCTTGAAAACGCTGGGGGATGTACAGGCAGGAGAAATAAGGGAATGTCCACTTGGGAGACTTGAAAGTTGCCTGAAGGGTGCATGAATACAGTTAAACACGGAATACTTATATAAGTTAGAACCATTACACGATATTGAGTCCCTAGGTGGCTCCATTGAGAAGGAGTGGAGGTGGCTCCATTGAGAAGTAAAAAGAAGCTTGCAGTGGCTACAGTAACCACAGTAACGCTCCTGTTGGTGGTGATTCCAGCGGTTTATGGGGTCCAGCCAGACAACTCAGGAGTCCTTTATTCAGTTTATCTTGAATGGCTTCAAGGGAAACCCGTTGGCCTTGCACAGGTAAACCCAATTCTTCCGCACAACGTGGAAAAGGCGACGCTCGTGGTGATTGACTACAGCTCCAACAGCCCGCGGGTTCTCTACAAGGGAGCCTTCATGAGTCCAACGGTGAAGATAGAGAGGATACCCATCGGAACGAAACTCAAAACTGTCATCAGGGACGGAAGGGTAAGCCAGATTACGGTCACAAAATACAGGCCAGTCCAGTTGCTCGTGATAGTCTCGGCGAGGGACTACTGGGGGGCAAGGTTCGTGGAATTCACCCCCGATAAACCCCTAACCCGCGTAAACGTCAGGGTACCCCTCTACAGGGACGGCGTGGAGGAGTCCCTCAAAAACCTCGGAAAGGGCTTCCAGGTTACTACCACTTCCATCGGCAGGATGTACATGGATGTAAAAATCCTCAGACTTCACAGCGTTCCGGGGGTTACGGAGGAGATAGATATCAGTCACGAGGCCTCGCTGGCACTCGATTCCTTCGCTCAGTCGGTGTCCCAGTTTGGAGGAAAGCCATCACCAACGGGGTGGAAGCGCTCCGGTGCTGTGACAACGCCCTTTGAGTACCTAGCACCGGTTCCCACCTCGAACGGCGAGATGAAAACGATTTACGGACACGTCAGATACGACGTTGAGCTGACAACGGTTTGCGGATATCTGATATGCAGAAACATCTACACCCTGCATCCCGAGGGAATAGAGTACTTCTCGAAAATCCAGACCGGCAGGGATTCCGGTAAAATCCCGTCAAACCTCATCAAGAGAACCCACTGGAGGAGCGCCGGCAATACATTCCTGGTTTACTTCGACGAAGGGTCTAACGACGGCGGAGTGTATCTCTCAACCGCCGTCTCGGTCTGCTTTGGAGAAGGTGCTACCATTTGCTTCAGCGGTACCGTCGATTCGTACAGAAAAACCGGTGGCAGTCGGCCGGTGATAAAAGTCAAAATCAACAGCTGGCACGGGGACAGGCTTTACTTCGCTCCATACTCAAACAGGGGCAACTACTACGAGGTCTACCTCCAGTGGGGTTGAGGCTAAGGTTTTTAGCTCCATTTTTGCCATTTTTAAAGGGGACGAAAAATGCTCCTCGGGATAGGCCTTATGCCACATGGAAATCCCGTTCTCGAGCCTGAGGACGAAGAGACAAAGAAGCTGGCGGAGGTTCTGGAGGGAATCGGAAGAACATTCAGGGACGTTGACTCCTACGTCCTGGTAAGCCCTCACAACGCCCGTATGAGCGACCACTTCGGCGTTGTAATGGCAGAGCATTTAGTATCGTGGCTCGGCTTTGAGGGGAAGGAACTGCCCGGTGAGTGGGAAACCGATAGGGAGCTGGCAGAGAGGATTTACAAAGCCGAAAAAGAGACCGGAATGCCGGCCGTTGATTTGAACTTCGCATCCCTTCGCGGGGAGTATTCCAGATGGCCACTGAGCTGGGGAGAGCTGATTCCGCTCCAGTTCCTCAAAAAGAAACCCCTCGTTCTCATAACTCCAACGAGGGGAGTGAGCAGGGAAACGCTCGTGAAGTTCGGTGAAATCCTCGGCGATGTCATCGAGAGTACTGATAAGAGAATCGCGCTCATAGTAAGCGCAGACCACGGACATGCACACGACGAGAACGGGCCGTACGGGTTGAGAAAGGAGAGCGAAACATACGACAGGCTCATCATGGAGCTGATTAACGAGAACCGTCTCGAGGAGCTTCTCAAAGTCCCTGAGGAGCTCGTGAAGAATGCCTTAGTTGACAGCTACTGGCAAATGCTTATAATGCTTGGGGCAATGAGGAAGGCGGAGTTCGAGCTAAAGGAGAGTGCCTACGCCTGTCCGACCTACTTCGGCATGGCGGGGGCGCTTTGGATTAGGAAGGTTTAAATGGACAACGAGTTTACATGTTCATGGTGGTTCAATGTCCTCAACAAAGCATGTTCAGACAGAGATAGATGAAAGTCTTTACTCAATGCTCAAAGCCCTCTCCCTAAGGGAAAAAAGGCCCATAAAGGAAATCCTGCGGGATGCAATAGAGGAGTACCTGCGAAAAAACGCGAATTTAACCGAGGAAGAGATTTCAAAAGACCCAATATGGGACGCCTTTGGGGTTGTATCACTGAAGGGCAAAAGGACCAGCCACGATGAGGACTGGGGAGTGGTTGAATGGCGAAGCCATTGAAACCCGAGCTATTCTACATGGACACGAGCGCGATGATAGCCCTTCTCGTTAGGGACGACCCGGAGCACGAGAGAGCCTTGAGCTTCTTCAGAGATGCCGTCAGAGGGGGCTCGGTCTTTGTAATCGGAAGACCAACATTGATGGAGTTCCTGAATGGTGTTGCGAAGCACGTTGGAAAAGATACAGCAGAAGAGCAGTACCGGCTCTACACGTCGAGCAGGTTTATATTCATAGAAAAGGAAAACGAGGCAGACTGGACGAGAGCCTGGGAGCTCTTCTTCAAGTACCGAGACCAGCGGGGGATAGACCTCTTCGACAGCTTAGCTTTCGCAATAATGGAAAGGCTCGGAATCAGGAAAGCTTTTACCTTCGACAGCGACTTCGCGGTTCATGGGTTCACGATGTTGCCCTGAGGAACTAGAGAACGTCAAAGCTGATCTCCAAAAGCTCCTTGTTCCTCCTAAACCTAACCTTCCTGATTTTTATCTCCCCTATTTCTCCCGTCCTCGATGTGTGCTCCTTATTGCAGGCGTTCACGTTCCAGTTCTCGATGACGACGACCTTTAGGGTTCTCACATCCTGCGGAATAGGAAAGAGGTCATACATGTCCTCGCCGAAGCGTTCCTCGGCCTCTTCCCGCGGAAGCTCGTAGACCAGAATCGGGACGTTTTCCTTGACCTTCTCGTTGGCGAGGCGCTCTATCTCCCTAACCTCTTCGGGCGTCGGCTTCCGGTCGAACTTGACCACCAGAACACCGTGGTTTCCCTTGACGTAGGTTGAGGCGGTCCACTTGGACTTTTCACCCAGAACCTTTACCACGGCACCCTTGACGACGTGAAGGGCGGTGTGGGTTCTAGCTTCCATGACAATCCCCGAAAATAACTTCATCAATCGTTTATTAACCTGCCGGGTAATCCTGAAACGGCGAAAGTTCAGCGTTTTCTGAAGGTTTTTCATGTTGGCTCTTTGCATTTCGAAGGAATTACGTAAAAGCCTTTCACAGATAAACGAAAACCGTTATAAGTGTAAAGCTCGATACACCGGCGAAAGAGGTTTTAGGGGTGATCGAAATGGCCGAGAAGAAAAAGAAGAGGGTTCTAATTCTCGGAGCGGCCGGAAGGGACTTCCACAACTTTAACGTGTTCTTCAGGGACAATCCCGAGTACGAGGTGGTAGCTTTCACCGCGACCCAGATTCCGGACATCGAGGGCAGGGTTTACCCACCCGAGCTCGCCGGCAAGCTTTACCCGAACGGAATTCCAATATGGAGCGAGGACGATATGGAAAAGATAATCAAGGAGCACAACATTGACATCGTTGTCTTCGCCTACTCCGATGTCTCCCATGAGCACGTCATGCACCTCGCGAGCAGGGCCCACTCAGCGGGAGCGGACTTCTGGCTTTTGGGACCAAAGTCAACGATGCTCAAGTCCAGCAAGCCGGTTGTAGCCGTTACGGCGGTCAGAACAGGCTGTGGAAAGAGCCAGACCAGCAGGAAAGTTGCTCAACTCCTCCAGGAGATGGGCTACAAGGTGGTTGCGATAAGACACCCAATGCCCTACGGTGATTTGAGAAAGCAGGTCGTCCAGAGATTTGCAAGCTACGAGGACCTCGACAGGTACGAGTGCACCATCGAGGAGAGGGAAGAATACGAGCCCTACATCGACAGGGGCATGGTAGTCTATGCCGGCGTTGACTACGAGAAGATCCTCCGCGAGGCCGAGAAGGAAGCCGACATAATCCTCTGGGACGGCGGAAACAACGACTTCCCGTTCTACGAGCCAGACCTCTGGATAGTCGTTACCGACCCGCACAGACCCGGCCACGAACTCAAATACCACCCCGGTGAGACCAACTTCCGCTCAGCGGATGTCATAATAATTAACAAGATAGACACCGCCAACCGCGACGACATCCAAAAGGTCAGAGAAAACATCGAGAAGGTCAACCCGAACGCCACTGTAATAGAAGCGGCCTCGCCGATATTCGTTGACAACCCCGAGCTCATCAAGGGCAAGCGCGTTCTGGTTGTGGAAGACGGACCAACGCTCACCCACGGCGGTATGAAGTACGGAGCCGGTTACGTCGCGGCCAAGAAGTTTGGAGCGAAAGAGATAATCGACCCGAGGCCCTACGCGGTAGGCTCAATCGTCGAGACCTACAAGAAGTACCCGCACCTCGACGTCATCCTTCCAGCCATGGGCTACGGTAAGAAGCAGATCAAGGAGCTCGAAGAGACAATCAACAGGGCCGATGCTGACGTGGTCATCCTCGGAACCCCGGTTGACCTCCGCAGGTTTATGAACCTTAATAAACCGGCAGTCCGCGTCCGCTACGAGCTTGAGGAGATTGGTCAGCCCAAGCTCAAGGAAGTTCTGGAGAACTGGGTCAAGAACTGCGAGAAGCTCAGGAGGGAGTGAGATTTTTAACCTCCTCCCCCAATTTTCTTCATGTTCGACATAACCCTCGGGATATGGACTTTCATCTGGGTCCTCAATATAGCGAGCTTCCTCTGGGTTACATATGACGTTATTACCAGGCAGAGGTATATGCCGGATTCATCTAGGGTTCTCTGGATTTTCATGGCCTTTCTCTTCGGCTCGTTTGTTGCCCTGATTTACGCGCTCGAAGTGAAGCTGAGCAGAAAGTACGAGGAAGTTGAGCTCAAAGAGGACAAAATCAGGGTGTGGTAGAAAGCCTTTTATTGATGGGAGCCAAATTATTAACGCCCGGGGAGCACCGCCGAGGGCGGAGTCAATGAACTCGGGCGGGTTATTACCCCCATTTCAGGGCTTTTTCACGATTCATCTCAAGAAGAGCGACAAAGCCAAAATCTCCATAAGATTTGGACTTTTATTTTTAAATCCTGAGAACTTACAATTCTCAACCTTTATAAAGGTGTGAGAACTGGAAGATCTCACTCCCCCACAATCTGCACTATAACGCGCCTGTGCCTTGGCCTTACATCCAGTTCGACGAAGAAAATCTGCTGCCAGGTTCCGCGCAAAAGCCTGCCGTTCACAACGGGGAAGCACTCGCTCGCGCCGAGGAGTGTGGCTCTCAGATGGCTGTGGGCGTTGTCGTCTATCCTGTCGTGGAGGTATCCTTCGCCCTTTGGGATAAGCTCCTTCAGAGCTCGCTTGAAGTCCTCAAGAAGGCCGGATTCATGCTCTATAGTGACTATCGCTCCCGTTGCCCCGGGGACGAAGACGAGAGCGATTCCATTCTTTATCCCAGACTCTTCAACGACCTTCTCAACCTCGGCCGTTATGTCAACGAGGTCTATCTCACCATTGGTTGAGAAGTGAAGCTCCTTGGTGTGAATCATTCCATCACCTCCAATATTACCTTGACTTTTTTCACGATGTCCAAAGGATCCCTCCCGAATATGTAAACCAACGGCTCAACGCCTTCACCACCCTCATCGAGGACAACATCCCACGTTTTCTCCTCAAAAAGTTTGGCCACAACATCTATGGCCTCCTCATCGCTCATACCCCCGGTTTTAACCCAGACAACGTTGAGATTGGCTTTGGAGAGGGCCTTTTTTATTTTAGCATCAAGGCGGACGTTGATGACGCTCCGGATTTCCGGGTTCCTCTCAGTGACCGCGAGGATGAGGGAGGCGGTAAACTTGCTCGCACCAGGCTCGGGAGGGAGGGCATAGGGCCTGCCCTTGACGAGGGTTATCCTGCCGGGGATGGCAATCACATCCGCAGGACTCTTTGCCCCCCGCGGGGCGTAAGCTAGATTGCTCCTGACCTCAGGAATGAGCCCCGAGAATCCCGGCAGAGACAGAAGCTCCCCCAGTGCCAGCTTCATCTCCTCAAGGGCTCCCACTACAGCGGACGAGAACAGGGCCCTGCAGGTTTCCTCCGAAACACCTGCGTAGGAGGAGTAATGCCCGCACAGCTTCCCAGAGGAGAAGAGTTCGAAGAGTTTTCTTGACGTGAAGGCTATAACTTCCTCTCTCGAAGCCCCTAGAAGTATTAGCCTCGCTATGTCCTCGGCGAGGGAATCCACGAGGCCAGCTACATCTAGGGGAGGCCTCTTGTAGTTGCCCCCAAGGTACTTGCTCACCATCGCCTGTGTTATGCCGAGGTAGTTGGCTATTCGCGCCTGCTTCAAACCCTCGCGGTAGAGGATCTCGGCTATCCTCGCGCGCAGGTAGGGCATGAGTTCTTCAGCAATATAAACGCTCGGTATTCTCATAGCACCACCCTAAAACTAGGTTATTAAAACTTCGAACCCGGGTTTAAATCATTGACTCAACAATAATTTGTCAAAAAAACGTTTAAAAACCCATCGATTTTTACACTTGAAGGGCTTCTATGAACTGGAAAGGACGCGACGTGATAAGCATACGGGACTTCTCGAAAAGCGATATCGAATTCGTTTTGAAGGTTGCAGAAAGGCTCGAGGAGGAACTCAAAGAAAAGGGCCCGCTCGAATACGCGAGGGGAAAAATCCTCGCAACACTCTTCTTTGAACCATCAACGAGAACAAGGTTAAGCTTCGAGAGCGCGATGCACCGGCTGAGTGGCTCGGTCATCGGCTTCTCCTCGGCCTCAAGCACGAGCGTCAAGAAGGGCGAGAGCTTAGCTGACACGATAAAGACCGTCGAGCAGTACAGCGACGTGATTGTGATTAGACACCAGATGGAAGGAGCAGCAAGGTTAGCTGCCGAGGTAGCTGAAATCCCGGTCATCAACGCCGGCGACGGGAGTAATCAGCACCCGACTCAAACCCTGCTCGACCTTTACACGATAAAGCACGCCTTCGGGAGTATCGACGGCCTGACCATAGGCCTGCTCGGCGACCTGAAGTACGGTAGAACCGTCCACAGTCTGGCTGAAGCTTTAGCATTCTACGACGTCGAGCTCTACCTCATCTCGCCAGAACTCCTGAGAATGCCGGGGCACATCATAGAGGAGCTCCGGGGGAGAATCACCATCCACGAGACGACCGACCTGGAGGGAACAATTCCAAAGCTTGACGTCCTCTACGTCACGAGAATCCAGCGTGAGAGGTTCCCAGACGAGGAGGAGTACCTCAGGGTGAAGGGAAGCTACCAAGTAAATCTTGAAGTGTTGAAAAACGCCAAGGAGAGCCTCAGGATAATGCACCCACTCCCGAGGGTGGACGAGATCCACCCTGAGGTCGACAGAACGGAACACGCCCTCTACTTCAGGCAGGTCTTTTCGGGTGTTCCCGTTAGAATGGCCCTCCTTGGATTAACTCTGGGGGTGCTCTAAATGCCCGAGCTTAAGGTCGAGGTAATCCCCGAGGGGACCGTGATAGACCACATCCCTGCTGGAAAGTGGCTCAAAGTCATCGAGATTCTAGGCTTAACTAAGCCCAACGGGGGAACCCTGCTCATAGCCTCGAACGTCCCCAGCGAGAAGCTCGGAAGGAAGGACATCGTCAAGGTCGAAGGACGGTATCTGAGCGAGGAGGAGGTGAACAAGATAGCCCTCATTGCCCCAAGGGCGACGGTGAACATAGTCAGGGATTACAAGATAGTTGAGAAGTTCAAGGTCTCGATTCCCGACGAGATAGTAGGCATACTCACATGCCCCAACCCGAACTGTGTCAGCAACCACGAGTACGTGAAGGGCAAGTTCCACGTCGAGAGCAAGGAACCCCTCAAGCTCCGCTGCCACTACTGTGAGAGGACCATAGAAGGGGACGAGATCATAGGGAACCTCTGAGCTTCTCCCTTTTTGGAATTCTTTCATCAGCGCTTTAACCTTCCGCAGATTCCACGCTAAAAAGAAAAAATTATGAGACGTCTTCACCGGCACTATCAAGGAGGAGATGGGGCAACCTGTTAATGACCGGAACCACAACGGCCAGGCTCAGGAAGACGTCTATAACGCTCTGCACGGCATTGGGCAGGCCTATGGCAACCCAGAAGGGAACGTGCGTCCACTTTTCAACGGCAAAAACCACCTGCTCCCTTGGGAGACCCAGCCATATCGGAAGGGCAACGTAGTAATTAAGAACCAGCATTAGGGGGATTCTGATAGCTACTCCAGTTAGATAAGCCACAAGACCAAATAAGAGCAGTTTACGGGGGTTTTTGAAGTCAAGACCAACCGTTCTCCTAGATACTTCAAGACCCAGGATTACGGCGAAGGTTGCGATAACCTTCATCATGGCACCGAGCCAGCTCGCAGAGGAGACGATGCTAAGACCGAGAAAGAGCAGGCCGAGGGCGAATAAACCCCCCCAGAAACCAAGCAGGAAGTAAACAAGAACTATGGGAACCGCAACAACATCAATTTTCATGCCCCAGACCGTGGGGAAATCGATGGGAGCAACGTCCAGTAGAAGTGCAAGACCAAGCATTACCCCTGAGATTGCAATGTCCTTCGGCCGTGTTTTCATTCCCCTCACCGGGGGAAGTTTGTTCCATAATTTTAAAAATTTTGTTCCAAATATAGAACAATCTCCTTAAAAGCTAAGTATCCAACCCACAGGGATGTTCACTGTTCAGAACATAGAGACGCTCGTCCGGGAGATTAGACGGAGATACAACCTTCCCGAAAGCCCATTTAAAATAGACGAGGTTCGCTATGAGGAGGGGGAGGATAAGCTCTTCATAATCGCCCACGACAGAACCGACAAGAGCGTCGTCATAGGCAACAGCCTCGTCATCGGGAAGCTCAGGGAGAGACTCAAAGTCAAGCAGGTCACTGTTTACTCAACCCTCGACCTCCTGATAAAGCGGAAAAAACTTGAGGAAGCCGAGAGGCTGGTTATGGGGACAAAGCTTGAGTTTTTGAAACCTATCATTGAGGCCGAGAAGCGCTTTCCCCCGAGGAAGTGGCCCAATACGAAGGGAAATCTCAAAACGCTCGTCTTCCTGAGCTTCAACGCGAGGCCTCTCCGTGGATTCGCCGAGAGACTGGGTTTACCACACTGGACAGTTGGGTTGAGGCACACTTTTCCAGAGATGGAATACGAGCCCGTTGATGGTAGCCTCAAAGAGCTGTTCTTTCCGGACGAAAGAAAGCTTCTCTCCCTCGCAAAGAGGAAAAACACGGAGCTAATTCTCGCGGATTTTCCTTTCCCACTAAAAGAGGAGAAGGGTCTTTACCTTCTTAACCCGTTCCGATTGCTCCACATCGGCTTCTTCGAGCTTAAATACTTCTTCGGCTTCGAGTTTCCAACGATGGTCGATCATGAGGCCCTAGTTGAGTTTATAGCCAGGCTTACCTACGACGGTCTGATGGAATCAACCGACGGGGCAAAGGTTATATGGCGTTACTGGAGGCGGAGGAGATGATAATAGGCATAGTTGGGAAGATTGCCGCTGGAAAGACAACCGTTGCCAAGTTTTTTGAGGAAAAGGGGTTCTGTAGGGTTTCATGCAGTGAGCCACTGGTAGATCTGCTCACCCACAACGTTTCCGATTACTCCTGGATTCCAGAGCTACCAGAGAAGGCCGAACCGACGCGCGAGAGACTCATAGAGTTCGGAAAGCACTTGAAAGAGAAATACGGAGGGGACATCCTCATAAGGCTCGCCATCGATAAGAAGAGGAACTGCAAGAGTATAGTTATAGACGGCGTCCGCTCGCTGGAGGAGATAGAAGCCATCAAACGGCTCGGCGGAAAGGTGATTTACATCGAGGCCAGGCCAGAAATAAGGTTCGAACGACTGCTAAAACGAAAGGCAAGCAAAGATAAAGCAATCAAAAGCTTTGAAGACTTCAAGGCAATGGATGAAGCCGAGGAGCGCCTATATCACACGAGCAGGCTGAAGAGCTTGGCCGACTACGTGATAGTCAACGAGGGAACATTGGAAGAGCTGAGGGAGAAGGTTGAAGGGATAATAAGGGAGGTGATTGAGTGAAACTCCTCATCATAGCCCCATGCCTTTTAAGCCCCTTCTATGTCTACCGAGGACCTAAGGAGAAGGAGTATGAGACTGCCAGACTTTTGA
>Ga0256833_1002410_pt1 | contig 13116 bp, 10 predicted proteins | sample 356284metaG_FD_190535 | JGI IMG/M metagenome (GOLD analysis project Ga0256833, IMG submission 190535) | Hydrothermal vent microbial communities from Mid Atlantic Ridge, Atlantic Ocean - 356-284 | ecosystem: Environmental > Aquatic > Marine > Hydrothermal vents | place: Atlantic Ocean: Mid...
GGCCGCATCGCTAAGGTCAAGCAGAGCAACCCCGAGAAGATCAAGATAATCCTTGCCGACCCCCGTAAGACTAGGAGCGGCACCATCGCCGACCTCTGGCTGCCACTCCGCTGGAGCATGGACGTAGCCTTCATGCACACATTGGCCTACATAGTCGCCTTTGAGCTGGACAAGTGCAAGGTAGACACTAAGAACTGGAAGGTTGATTGCCAGGGCAAGTACGTGGACATAACCTGGCTGAAGAGGCACGCGGACTTCGCCATACCCAAGGAGACGGCGAAGACCTGGGCTCTCAAGGACTACAACAGCAACTACAACAAGATGGGTGAGCTGAACAAGGTATGGGACATGGGTACCACCGCCAGCAGCAATGCTAACTACCAGCTATACCCGAGTATAGGTAAGGAGTACAAGAGCTTCGAGGAAATAGAGAAGGACTGGTGGAAAGGCTTCGCCCTATACTTGAAGTTCATAGAGCTGTATAAGCCGGAGATAATGGTGAAGATACTGTTCGGCGACGAGAAGCCCCTGATAAACCGCGACACAGCCAAGATGCTGATAAAGAAGGGCGAGCTCAGCCCCGACAAGGTTAACCTGGCCGGCAACGCGCCATTCGTCGAGATAGACCCCGTCGAGGCGATGAGGCTTGCCGCCAAGTGGATGGCGGAACAGCGCCTCCTGGTCCTCTGGACTATGGGTATAAACCAGAAGATACAGGGCGTTCACGCGATAAACGGTATAATAACATTCCTGGCCCTCACCGGGCAGCTAGGCAAGTTCGGCGCCGGCTCTCTCAGCCTCACCGGCCAGCCCAACGCCTGCGGCGGCATACGCGACCAGGGCGGCCTAGCCCACGTGCTCCCCTACGGCAGGCTGATAGCCAAGAAGGCGGCGAGGGAGGAGGTCCAGAACATCTGGAGACGCCTAACCGAGCAGTACCTCCGCGAGAGGGGCTTCGACCCGGCCACGATAAAGAAGGAGGTCGAGAAGGTCTACATCCACCCGGTGCCCGGCCCGCACGTGGTTGAGATGTTCCGCCGTGTCAACGCAGGGCAGCTCAAGGTGGTGTGGATAGCCGAGACCAACCCCGGCCAGAGCCTGCCCAACGTGTACAAGTTCCGTGCCGGCATGGCTAAGCCCCACGACGACGACCCGGCGTTCCCCTTCGTAGTGGTGAGCGACATCTACCCGACGAGGACCACCGACGTGGCGGACCTGGTGCTGCCCGCGGCCGCGTGGGGCGAGAAGGAGTTCAAGTACGGCTGTACCGAGCGCCGCTACAGCGTCGCACGCTACACGATAGCGCCGCCGGGCGAGGCTGTGGGCGACCACATGATATTCGCGCTGCTGGGCACCGCCTGGGAGAATGACCCCGACCTCAGCAAGATAGTGCCTAAGGGCATTGTCAGCGGCTTCTGGCCCGAGGACATAGTGAAGGCGGCCAAGAAGGCTGGTAAGAGCTGGGTCCAGTACGCCGTCGAGAAGAGCAGGGAGAAGAAGTGGCACGAGGAGTTCCTCAACAGGCTCTGGGACCGCGACATACTCAGCCTCTCCAAGAACACCTACTATGACTTCAGCTATGTCAAGAGGGAGCTGTTCCGGAGCCTGATCAAGGGCTTCAGGTGGCCGTGGCCGGAGCAGTACGCCACCAACCCGAGCGTGAAGGCCCGGTACGACACCTACGAGTCCGCCAGCAGGTACAGCTACCCGTACGACCCGTTGATGATGGACCCCGAGGTAGTCAAGAAGATATACAACGATGTCAAGAACATGACTGACCCGAAGCAGATAGAGGAGTACGTGAAGGGCCTTGACGAGAACGTGGTGCACGCTATCCACAAGAAGAAGTGGCTAGGCAAGCTCAGCCACAACCCCGTGCTAATGAAATGGGTGCTGAAGAACATCGTGGAGGAGATAGACGACATCGGCTACAAGAGGAAGAGCAGGGTGCCGGAGAACTGGTACGTGACGTTCTATGCTAAGCCCACGGGCAGGATGACGATATGGGCGAGGCCCTGGCTACCGGTAATAATGAACCACGAGACCGGCGAGGTGAAGATAAACCCGAAGGTGATAATAACCAGGGAGAAGCTGGACGTGGACGCGGTGTTCAAGGGCAAGATATCGGTGTTCAGCGAGCCCAAGGGTCCGTTCAAGGTGCTTGAGAAGCACATAGGCGTGCCGGCCAGCGGCGACCCGGTCAAGGGCCTAGAGGTGCTGAGGACAAAGACCTGGGGCGAGGCCCTCAAGAGCAACCGCGGCGACGTCGAAGCGATATTCCAGATAGCGCTCGCGCCCGCCGAGGCGCCCGGCTTCACCCTCAGCTACCGGCTAGAGGACGGCACCGTGCTGACAGTGCGTGACGCTAAGGACTACCCGCTGGTAATGACGACCGGCCGCGTGATAGAGCACTGGCACACGGGCACCATGACCGGCAGGGTGCCGGAGCTGCGCCGCGTCAAGCCCACGGCGTACGTCGAGATAAGGAAGGAGCTGGCCGACCAGCTCGGCATAAAGCAGGGCGACTGGGTGACGATAGAGAGCCCGCGCGGCAAGCTAACCGTGCCGGCGATAGTGCTGGACCCGAGGACTGGCCTGGGCGGCCCGAGGATTGACTACACGTTCGTGCCCTGGTTCGACGAGAACAAGCTGGCAAACGCGCTGACGCTGGACAACTACGACGTGCAGCCGTACTTCTTCCAGCCGGACTATAAGACGTGCGCGGCGAGGATAAGGAAGGCGAGGCCCGACGAGATACCGGCCGACTGCGCCGGCAAGAACCCGCTGCACTGCGTATCCAGGACCCAGACCGGGCACCCCAAGTACCAGCTGCCCAAGCTCTAGAGGACGACAGGCGCCCCCACGCGTACCACTTCTTTCTTTTTAGTGCGCCTGCCTCCCTTCTTCCACGCCCTCTCCCCTGCACTCCTCCGGGTCTCCACAGTGGTTCCCCTCTTAGCGGTCATACCGGCTATCCCCTGGCTCCTCCTCTAGGGTTCCGCCGGGTTGACGGCGGCTCGCGGCCCGGGGTTCGTGGTGGAGGCGGTTCTCGGCCTCGGGAGGGCGGCTGTGCCGGGCGGCGACGTGGAGCCGGTGGTGGTCTACCGGGGCAGGGTGTACCCTCTGGGCGCCTGGGGGTACCGCGACGTCAGGGAGGTGATGCTGGAGCACCCGCCTGAGGCCTTCGAGGAGCTTGCCCGCCGGGTCTCTTCGAGTGACCGCGGGCTCCCCGTGGGGGCGGTGAGGCTCCTGGCGCCGGTGAGGCGGCCCGGCAAGGTCCTGCTCGTGGGCCTCAACTACCGTAGCCACGCCGAGGAGCTGGGGGTCGTGCCTCCGCCTGTGCCGGACCTCTTCGTGAAGAGCGGTAACTCCGTGGTGGGGCCGGGGGACGCGGTGCTGCTCCACGAGCCCGGGCTCAAGGTGGACGCGGAGGCGGAGCTGGCGGCGGTGCTGGGGCTGCCGGGGAGGAGTATGAGCCTGGAGGAGGCCTCGGAGGCGATATGGGGCTACACGTGTCTCAACGACGTCTCTGCGAGGAGGGAGCAGCTGGAGAGCGGTGCGAGCCAGTGGTGGAGGGGTAAGAGCCGCGACACCTACGCCCCCCTGGGGCCGGTTGTGGTGCCGCGTGCGCTTGTGTCGCCGCAGCGGGGCCTGCGCGTCACCCTGGAGGTCGGCGGCGTGAGGCTCCAGGACGGCTCCACCGCGGACCTCATCCACTCGCCGGCCTCCCTCGTCGAGTACGCGAGTAGGGGCACGTTCCTGGAGCCGGGCGACGTGGTCGCCACGGGGACCCCGCCGGGGGTGGGGCATGCCAGGCGGCCGCCCCGCTACCTGCAGCCAGGGGAGGCGGTGAGGGTCTGCGTGCAGGGAATAGGCTGCATCGAGAACCCCGTGGTGGCGGACTGGGCGGGCTAAAAAGGGGGCCGGCCCCGTAGCAGTGTTCTCCCCTGCTAAAACATGTTTTATTAACGTGGAGGCTGTGTCCCTGGCGCCGACGCGGTGCCCGACGCGTTGGCAGAGCTTCTACGCGACCGGGAGGCCGTCGCCCACGGCCTCTCAGTCATGGCCGTCGACATGTTGTTCCACGAGCTGCCCCGGATGCTGGAGGAGATAGTTGGCCGCCGCCAGGCCGCGGTGCTCCTGGAGAGGCTCGCGTCGAGGGCGGCGGAGAAGGGGTTCCGCGAGTTCGCCGCAAAGGCGGGGGCCACGGGGCCCCTGGAGCCCCTCCACCTGCTCACCATATTCCTCCGCCCCCCGTCGGGCGAGAAGCTCCACCCCTTCCAGGTCGCCTCCCGCCTGGAGACCGGCGGGGCCGGGGCCAGGCTCGTGCTGGCCGAGCAGCTGGGCCCCCTGGAGGCGGCGCTGCTCGCCGGCGTGGTGGCGGGCGTCCTGACCGCCGCGGGGCACCCCGCCCGCGCCGTCGGCTCCAGAGACGCCGCCGGGAGGGCCTGCGGGAGCGTGGAGGGGCTGGAGTTCGTCGTCTACGCGGACGACGCCTCAGCGGTCGTTGTCGAGCCCTGCGGGCGGAGCTAGCCCCTCCGGGGGCCGCGTAACAGGGAAAAACCTCGCACAATACACACCCTACTACTTGTAGGTGCGTGGCTGGAAGGAGGTGTAGCCGGCTTGGCTAACATCAAGCTAAACCTCGAGGCGGACGTATCCGACGAGGTCATGAAGAGGTTTCTCGACATCCTGGAGAAGGCCGAGAAGCCCCCGGAGGAGATACAGGTAGAGCTCAGCGACGTAAGCGGCCGCATGACCATAAGGCTGGTAGAGGCGAAGAAGAAGGAGTAACCACGCCCCTCTCCCCCCGGGGAGGGCCCCGCCCCTCTCCCGGCTTTTCCCCCCTATGCTGCTCTTCGCGGCCGGCAACCCGGGGGGCCCCGGGTTCTAGCAGCGGCTCTGAGCGGGGTGGCGTGGTGTTGAGCGTCCGGCTCGAGGCTAGCCTCGAGGCAGGCGGGGAGAGGTACCGCCTCGTCCTGGAGGACTACGAGCTTATGGCGCGGTGGAGGCTCGGCGGCGGCCTCGGCGGCGTCCTTCGGCTCTCCCCCGGCGCGGCGGAGGTCGACGTGAGGGAGGGCGTCGGCGGGGAGCTTCTCCGCCTCCTACGGGGAGACAGCCGGATAAAGGAGATGATGGAGGCTGCCCGGCTCTTCTCATGCCTCCTCGGCCGTCCCGTGGTTCTCCGCCTCCACGGGCGCCGCGTCGCCACCCTCCACTGCGGCTAGGGCCCCGCTCCTCCTCCACTCTCCGCGGAGCAGCCCCCGTAGCGCCTCGTCCTCGCCGCCGCTCCCCCCTGCGGCTGCAGCCGCGAGGCGGCGGAACCACCAGGGGTGCAGCCTCCAGGCGATGTGGAGCTCGTAGAGGTGCATCGCGGGGCAGGCTATGCAGCCTATCCTTGTGAGGCCCTCCTGGTAGAGGTGGAGGACCGGTATGTTCCTCTCAGCCAGGTAGAGCTGCACCATGAGCCTGCTCCAGTGGTGTATTGGGAGCGCCCTGGCCACGCCCGGCACCAGGGGGTTCTCCCCCAGCCTCGGCGTCCTCGCCCGGTTGGTGCTCTCCAGGGCACGGGCGCCCTCGTAGACCAGCCTGGCGCCTCTGGAGCGGTAGAAGCGGCGCAGCGGCTCCAGCTTGAGCAGCCTCGTGCACCACCTGTCGCCGCGGCTCATGAGCCCCCTCTTCCTCACCTCCTCCAGGGGGTCGACGCCGGCCTCGACCACCTCCAGGTCGACGCCCAGCAGGGAGGCGACGCGCTCAACATGCCTCCTGGTCTCCGGGAACTCCATCCCCGTGTCGACGTAGACGGCGACAACCCTCTCCGCCCCCAGCGCCTCCCTGGCGAGGCTAAGCGTCGCCGTCGAGTCCGCGCCCCCGCTGAGGGCGACATACACCGGGCCCCTCCCCGACGCCACCCGGTCGTAGACCCGGCGTATCCACCCCCTCGCCTCCGCCGCCAGCGCCCCCAGCGCCTCCCTGTTAGCCTCCACCGCCTCGTCCAGCCCGCCCGGAGGCAGGAGCCGGAACCCGGCAGGCGCCACGTCCTTCACCTTAACGACGCAGCGGCCCCCAGCCGCCTCGACCACCCTCGCCGCCGCCACCAGGCCGCCGCCGCGGACGACCACGAGGCGGCCGCGGCCACAGCCGGAGTCGAGGAGGAGCCTCTTCCCCTTCACCCTCCTGCCCGGCGGGAACCGCGCCTCCACCACCGGCGCCCCCGCCGAGGCGGCGAGGCTAGCCAGGGCCCCGCTGGGGTACAGCACCCAGCCCCTCCCGGGCGCGTACTCCACCACGCCCAGCCTCGCCGCCTCCCCGAAGGCCTCCGCCGCGTACTCGCCCAGCGGCGCCGGGACACGGTGGAGGACAAGCATCCGGCCCGGGAGGCCCAGCTCGGCGCCCATGTCGCGCCGGACGAGGCCCTCCAGGAGCCTCTTCTCGAACCGGCCCGCGAGCCAGTAGTCGCCCCTCAGGGTCCAGCAGGCGGCGCTCCGCCCCCGGGGGCAGCCGAGGAGCGGCACGCTCGGCTCCCGCAGCCAGCCCAGCCGGTGGCTCCACCGCGGCGCCGAGGCAAGCTCGCTGTCCATGCCTGCCTGCCCCTCTAGCCCCGGGGCCCTCCCGGGGGGCCTAATGGGGGCGGCGCCCCGCCCCCCGGGGGAGAGGAGGGGTGGGTGGAGAAGCCCCGGGCTCCTCCCTGTGGGAGGAGACGGGTTGGGGTAGAAAGAGGGGGCTAGGACTGGGATAGTATGGTTACGCCGCGGGGGTAGTGGACGCGGAGCGCCAGGGTCTCCCATGCGCGGAACCGCTGTGCCCCCGCCTCGGGGCCCACATGGTCGACCCTGGTGTCGACGCCTACCACTATGTCTAGCACGGAGCTGTCCGCGGGGACTAGTATTGCGCGGTCGTTGGTCAGCAGCGGGTGGCGCAGCACTTTGGCCAGCTTCTCTAGCCTCGCGAGCTCCATGACGCCGGTCTTCTCGTGGACTGCGAGCAGCTTGGTGTACCTCTGCGGGGACACTATCAGCACGTAGGGGCCGGTTATCCCCTCGGCCTCCATCCTGGCTATGGCTCTCGCCACGTCGTCCACGGCCTCGCCGGGCCGCTCCCATGTGCCCATGTTGGCCTCGAGGCTGCCCTCCAGGCCCAGGAGGGAGTCGAGGATGAGCCTCTCCTCGGCCGTCACCAGCCTCCGGGCCGCCTGGGCGACGAGCGGCGCATAGTCGCGGCCGCCTAGCCTGGAGCTGCGCTCGACAAGCCTCTGGGGTATGAGGAACTCTATAGCTACCTCCCTAAGGGGCAGCACGGACTCTGCCTCCACCGCCACCGCGGAGCCCGAGTACGCCACCGACTCGACCGGGACGAAGTCCACCCCCGCCCCCACCGTGGTCACGGGGAGGCTCCTGCGGAGCAGCCTCAGCCTCTCAGCGTCGCGGCGGAAGAGGGACGCGACCTCAGCCTCCAGCCCCTGCTCCTGCCCCGTCGGGGGGTCGCCTGCGCCGCCCCCCTGCCTCGCCGGCAGGGCGGCCTCCCCGCCGCCGCCCAGCAGCTCCCGGACCTCCTCGAAGCCCTTCTCCGCCTCGGCGCGGTGGCTGGGGTCGAGCCGGTAGAGGAGGCTCGTGAACTCGCCGAGGTGGGCCATCTCCTCCCTGGCTATGTCCTCGAACACCTTCCTCACGGCTGGGTCCTCGGCGCGCTGGGCCACCTGGAGGTAGAAGCTCACCGCGTCAATCTCGGCTATCATTGCTAGCCGCACGGCGTCCACTATGTCGCCCTTCTCGAGCTTCTCCTTAGCCGCGTCTAGGGGGTGTTTCGCGAACAAGGCCTACACCACGCGTATGGCTCGTGTTTCCACACAACACTATATCCGAACTAGATACGAAAAAGAACTAGCTACGCATAAAACATCGCATAACGCCACGCAGCCACAGCCAGCACACCCCAGGAGGATTAGAAACGCCTATCCTCCAGCAGCCTGCCACACAGCCGCCAACACGCGCCAACAAGGCCGCAGGAATAGGGGGGCCACACAGGGCCCCCTACCGGGGGCAAGAAACACGCAGCCCCCCGGGAGAGACACGCTACCGGCCCTTGAACCTAGGCTTCCTCTTCTCGAAGAACGCCGCCACGCCCTCAGCGACGTCGTCGGTGCTGAACAGTAGGCCGAAGAGGCTACTCTCGAGCGCCATGCCGGCCCATATCGGCGACTCCATGCCTATCTGCACCGCGTACTTGGCGGCCATCAGGGCGAGCGGCGGCTTCTCGGCAAGCTTCATGGCGAACTGCCTGACCTCCTGCTCTAGCCGCTCCGGCGGAACCACGCGGTCCACAAGCCCGATCTTGGCGGCCTCGGCTGCGGGCACCATGTCGCCCGTGTAGATCAGCTCCTTGGCGCGGCTCCTGCCCACCAGCCTGGGGAGCCTCTGGGTGCCCCCGGCGCCGGGGATGAAGCCCAGGTTTATCTCGGGCTGGCCCAGCACAGCCGTCTCGCTCGCGATGCGGAAGTCGGCGGCCATGGCCAGCTCGAGGCCGCCGCCCAGCGTGAACCCGTTAAGCGCGGCTATAACCGGCTTAGTGTAGTACTCTATCTTGAACAGCACCTCCTGGAACTTCCTGGAATATATCATCGCCTTGACCGGGGTGACGCCTATGAAGCTCTGCACGTCCGCGCCGGCGCTGAACGCCCTCCCCTCGCCGGTGAGGACAACCACCCGCACACGCTCATCCTCCTCGAGCTCGTCCAGCGCCCTGCTCAGCTCCCTCAGCACCTCGACGCTGATAGCGTTCAGCTTCTCCGGCCTGTTCAGCACCACCCAGGCGAGCGGCGGCTGCACCCTGACCACTATAGTGTTAAGCCTCCTCTCCTCGACCTCGCCGTACTCGTAGAACCCCTTGCCCGTCTTCACGCCCAGGCGGCCCTCCTCAACCATCCTCCGGAGCAGCGGGTCGGGCTCATACTCCTCCCAGCCCGTCTTCCCCCTAAGCTCCTCGAGCGCCTTCACTATAGCGTCCACGCCTATCTCGTCAGCGTACTGGAATATGCCCTTGGGGAAGCCCAGGCCCAGACGGACGGCCTTGTCTATGTCGTCCCTCGTCGCTATGTCCTCGCGGAGCAGGTAAGCGGCCTCGTTCACGCCGGGGGCGAGTATCTTGACGGGGTCGACCTTCTCGCCCGCCTCCCTGGGTATCTGGGGCCTAGCGTACTTGCCCGGCGCAGGGTACTCGTAGAACCCCTTGCCCGTCTTCACGCCCAGCTCCTTCTTCTCGAACTTCTCCCGGAACAGTGGGCACGGGTGCGCCCTGAACCCCCTCTCGGTCATCGCCTGGAACACGTAGTAGAAGACGTCGATCCCGCTGTAGTCGGCCAGCTCGAACGGCCCCATGGGGAGCCCCAGCTTGTACTTCATAGCCGAGTCTACTTCGACCACGCTGGCCTCGCCGCGGGCGACGGTCCAGCAGGCCTCGTTCATTATCCTCGCGAGTATCCTGTTCACAATGAAGCCCGGCACGTCCTTCTTGACCACGACGGGCTGCTTGCCCATCCTCCTAGCCAGGCCGACAGTGGTCTCAACAGTGGCGTCGCCGGTCCTCTCCCCACGTATCACCTCCACGAGCGGCATCAGGGGCGGCGGGTTGAAGAAGTGCATCCCCACGACCCGGTCGGGCCTCTTGGTTGCAGCCGCTATCTCGCTTATCGGCAGGCTGCTGGTATTAGTAGCCAGTATAGCCCTCTCCGGCGCATGCTCATCCGCGAAACGGAACAGCTCCCGCTTAAGCTCAAGCCTCTCCGGGATAGCCTCAATCATGAAATCCGTGGACTCCAGCACGCGGGCAAACTCCTCGCTAAACCCGCCGCCCTCGGCAAGGCTCACAACAGTGTGGATACGCTCCATCACAGCGTCAGGGTGCTCACGCAGCTGCCCCTTCTCGTACAGCTTCCCAAGGCTCCAACGTATACGCTCAAGAGCCCTGTCGAGAATCTCCCGGCTAATATCGGCGAGCCACACCTCGTACCCGGCAGCAGCGGCGACCTCGGCAATACCATGCCCCATAGTGCCGGCGCCTACAACAGTTATCCTCCTAACCTCGTCGACACCAACCGGCCTCACGGGCAAGACACGGCACACCCTTCACACGCTACTCCATAGAACAGGATACCCTCCAAGAACAACACTTATAAACACCGGCGCCCACGTAGAGACAGCCCCACCAACAACACCCCCCAAGACCCGGCGCCACACGGGAGACACAGCACAGCCAGACAAGCACAACACCCCCAAACCCGCGTAACACCCACATCCTCCTCCATGCCCCTAATCCCCGCCCACACTCCTGTACAGAATTGTTCAGTTCCAGCTTCTACTCCATGGGAACACCACATGCAGGGAGTTGAAACCATCCATGGGAACACTGTTTCAAACCCATGCGAATCCATGGGAACACTCCTGGAAGACAGGTACCGCGGCACCATCGCGGAGCAGAAAGAAGCCCAGAGGTGTTCCTAAGGAGGAGAGCAAGCAATAAATAGGAGAGCCGTCGCATGGCTAGAATCGGTTCCACAAAGGAACCATACCGGTTGCACTCAAAAGAGAAATGCAACAATCATCTCTATAAGTCGGCGAGAGTAAAAACAGCTCAAGTTGCACTCAAAAGAGAAATGCAACGCTACCCGCTCCAGTTTGCCGTTTAGCTTACGTGTAGTCCACGTTGCACTCAAAAGAGAAATGCAACTGATATCGGTGAGGTTAGTATCGCACTAACTACTACTGGGCACTGTTGCACTCAAAAGAGAAATGCAACATGTCAGCGCGCAGCTCGGCATAGGAGCCAGCGGCTACCTGCTCGTTGCACTCAAAAGAGAAATGCAACCGTTGCAATGGAAGCTTAGACGTATCATATCCAATTAAGTCTAGCGTAGTTGGTGTTGCACTCAAAAGAGAAATGCAACATTATACGCGAGAGCCTTGGAGCCCCTAAGCTCTACCTTTGCATGTTGCACTCAAAAGAGAAATGAAGCATAGTTGAGAGCTATGCGGCGCGGGCTCTCATAGTGTTAAGTATCTTGTTAGTAATGTCGGTGTGGGTTTCTCGGGAGAGGCTGTGTTATCGCGGAGGTAGCGCTGTGTCCGCTGTCGTGGGCCGGCGTGTGGCTGTGTTCGAGAAGGGCGAAGCCTAGTGGACAAGGGGGTGTGGCTGGGGGGAGCTGCGAGGCTCTTCCAGGCTTCCTGGAGGAGTGTTGCCGCATGGGTGTGGGCTTCTTGTCTCTTGCAGCGACTGTATCGGCTCTAGGGTGAGGGCGCTACGGGTGGGGCTGTAGGCGTTGGCCCTACGCGTGGATATCAAGGGTTTCAAGAGCGTGGCTCGTCTTGGCCTGGAGTTTGGCGGCGCGGCCGTCCTGATCGGTCCTCCCTCGTCTGGTAAGAGCAATGTGCTTGAGGCGCTGGCGCTCTATGGGGTGGCGTACCGGGCTTTTCTCGTCCAGCAGGGCCTCGTGGAGGACGTTGTGCCAGCGTTCCCTCCCCTCATAAGGTGCGTCACCTGTAGCGACCTCCTGTGGCGCGGCGGCCACCGCTTCCTCCTCTCCTCCTCTGCGGAGATAGCTCTGGGGGCTGCTGGCGGCTCCTCTCTGCGCCGGCTGAGGGTCTCCTGCCAGTCGGGTTCCCGTGTGAGGCTCGAGGCCAAGGGCCTCCGGGTGGAGGCGCGTCTCGCACCCGTCCTCGGCCCCTTCTACCCCTCCTACATCACCTCCTATGAGGATGACCGCGAGGCCCTCCTGGTGGGCTTTCTCCGGCTGCTGCTGGGCTCGCTCGGCAAGGAGGACCGCTTCAGGGTCACCGTGGAGGGTGAGCCGGAGCCGGGGGCGCTGTACATACCGGTTCTCTACAGTTTCGACCGTAGCGGGGCTGTCTACCAGTTCCTGCTCGGCCTAACCGGTGTCAACCGCGGCGAGAGGCTCCTCGAGGACGCCTCGAACCTTGGCTGGCTCCTCTACAGCGAGCCCGGGCTCGCAGAGCGCGTGGCCGGCGTCGTCGAGGCCATTACCGGTATTGAGCCTAGGCCGCTGGCTGATGGACGCATAGCGTTCTTCGACGGCGTGCGCGACGTCGGCCAGAGCGTTGTGAGCGACACGGTGGCGAGGCTCGTCTACATCCTAGCCGCCCTCTACTCCAACACGGGCCCCAGCTACCGTGTCGGGGGTTTCGAGCTGAGAACAGTGGTGTTGATAGAGGATGTGGACGCCCACGTGTATCCCGCGGCCCTAGGATATGTTGCCGACGCCGTGGCCGCAGCGGCCGCTAGGGGCGTGCCAGTAATAGTCTCGACTCATAGTGGGCGCGCGGCGTCGCTGCTCTACGAGAAGGCTGGCGCAGGCGTCTACTACACGCACCGCGGCTCGGGGGGCACCGTGCTTTACCGCGTCGATGTCGAGAAGATGCTGGAGGAGATGTACGACTTCGACGACCTGGTGAACGCCTACTCCGAGACGAGGCTGAGAGAGCTTAGAGAGAAGGGGGTGGTCGCGCCTGTCTAGGCGCGCCAGTAACGCGTGGTGCTACCTAGCAGAATGCTACCTAAATGAGGCTGTAGCACGGAGTCTTCACCTAGAGGAAGGTAGTGTTGGAGCTAAGGTAAGGCACTGTACTGGGTTTGACCGTTGTATGAAGTTTATTCGAGGAAGACGTAGAGGTTGTGGTAGTATTATAGCTATTATTGATTATGAGGAAGGGAAACCTCAAGCTGCAGCGTTCGATAAACTTGTTAGAAGTCTGAACTGCACCGGGTGTGGTACTGCTGGCGATGTGAGTGCATACAAGTGTGAGGACGTTATTATTGTAGCCTTTAGAGGTGGTCCGGAGGAGGTACTTCAGCGCAGGGGGCATAATCTTGCAGTGCGTCTTCTTGCGCGGCTAAAAAGCCAGCATGTACTGGACGATATGGGTGCTAGGACAGAGGTAAACAGACTACTGCAGGAGCTGACTGAGCTGGTGACGAAGGCCCTGAAGCCGTGTAGGGGCTAGCCGGTGGCATGGTGACTGTCTAGGGCTGCTGGCTGGGCCCGTGTGGCTGCGGGTGTGGTAAAAACGTGGAGGGCCGGGCTCGGGGCTTATGTCATTGCTATGCTTA